>OHLN01000945.1_pt1 | contig 12342 bp, 10 predicted proteins | sample 1569071 | NCBI WGS metagenome assembly OHLN01 (sample SAMEA3879594, study PRJEB24766) | human gut metagenome | biome: human-associated habitat; feature: feces | place: USA | collected 1985/1987
CCGCATAGCGGCGGGTCTTGCTCCGCTGCCGGGGCTTGTCCGCAGGCTTGCCGCCCCGAAGCTTCCGGCCAAGCTCTTTGCGGCGCATCAGAAGTTCGGTGACGGCGAAGATGGACACAAGCGAGAACACGAACTGCAGCAGCATCCCCTGCACCGGATGGTCAGCATACTTTGCAGCCATCAGATACCACGGGATGGCCGTCAGCTCCACAGTGTGGATGCAGAAGATGAAGAGCGAGCGCCGGCCCACCCACTCGATGGCATGGGAGATGGGGCCGTCCACTCGGCGCTGCCATTTCAAAAAGAGCCGGATAATGCCATAGCCCACTGCGCCATCCAGCAGGATGCTCAGCGGCCCCATCGTCCACTCACCCAGCGAAACGCAGTCGGTGCGCTGGGTCAGCAAAACGCCCGCGACGACGCCCAGCGCAGCCGCGATGAGGCCGGCTTTGGCTCTGCCGGAGAGGGGAGTTTCAAAAAGACGGCGCTTCTTGGCCAGATAGCCGATGTAAAGGTAGGGCAGCGACACCATACCCTGTGCGATGCAGAAAGGAGCCTCCCACACCAGCGTGACGCCCCAGCCAAGCAGGGTGACGCCGACGACTGCGGGGGTTATGTACCGCTCGGGGAAAATCTCGAGCAGCACGTCCAGAAGCACCCACGCCAGCATCAGAGCCACTAAGTACCACATGGGTCCGCAGGAGAAAAACTGCTGCCCGAAGTAAGTGGCCGTGTGGGGCAGGCCTAACAGGAAACCGCCTAAGACCTTGGCCGATTCTGAGATGGCAGCATCCCACGAGCCGAAAGCTGCATGGTGAATGAAAGCGTGGAGCACCGTGGTGGCCAGTGCAGTATAAACGTAAGGCTTGAGCAGGGTCTTGAGCTGCTGCTCGATGCATTTGTGGATGGAGCGCTTGCGGAAGCCGTAGCCGCTGGCAATAAAAAAGGCGGCCATCAGCGCTTCGCGGTAAGCGAACAGCGCGAACGCGAAAGGGGTGACGTCGTTGGCGCCGAGGGGGTAAAGCTCTGCCGTGTGGGCAAAGACGATGGCCAGCATTCCGATGCCTTTCAGCAGGTCGAACATGCCAAGGCTGCTTACAGTGCGGGGCTTGGTGCCTTCCATGAAAAGGGTCCTCCTTGTGCGCCATTCGTCCCGGAGGCCCCGGAAGGCCGTGTTTTAGGCGCGATAAATAAAAATATGAAGCTCAGCGGGGAGCTTTTTTGCCAAATGATATAAACAGTATAATGCTTTTTGGGCTTGCTGTCAATTTGATAAGGACTCGACCTCCGGGTGAAGTTTCGTCCTGACGAAAAAAGTGTATCACAGCTTTTCGCACATCGCAACAAAAGGAAAGAATTACATCTGCCTGCACAAGTTAAATGCAAGCTCAAGTTGCATATTTGTGCAATTAAATCTTGCGTTTACGCTCTGCTTGCGGTATACTGTTGCCATGAGGAGCCGTGCCAAAGTTTTCCTCGAACTGCCAGAGATTCGGAATGCCTCTGGAAGGTGAATGAAAAAAGTGCTGAGCTGAAAATTTGACAAAAAAGGAGAAAGACCGATGGCTGAATACATCAAAGTACCCGCAGGCGTATACGACATGGTGACCCGCTGCATGGAGCAGGAGTTTCCTGATCATGTGGCCATCCGCTATGTGGCCGAGGACGGCAAGACCGTCGTGGAGAAGAAGTATCGCGAGTATGCGCAGGACATCCGCCGGATGACGGCCTATCTCAAGGCCGAAGTGCCGGACATCAAGGGCCAGCGCATCGTTCTGCTGAGCCGGAACTGCTATGAATTCTGCGTGGCGTCCTACGGCATCATCCTCGCCGGCGGCGTTCTCGTGACCCTGAACCAGAAAAAGACCTGGGAGGAGCTGGAATATGAGCTGGGCCTCGTGGAGCCTGCCCTCATCCTGAACGACGGCATCGACTACGGCTGCCGTGCCGAGCTGGAAGCCGCCTACGGCCCTAAGCTCCGCTCCATGGACTGTTATAAAGAGACTGCCCCCGGCGAGCTGACCAACTGCGTGGGCCATGATGATTTGATGATGCTGATGTTCACCTCCGGCACCACCGGACGCAGCAAGGGCGTCATGCTCTCGGAGCGGAATATGTGCGCCAGCCTGCACACCTATTCGGAGGTGGCAGAGAACTGGATCACCAACCGCCTCCCGGCAGGCCAGAAGCTGCCGCTGAGCCATATGACCCTGCTGCCCCTCTTCCACATGGCCTGCTTCGTCTGCGTTATGTCCTACCCGCCTGCCGGATGGGCTCTGAACCTCTGCGGCGACATCCGCGACTTCTACCGCGACCTGGGCCTGATGCACAGCGACGTCATGGCCTCGGCCCCCATGCTGGTGGAGACCATCTACAACGACATGAAGCGTGGCCGCGTCAGCCGTCTGAACGGCCTGTGGGACCTGTGCTGCTCTTCCGCTGCCCTCGACCCCAAGATGCTGCTGGAGCTGGCCCAGAACGGCTTTGTCGTCAACCAGTGCTACGGTATGACCGAGACATTTGGCGACGGCATCCTGAACTTTACTCAGGTCGAAAAGCACATGAGTGCCGTGGGCAAGCCCGACGACCACGTTCAGTATAAGCTGGACGAGACCGGCGAGATCTGCATCAAGGGCGACTGCGTGATGCTGGGCTACTACAAGGACCCCGAGGCCACGGAAGAGGTCATCGACGCCGACGGCTGGTTCCACACCGGCGACCTGGCCCGGATGGATGAGGAAGGCTTCTATTACATCACCGGCCGCAAGAAGAACCTTATCATCCTCGCCAGCGGCGAGAACGTCAGCCCCGAAGAGCTGGAAAAGAAGCTGGCCCTCTGCCCGGCCATCACCGAGTGCATCGTGAAGGAGAAGGGCCAGAAAATTTGTGCCGTCATCTACTGCCCTGAGGATAAGCAGGAAGAGGTCAGAGCCTTCGTCATCGAGGTGAACCGCAGCCTGCCGCTGTATAAGCGCATCAGTACCGTGGAGTTTACCGTTGAGCCCCTGCCCCGCAACGCTCTGGGTAAGCTGCTGCGCAAGTAACAAGTAAGAAGAAACAGTGAAAAGGATACGCCGCGTAGTTGCATTTCTCTGCCGAAACAGGTATTATTACTCTGAGGCAGAATATGTCAAATGCCGGCGTTTCGCTGCAATAAAGAAAAACAGCAAGGAGCGACAAAAATGATAAATACTGTATATGAGCTTATCACGGACGTCATGGCGAAGCAGTACCCCGACCGGGTGGCTTTCCGCTATGTGGCCGCCGATGGCAAGACTGTGGTGGAAAAGACCTACGCCCAGTATGTGCAGGACATCCGCAGGGCCGTTACTTATTTTAAGGAGAATATCCCCGACATCAAGGGCAAGCGTGTCGGCATCATGAGCCGCAACTGCTATGAGTACGGTGTCAACAGCTTCGGCGCTATTCTCGCCGGGGCCGTCGTCGTGACCATCAACCAGAAAAAGACCTGGCCCGAGCTGGAATATGAGCTGGGCCTTGTCGAGCCTTCCCTCATCGTCAACGACGGCATCGACTATGGCTGCCGCCCCGACATCGAGGCCGCCTACGGCGATAAACTCCGCCCGATGGACGCCTTCAAGGACAGCGCGCCTGCAGAGCTTGTTGACTGCGTGGGCCATGATGATTTGATGGTGCTGATGTTCACTTCCGGCACCACCGGCCGCAGCAAGGCCGTCATGCTCTCGGAGCGCAACTTTTTTACCACTGTGGAGTGCCAGGTCAAATTCGGCGACGCCATGCTGGACTATAAGCACGAGCATATGCCCGAGGACAAAAACGACGTCCTGAGCAACTTCGCCATCCTGCCCCTGTTCCATCTGGGTACGTTCATCTGCCTCTTCGTTTGGGCCTGCAAGGGCTGGGCGCTGAACCTCTCCGCCGACATCCGCGACTTCTATCGCGACCTCGGCCTGATGCACAGCGATGCCATCGCTGTGGCTCCCATGCTGATGGAGGCCATCTACAAAGACGTCAAGCGGGGCCGCCGCGCCCGCCTGAACGGCGTCTGGAACCCCTGCGGCTCCTCTGCCATGTTTGACGGCGCCATGCTGGCCGAGCTGGCACAGCAGGGCATGATGATCACTCAGGTGTACGGCATGACCGAGACCTGCGGCGACGGCATCATCAACTACGAGCAGGACGAAAAGCACATCCGCGCCGTGGGCAAGCCCGACGACCACGCCGAGTACAAGCTGGACGAGACGGGCGAAATTTGCATCCGCGGCGGCTGCGTCATGCTGGGCTATTACAAGGACCCCGAGGCCACCGCAGAAGTCCTCGACGCCGACGGCTGGTTCCACACCGGAGACCTGGCCCGTGTGGACGAGGACGGCTTCTATTACATTACCGGACGCAAGAAGAATATCATCATCCTCGACAACGGTGAGAACGTCAGCCCCGAAGAACTGGAAAATCTGCTGTCCAAGTGCGAGGCCGTCAAGGAATGCATCGTCAGGGAGAAGGGCAAGAAGATCTGTGCCGTCATCTACTGCGGCGAGGCCGACCAGCAGATCGTCCGCGACTTCATCACCGAGACCAACCGTACCCTGCCGCTCTACAAGCGGATGAGCGCCGTGGAGTTCAGCACCGAGCCTCTGCCCCGCACCGGCACCGGCAAGCTGCTGCGCAAGTAAGAATAAACCGGGCAGGCTGCGGAATACTGGAAAAGAGCCGCAGCCGCCTTTAATGGAATTACGAAAGGAAGATTCAAACTATGGAAAGAACCGAGATCGTGTCCCAGATCCTTGCAATTCTGGAAGATGTTGCGGAGATCTCTCCCGATGATGCGAACGAGAACAGCGTCCTCATGGACGACCTCGACCTGTCTTCGATGGAGATCCTGACCGTCGTCGCCGACCTTGAGGAGACCTTCGGCCTGCGTATCCCCGAAAAGGAGCTGCGCAACTTCGTCACCGTCAGCGATCTGGCCGACTATCTGGCTGCGCACGCGGGGGAATAAGGGATGGATGCCGAACAGCGCTCCGTTTTTCAGGGCATCGTCTACTATTACCGCGAAAACATGGTCAACTGCCGCTATCAGGTCACGCTGAAAGATGCCGTGGACGGTGCGCTTTTGCAGCAGGCTCTGGATGCGGCCCGGGCAAAGGCTCCCTACTATTTCCAGAAGCCGGTGTGGGAGAAAAAGCTGCTCCACCTCGAACCGTCGGACGCCCCCTGCCCGGTGCGGCAGGGCAGTGCAAAGCCCGAATTTCCGGACGAGAACGGCTTTACTGTTGCCCTGAGCTATGAGGGGAAAGTCGTCTGCTTTGACTGGTTCCACTTCCTGGCCGATGGCCGGGGCATAGCACCCTTCATGACCATGGTGCTGCAGTTCTACTGCAACCTGCGGTACGGCACGGCTTTTGAGGGTCGTGCCCTCGTGACCGACCCGCCCTACGACATCGAGGACATCTTGGCCAAGTACCCCGAGAGTCAGATAACCAACGATATGCAGCGCCCCGTGGTGCAGACCTTTGAAGAGACGCCCACCTGCTGCCGCATCCGGCTGGAAAAGGCGGGGCTTGTGGACGCCGCCCTCCGCTGCGGCGTCAAGCCCTTCAGCGCCCTTACGGCTCTGCTCTGTAAGGCGGTGCGGGCGTATCTGGACAAGGACGAGGTGCTCTACAGCTACTCGACGGACGCCCGGGACGCGCTGGGTGCGCCGAACGCCCTCTACAACTGCGTGGCCTCGTTCCAGCGCAGGCTCCCGCTGACAGCAGATGCCCCGCTGGCCGAGGTGGCTGTGGGCGTAGACGCGGACCTGAAGGCGAACCTCGCCCCGGAGAAAAAGATCTTCCGCATCGCCGAGCAGATGGGCTGGGTCTACCGGGTCTACCAGCAGAAAGCCAGCCTCAGCATCAAAAAGCGCATCTTCCAGATGGGCGAGTACATCAGCGGCTTCCCGGCGGACTTCTGGGTGAGCTATCTGGGCGACCCCTTCGCCCCGTCCAGCCCGGAGCTGACCCGGTACATCGAGGACTTCCAGACCTGGGTGCCGGCGGACGGCGCTTCCATCGGTCTGGAATGCACCAGCCTGCATGGCATCATCACCCTCTGCGTCAAGAACAAGGTGCCGCGCCCCGGCTTTGCCGAGGCTCTGCGCGCCGCGTTCGAGGCCGAAGGCATCAAGGTGCTGGAAGCCGCAGAGCTGGGCGCAGACAATACATAAGATCAAACCTCTCTGTCGAGCGGAGCGAGACGGAGAGGTTCCTTTTTATCCCAAACGTAATTTTTACATCAAATTTTCATGCGTCATACTTTTGCGAAAAAATCGCCTGAAAAGCCGATTTTTCCCTTGCGTCCAACAGTTTGCCGTGGTAAGATAGATCGAATATGAACGAAACACACTGGGAAATGGACAAAAGTGAGGAAAATCGTATGGAAAAAAATAAGAACAGCGGCGCGGCACTGGCAAGAAAGATGGCGGTGTCTCTGGTTTGCGGTCTGGCGGCAGGCTTTGCCTTTATGATGCTGCGCGAAAAGCTCGTGGCTTCCGGCAACAGCGGCATCTGGCAGACCATCAACGACCTGCTCTTCCAGGACATCACCACAGAGGGCGCGGAACGTGCGCTCGGCCTCTTCTACATCATCGGCCAGCTCTTCATCAAAGCACTGCAGCTGGTCATCATCCCGATGGTCTTCACCTCCATCGCGCTGGCCATCGGCAGCATCGCCGATACCCGCACCATGGGCCGCATCTCGGCCAAGACCCTCTTCTGGTTCCTGCTCTGCTCCTTTATGGCGCTGGCACTGGCCGGATGCGTGGGCTACGCCACCTATTCCATGGGTCTCTTCAACGCTCACATCGAGGGCCTGACGGAAGCCGCCGGCTCCACCGGTTCCAACCCCCTGAACGTGGTGCTGAATGTCATCCCCTCCAACATCGTCACGGCTTTCGGCAGCAACAACGCTGTTCTTTCCTCCGTCTTCCTCGCGGTGGCTGTGGGCCTGAGCATGAATGTGCTGGGTGAGAGCCGCACGGCCACCCTCCGCCGCCTGCTGGGCGAGGTGAACGATGTGGTGGTGGTCTTCCTCAACTTCGTGGTCACGACCTTCGCCCCCTTCGCTGTCTTCGTGCTGCTGACCCGCACCTTCGCCATCTACGGCATCGACTACCTCAAGCCTGCGCTGGTGTACGTGGTAGTCACGGTGGCTCTGCTCTTGGTCTTCCTGCTGGTGGCCTACCCTTTGGTGGTGGCGCTGGGCGCGAAGCAGAACCCCATCACCTTCATCAAAAAGATCGCCAATGTGGCCGTTTTTGGCTTCTCCACCTCCTCCAGCGCGGCGACCCTGCCCCTGAACATCAAGGTCTGCACCGAGGACTTCGGCGTCGATGAGTCCATCGCCTCCTTCGTCCTGCCTCTGGGCATGACCATCAACATGGACGGCACCGCCATCATGCAGGTGGTGGCCACCGTCTTCATCGCAGGCTGCGCCGGTTACACCGTTACTCCCGCCCAGCTGGTCGTGGTCGCTCTGCTGGCTCTGCTGGCCTCGGTGGGGACGCCTGCCGCCCCCGGCGCAGGTGCCGTCATCCTCTTCACCATCCTGTCCGGCGCGGGCTTCGTCAACGACAGCGCCCTGCTGGCCTACTCCCTCATCCTCGCCATCAACCGCCCCATCGAGATGCTCGTCACCTCCCTGAACGTGGTGGGCGACGCAGTCGCCAGCATCTGTGTGGCCAAGAGCGAGGGCCTGCTGAACGAGGAAAAGTTCAACGCATAATTGACCTGTGATATACAAAAGCGCCTCTCCGGTAAAGCGGAGGGGCGCTTTTTGCTCCGGACAGTCCTCTTTTTTACACAAAGTCCTCAGCCGACGCCGGGGTTTTACACCGATTTTGCGCCGGCATGGTTTCGGGCCGGGGGCGTGGGCGGTAAAATAAGGCCGTTCCCAAGGATCAAAAAAGAGAGAGCGAGCCTGTGAGGCTCATGGAAAGAGAGGACTTTCAGGTATGAAAGAGAATAAAATGTCCCGCCGCAGCTTTTTGAAGGCTGGTGCTTTTGCGTCTGCCGCCGGTATGCTGGCCGCTGCTCCCGCAGCCGCCCATGCCGCTGCACCCAACGTGGACAAGGCAGCAGAGGAGGAGAACGGCCTGCTGGGCATCTTCGGCGGCAAGCCCAAATATGTCTTCCTCTTCATCGGCGACGGCATGGGCACGGCCCAGATCCAGTCTGCCCGCTTCTACAAGGGCGCGGTGGAGAACAACGGTGCCGTCACCGAGGGCGAGCTGAGCTTCACCCAGTTCCCCGAGGTGGGCAGCGTGACCACCTACGACAGCACTTCTTTCTGCCCCGACTCCGCTTCCACTGCCACTTCCATCGCCACCGGCCACAAGACCGAGAGCGGCGTCATCAATATGTGCCCGTGGACCCGCGATGTGCCGTATGAGACCATCGCCGAGAAGCTCCACGCCCAGAAGAACTACAAGGTGGGCGTCGTGTCCACCGTCAACATCGACCACGCCACCCCTGCTGCCTTCTACGCACACCAGAAGACCCGCAAGAACTACTACGCCATCGGCAAAGAGCTGGCCGCCTCCGGCTTCGAATACTTCGCAGGCGGTGAGTTCCAGAAGGTGAACGGCGACGGCACCGGCCCCAACAACCACGAGATCGCTGCCCAGAACGGCTACAACGTCGTCACCCGTCAGGCAGACGCCGCCGCCCTCAAGGCCGGTGCAGGCAAGACCCTCATTATCGCGGAGACACTGGCCGACGGCAAGGCTATGAACTACTCCATGGATGCCGCCGCAGGCGAGTGGCAGCTGACCGACTACGTCAAGAAGGGCATCGAGCTGCTGGACAACAAGAAGGGCTTCTTCCTGATGACCGAGTCCGGCAAGATCGACTGGGCCTGCCACGCCAACGATGCCGCTGCTTCCATCCACGATGTGCTGGAGATGAGCAACGCCGTGCAGGCCGCTGTGGACTTCTACAACGCCCACCCCAACGATACCCTTATCCTCGTCACCGCCGACCACGAGACCGGCGGCATGGCCATCGGCTACAAGACCACCAACTATGACACCTTCCTGACCAACCTCACCCACCAGAAGATGTCTTACGCCAAGTTCGACTCCACCTATGTGGAGGGCTACATCGACAACAAGACTCCCTTCGAGGCCGCCATGGCCGACGTGAAGGCAAACTTCGGCCTGACCCTGCCCACCGACCCCGATGCTGCCAGTGCAGGCAAGCTGCTGCTGACCGACTACGAGGTGGAGAACCTGCGCAAAGCCTACGAGCGGACGCTGGAAGTCGGCGCTGCCTCCCAGAAGGAGATGAGCCAGCAGGATTATGAGCTGTACGGCACCTACATCCCCTTCAGCATGGCTGTCTGCCACACCATCAACCACAAGTCCGGTATGGATCACACCACCTACGCCCACACCGGTGCCATGGTCAACGTGTACGCCATGGGTGTCGGTGCCGAGAAGTTCGGCGGTGTATACGACAACACCGAGATCTACCACAAGCTGGCTGAGCTGACCAAGGTACAGTAAGCTGGTAAGTAAGAGCGCCTGATTTTCCTGCTTCACTTCCCACTCCACTTTTCCACACCCAAACCGCAAAATGTGCAAAACCCTCCCTGCCGCAAGCGCAAAGACTGCGCCCGGCAGGGAGGGTTTTGTTGTAATGTCAATGCTGAATGCTTCAGGCCTTCATTTCGGGAAAGCCCTCCAGCTTGGAGGTGCAGTGGGGGCAGCGCACAGCCTTGATGGAGATCTCACTCTGGCAGTAGGGGCACACCTTGGTGGTGGGCTCCTCCGGCTCGGCGGGCTCTTCGGGCTTTCTGTGCAGGGAGTTGACAAACTTGATCACAACGAACAGCACAAAGGCAACGATGAGGAAGTTGATGATGGAGTTGACGAACTCGCCGATCTTGATGCTGGAGCCGCCCAGACCAATGACCACCTCGGAAAAATCCGCCTTGAAGAACAGGCCGATCAGCGGGTTGATGATGTCCTCCACCAGCGCGGTGACAATTGCGGTGAAGGCACCGCCGATGACAACGCCCACTGCCATGTCCAGCACGTTGCCGCGCATGGCAAACGCTTTGAATTCTTCAAAGAAATTTTTGATGCCGCTTTTTTTCTCTTCCATAGATAAGCTGCTCCTTCTTCTTCCCTTTTTTACCGCAAGGGGTTATTTTATTTTTATAATAGCGTATTATGCAGCGATTTGCAAGAGTAAAGCAGCCCCTTTTATAGAAAATAAAAAGTAGCCTCTCCCGTGAAAAAACGATCCCGGAAAGTCCGCAGACTTTCCGGGATCGTCCAATTCAAAAATAATTTTCTGCCGGTTTATGTGCTATAAAGATGCTTATGCCGCGGGCTGCTCTGCGGCAGCAGGCTGCGGGTCAGCAGTCACCGTAATGGTGCGGCTGATGGTACTGCAGGAGTAGTTGCCCCCCGCCTTGGCGGTCTGGGTGTAGGTGCCAGGCTCGGTGGGCACGCCGCTCATTTTGCTGCTGAACCACAGGAAGGTCTTTTTCTTGTAGGTGTAGCTCACCTTGCCGTTTTCAGCCACCTGTCCGTCCGAGATCACCTTGGCGGTCAGATCAGCGTTTTGCAGCTGGGAGACGGTCATGCTGGCCGGGGCATCGGCTGCCCAGCTCAGGCTGACGTTTTCGGTCTTGGGCTTGATCTTGAACATGGCAAACCCGGCGGCGTTGATATCGCTGCTTTCCAGCGCGATGGCACCGGCAAAGTACTTGCCGCTGTCCTTGGGCTGCTCGTCCAGATAGATGCGGCTCAGCGCACCCTCGGGCAGATACTTGCGGATCAGGCTCAGCGCCAGCTTCATGCCGTTGGAAACATTCTTCACCGTGGTCAGGTAGCTGGCCGGGACAAAGAAGCTGACGGTGTCCATCACCGACACTACTTCGTCCGCCACCCGCAGCAGCACGCCGACATCGTTGCCGTCGATCAGCTGCTTGAGATAGCTGTATACGTTGAATTCCTCGGCCTGGTCCGGGGTCTGGGACATCTTTTTGGGCAGGGGGATCAGCTTGAGCAAAGTGCGCAGCTTATCCGAGATCATCAGGGTCACATAGCCGTAGGCTTCGCCGCTGGTGCCCAGCACCACGGCAATATACTGGGTGTTTTCGGGCCGGGTCTCCACCTCCAGCTTATAATCGGAACCATAGACAAGGTTTCCGGTCGCCCGGATGCGGATGTTGACGATATCATTTTCATCCTCTGCCGCGCTCAGCGCTGCGGCATCGGGCAGTTCCTCGCTGACAACAGCGGTGCTTTCCGGCTGCTGAGCTGCCGCCGAAGCAGGCATCGCCAGTACACCAAGCATCATGCTGACTGCGAGCAGGAGCGAGATCCATCGTTTGGCCTTCATACGAAAACCTCCTTTGTTGTTTGGTATCATACCCACATTTTACCGCAAAATAATCCTAGGGTCAATAACGGGATTCAAGCCGGGCGCATCACTCCCCGATATAGGTAAAGCGGGGCTGGGTAACGCCGTCCCGGGTCACGGTTTCCAGCCACATGGCGGCGGGGCGCACCCAGAGCCCGCGCTCCCCGTAGAGCGCGCGGTAGACGACCATGGGCTCGAGCGTCTCCGAATGCGTGGCGACAAACAGCAGTTCATACTCCCTGCCCTTGAAGTGGCGGTAGCGCCCGGGGCGCAGCGTCTGCGGCGCGCTCATGCCTTGTCCTCCGGCATGCCGAAGCTCTGGATGAGCAGGCGCGTGAGCGCGTGCGCACCGTCACGCGTGAGCATGATGCTCGCGACCTCATCGACCGTCTTTTCCGGCATATCAATCAGTCCCTTTGGCTGGGGCGTGTAGTTGTGCTGCACATACATATGGTAGAAGCTCAGCGAGCACTCCGAGCGGTTGTCGTTGACCGAGACGTTGAACACATTGGCAAACTGGGGCTTCATATCGCCACCTCCTGTAACCTTTCTGCGCCCATTATACCACAGTGCGCGCGAAACCACCGCGTCAATTTTTGCACGTTTTCCAGAAAACTGTCCAAAAACTATTGCGGCATCAGACACATCGTCGTATAATGTGACCATCCAAATGCGAATTTTTTCACATGGAGGGAAGCGTAGATTGAAAGACCTGAAGCATCTTTACGAATTTGAAAAGCTGCTCGAGAGTGCCAACAACGCGCTCGTACAGCAGGCGTGTGCCGAGGGGAAGCACGCGCTGGCCTACACCTGCTACCACATGCCGGAGGTGCTGCTCAACACCGGAAACTGCTTTTCGGTGCGCCTGCGCGCACCGCTGACGGGGTCGATGGACATCTCGTCGTACTACATGTCAAACTTCATCTGCGACTACTGCAAGTCGCTG
>OHLN01000959.1_pt1 | contig 12128 bp, 8 predicted proteins | sample 1569071 | NCBI WGS metagenome assembly OHLN01 (sample SAMEA3879594, study PRJEB24766) | human gut metagenome | biome: human-associated habitat; feature: feces | place: USA | collected 1985/1987
CTGAATTATGGAAGCAGTGAAGATCTCGTTATGCTTATACATGATCATATAAAGTATATAGGAGAATTGCTGGGAGAATTGGAACAACAGAAAATGACCAGGGTAGAGTTACAGAAGCGTGCAGAAATTTATTATGGACTAAAACTTAATAATACAGATTTGACGCGTCGTATACAGATTCTAAAAGGAACCGGTAATGTTACAGTTAACAGACACAAAGAATATATGCTTACTGAAACAGGACATGATTTGTTAAAAAAAATGCGCTTGAAATTAGATAAGCGAAAATATGTAGAGGAATCGAATGAACAAATACCTGAACAGAAACAACAAGAAAGAAGTTTCAAAAAGTCGGTATCAAGTCAGAAGAAAAAAGAGGATTTTGATGAAATACAAATAATATATAAGGTACAGGAAAGATTTATATATTATTTTGCAGAACATAATCTTATGGATAAAACGATAGCATTAGGTGAAATTAAATTTAAAAATAATAATAGTATAGAGAGAATAGTACCGGATCTAATTGTTTATGAAAGAGAAAATGACATAAAGAATATAAAATTAGTGGTAGAAATTATAACAGATAAAACACGTGATTATGATTTTACAGAAAAAGTATTTAAATATCAGACGTTAAAAGTGGAAGAGTGTTGGATGGTTGATTACACATCAGGAAATATAATGGTATTTGATTGGAAGAAAGGATGTTTTCATATGTTCAATATATTTGAAAAGAATTGTTTTGAAAATTATCCTGGATTAGAGATAGATTTTTCAGATTTAAAAACCCAAAATACAATAGATTTTTTGTTCTAACATCATCAGATTAAAAAAGGAGAATAATGCCATGATTCCAATCGCACATATAGAAAATGATTTTCCAACCAAATTCGGTATTCCCAGGCAGAGTGGACGTGTAGGGGCGCTTAAAGCGCGAATCGTATTCGAGCCGGAATATCGCAATGTGGATGCCTGCCGTGGTCTGGAGGAGTTTAGTCATATCTGGCTGATCTGGGAGTTTTCGGAGGCAAAGAGGACAAAGTGGTCACCGACTGTCCGCCCGCCCAGACTTGGGGGAAATGTGAGAAAAGGAGTTTTTGCCACAAGATCTCCCTTCCGTCCCAATTCCATAGGATTATCCTGTGTGAAGCTTGAGAAAGTAGCTCTGGATGAGCCGGACAGCCCTGTACTTTATGTAGAAGGTGCAGATCTGATGAATGGAACGCCGATTTTCGATATTAAACCATATATTCCTTATGCGGATTGCCATCCGGAAGCAACCGGAAGTTTTACCGAATATTCCAAAGATCATCATCTGAATGTAGAATTTCCCCAGGAGCTTCTGGAAAGAATACCCGGGGAAAGCAGAGAGGCTCTGATCGCAGTGCTTGCAGATGATCCCCGTCCTGCTTATCAGAATGATCCGGAACGGTCTTACGGAATGCCTTTTGGAGAGAAGGACATTCATTTTCGTGTGGAGGGAGATATCCTTCGTGTTTATAATGTGACAGAATTTGTAAAAAAACAGCAGGAATCTTCGGCAGATTGTGGAAAATAACCATTTTCGGATATTTCTGTAAGAAAGGCTTGCAAAATTGGCGTTTATTCAATACAATATTAAACAGACTTTATGTTGGTAGAGTGACAAAGACTGATGGGAGATCGGTCTGAAAATATTTAGTGACATATGAGGAGCAGGAAAAATGAAGAAAATTGTTAAATTCGGAGGAAGTTCTCTGGCAAATGCAGAACAGTTTCAGAAAGTAGGGGAGATCATCAGAAGTGATGAGAGCAGACGTTATGTGGTTCCGTCCGCTCCCGGAAAGAGCTTTATAAATGTTATAATACTGCAGTTGAAGGGGAAGATTTCATCCCGATTCTGCAGGAGATCAAGGGAAGATATTATGAGATTATCCGCGGACTGAACCTTGATCTTTCTCTGGAAGATGAATTTGCTCAGATCGAAGCTGATTTCAAGGCACAGGCAGGCACAGACTATGCAGCATCCAGAGGAGAATTTCTCAATGGTAAGGTGATGGCAGCATATCTGGGTTATGAATTTGTTGATGCAGCAGATGTGATCCGTTTTGATAAGAACGGAAATCTGGATGCCGAGAAGACAGACAGACTTCTGTCCAAAAAGCTGGCAAAATGTGAACATGCCGTTATCCCTGGATTTTATGGCTATCAAGGCAGACCTCTATGAGAACTGGACAGATGTTTCCGGTTTCCTGGTAACAGACCCACGTATTGTTAAAAATCCGGAAGTGATCGAGAGCATTACCTACAGAGAACTCAGAGAGCTTTCTTATATGGGTGCAACTGTTCTTCATGAAGATGCGATCTTCCCGGTTCGTAAAGAGGGAATTCCGATCAACATCAAAAACACAAACAGACCGGAAGACAAGGGTACTTTTATTGTTGAGAGTACATGCAAGAAACCGAAATTTACAATCACAGGTATTGCAGGTAAGAAGGGATTCTGTTCTATCAATATTGAGAAATCCATGATGAACAGTGAGGTTGGTTTCGGACGTAAGGTACTTCAGGTATTCGAAGATCAGGGAATCAGCTTTGAGCATGTTCCATCAGGAATCGATACAATGACTGTATATGTACATCAGGATGAATTCGAAGAGAAAGAGCAGCAGGTAATCGCAGGAATCCATCGCGCAGTACAGCCGGATTTCGTAGAAATGGAATCTGATCTTGCGCTGATCGCTGTTGTAGGACGTGGTATGAAATCCACCAGAGGTACAGCAGGAAGAATCTTCTCAGCACTTGCTCATGCAAATGTAAATGTGAAGATGATCGATCAGGGCTCCAGTGAGCTGAATATCATTATCGGTGTAGAGAACAGAGATTTTGAGACTGCAGTAAAGGCTATTTATGATATCTTTGTAATTACTCAGATCTAATTGAGAATTGCAGGAGCTCCTTCACAGCGGAGCAATTTGTGGATATGATGTTTACCAATTATAGGATAAACAAAATAATGGACCGTCAGAAATCAGCATAGAGATTTCTGGCGGTTTTTTATATTATAGGAAATTACTCCGTAATGTTCCTATAACATAAAAAAGCCCTCCGGGCAGGATCGCACTGCGACGGAGGGGAATTATGTCGCTGAAGCGACCCTTCGCAGGCGAAGAATCCTGCAAGCAGGGATGTTATTTCATAAACGGAACCATAATGATTTTATCGGAGAAGAGAGAAAAATATGAAAATCAAAAAAGTACAAAGTGCATGTCTTATTTTGGCATGTATAGCGGCAACAGGACTTATAGGGTGTGGGGAAACAGATGAAACACCAAAGAAGCACGAAGCAATTACTTTTATGGCTCCTTATCTGGAAGTGGACAATTTTATAGAAGAAGTGCATAAAACATATCCAGAGATTGAGCTTGAAGTAGTCCCGTACAGCGGAGCAAATACAACAACCTGTCTGCAGAATATGTTAGAGGCAGATGATCTTCCGGACATCTGCACACAGACTTTTTATAAGCCAGATGTGGTGGATGTCAGTGATAAGATGATTGATCTCTCAGGATACGATTTTACAGATAATTATGTGGAATCACGTCTGAAAGATGTATCCGATGAGGGGGCACTTTATATGCTTCCATCTTTGTACAACTGTTATGGAATCACCTATAATAAAACACTGCTTGAGAAGCATGGCTGGAAGCTGCCAACATCTTTTACAGAGCTTGAAGAACTTGCCGACAAGGCAAAAGAAGCAGGAGTTACGTTATGTATGGCACAGATTCAGTATCCTGGTTCAGCCTTCCAGTATATATGTAATATTGCGGATGCGGGATTCCTTGGTACTATGTCTGGAAAGCAGTGGCAGAAAGATTACCTGTCAGGAAAGGCAAATGTCAGTGACACGGAAGGCATGATGGACAGCATGGAATATATCCAGAAATGGAAAAATCTCGGTATGCTTGACTGCAGCAACAGTGATCCGGTAGATGATAGTAAAACAAGAGAAGCTTTTATAAAGGGAAATTCACTGTTTCTATTGGGACCACAGAATGGCATTATGGAATCAGAAGATACAACGGACAAATTTGGTCTGATGCCATACCTGTCTGAAGATGGAAGCAAGAATGTATTTATTTTAAATGTAAACCGTTTTTATGGATTGAATAAAAAGCTGGAGAATGATCCTGAGAAACTTGAAGATGCATTAAAAGTCATGAAGGTGCTGTCTACGGTAGAAGGAACCAGTGCCCTGTATCCGGACAGTACATTAAAAGCAGGACTGCTTCCTTTCAAAGATGCAAAGGCAGATGACACCTTCTATGCAGATATTTCGGATTTTATCAATGCAGGGAATACGACACCGTTTATTTATTCCGGATGGGAAAATACGATTGTAAATACCGGAACCAAAATGCAGGAATTCATGCAGGATAAGGCATCAATAAAGGATGTGGCAGATCAGCTGGATGAGGATCAGGACAGCGTGGTAAATAATCAGCCGGAAGTGATCACAACAGCTACAGAGGAAATTTCACAGGAAAGCTGTGCAAAGTTGGTGGGCAGATGCTTTGCCGAGGCAACCGGAAGTGACGTTGCTCTTATATCCCTTGGAACATGGATCAGTGGAAATGGTACGAACCAGAACAATGATGGTGTGAGCGGAAAACTGTATGCAAAGAATATTACAGACTATGATGTATGTATCATTCTTCCGACTGGCTGGTCACAGACGATTAAAACAATCAGGCTGACAGGAAAACAGATTCAGGCATTGTATGAAGAAGGTTATGATGCAGTTGGTACAGGCAAGAATTATCCATATATGTTGGTAAATCCTGAAGATATGGAATTGGAGGATGGAAAGACTTATCAGGTTGCAATTTCCGGAATCAGTGAAAAACTGGCATCAGAAACGGAAGTGACAGACAGTGGTGTTGTGGGTATGGATGCGGCAAAGGAGTTTTTTGGGCAATTTGAAACTTTAAGTGAAGCAGACGCTGAATGGAAATAAGCGGAGGAGAAGGATGCAGAAGGCAAAGAATTACCGGAACTTAATATTGGGTTGTTGTATGACTGGTATAGTGATGCTTCTTGCATTCTTTTTCCTGTATCATACTTATATCCAGGATATTATCTATGAAGAACGATTAAACCAGATGGAAGAGGTTACCCGTCAGATGTTTCAAAATCTGGAGGATGTAATTGATTCCCACTGGGACCGGGTAACGGAAGAATGTAATTATCTGAGAGATGCAAACCTGCAGACTACAGATGAACTCTGCAGACATATGAAAAAGAAATATGAATTATCAGCATATGCAGAGCAGAAGATTACGTTGATGGCAGTGGATTCAGAAGGCGGATATTATACAGAATCCGGAAACAGGGGACTTTTCCGGGAACTGGATCATTTTGAAGAAAGTCCTGAAAAGATCAGTTTTGTTTTTGATTCTATGACGGATAACCAGTCAAAGATGGTATTTCTGAATCGTTTGCCGGAGCCCATAGATCTTCAAAACGGAGAAAAGACAACTTCAATTCTCTATCTTGGAATTGCCCAGGATATGGAACAGCTGAATCCTTATTTTAACTGTGAAGCTTATAACGGAAACAACAGTGTGTATATACTGGATGATAATGGATCTAAACTGTTCAACAGCAATCAGGTAGAACTGATCAAGGGGCATAATGTATTTTCTGTTTTACAGAATATGAAGTATCTTCACAATTCTTCCTTTGAGAAAACAAAGGCAGAACTGGAAGAAAAAGGCTGCAGTTATTCTAATGCAGTTCTGGATGGAACAGAATATTTTTACGGATTAAAAAGAATGGAAAATGCCGAATGGACACTTATCTTTCTGGTTCCGGCAGAATATGTTGCTACGAATACATTAAAACTTGTCAATTTTGTTATGGTATTTATTGTTATCTTTACGGTTATCGTAGCGGTCTGTGTTATGCTGGGAATTTCTTTTGTTATGCGTAGAAACCAGCAGGAAGCGATTCGTGTGGAGCGGGAAAATAATGCCAAGCTGGAAACAGTGAATACAAAGCTGCGTCAGGCAAAACAGGCGGCAGAGGACGCTTTTCAGGTGGCACAGGAAGCGAACAGATCAAAGAGCAGTTTTCTTGCCAATATGTCTCATGATATACGTACCCCTATGAATGCGATCGTTGGTATTACGTCTTTGATCAGACATGATGCCGGTGATAAAGGCAAGGTAATAGCGTATGCGGATAAAATTGACACTTCATCACAGCATCTGTTAGGGATCCTTAATGAAGTTCTGGATATGAGTAAGATTGAAGCAGGAAAAACTGTCTTCAAGTATTCTGATTTTTCTATTCCGGATTTCATACAGGAGCTTGACACTATATTTCGTTCTCAGATATCTGAAAAGAAGCAGACTCTTACAATTACAAAAGAAAACATCCGTCATCAGTGGGTGAACGGGGATCAGATTCATCTGATGCAGATTTTCAGCAATCTGCTGTCTAATGCAATAAAATATACACAGGAAGGTGGAGAAATTCAGCTTCTGGCAGAGGAATGTGAATCAAATTCATCTGTTTATGCAAAGTATCGTTTTTTAGTCTGTGATAATGGGATGGGGATGTCGGCAGATTTCAAGGACAGGATTTTTGATGCCTTTACCCGTGCAGAAAATTCCCTGACAAATAAGATACAGGGAACCGGTCTTGGAATGGCAATCACCAAAAATCTGGTTGACTTGATGGGCGGAACCATTGATGTAGAAAGTGAACCGGGACAGGGCAGCTGTTTTGAGGTTTTTATGGATCTGAAAATCGCAGAAGAAAGGTCTGCTTCTCCGGCTTCACAGGCAGAAACAGAAGAGCAGGATGGCAATATCCTGAAAGGAATGAGATTCCTATGTGCAGAGGACAATGAACTGAATGCGGAGATTCTGACGGAACTGTTAAAGATTGAGGGCGCAGAGTGTACAATCTGTGAAAATGGTAAAAGGGCTCTGGAGACATTTGAACAGTCTGTTCCTGGTGACTATGATATGATCCTGATGGATATACAGATGCCTGTCATGAACGGCTATGAGGCAACGAAGGCAATCCGCAGAAGCTCCCATGAGCTGGCAAAGACAATTCCGATTATTGCCATGACTGCCAATGCATTCTCAGAGGATATTCAGCATTCTCTGACGGCTGGTATGAATGCCCATATTTCAAAACCGGTTGATATGAAGACGCTGGAAAAGACAATAAGAAGCATAAAATCCGGCGGCGGGGGGGTACCGAAACGCAGGTCATTGCTCAGTAACCATTAAATAATAAACCCGTACTCTAAAGAATAATAAGAAAGCAAATATCCCAATCGTTGCCATGACCGCAAATGTATTTGAGGAAGATAAAGAGAAGTCATTTAAAGCCGGTATGAATGCACATATTACGAAACCAATTGGTACAATTATAGAATCAAATCAGACGATGGAGGAATGTCTATGTCGCTGATACAGGATATGAAAAAACATAAGAATCTGACGGAACGGGAACAGGATATCCGGAAGTATATTCTGGAACATCCGGAAAAGATTGAAGAGATGTCATCCAGAGAACTTGGTCATGCCACATTTGCCAGTGCGGCGTCGGTGACAAGATTCTGTCAGAAATTAGGAACGAAGGGATTCCCGGAATTCAAACTGCAGCTGGTCAGGGAATTACAATATGAAACGATTGAGGAAGAAGAAGTCATAACGATGTCTGAACGTGAGAACGTTGTAACGATGGTGAGAAAGGCAACACAGGTTCAGAGGCAGGCAATTGAAGAAACAAAGAAGGAATTGTCGTATAGTCATTTGGTAAAGATCGGCCGTATGATCGCAGATGCATCGTGCGTGGACTTTTACGTATATGATATGAATGTGTATCTGGCAGATTATGGATGTTCACTTTTCTTCCATGCAGGAAAAGTGGCGAATGTCCATTCCGCGACGAATATTCAGGGACTGCATGCAGCAATGCCGGCAGATGGGCATGTAGCGATTCTGATCAGTCATACGGGGAAAAATGAACGACTGGCAGAGATTGCCGGAATGCTGCGAAAGGGCGGTACGAAAGTTATCGTAATCTCTGCAGTGCGTGACGGGATTGTATCAAAACAGGCGGATGAGTTCCTGTATGCAGCAGGTTCTGAGAAAGTAGAAGAGTTCTGGAGTTCAATGTTCTTTGCTTCGGGAAAATATCTGCTGGATATCTTATATGGCATGGAATTCAGCAGGAAATACGATGAGAATCTTGCATTGAATAATAAATATGAGAAGTCGGGCAAAAAGTTGTTATGGTAAATGTTCTGGATCAATGTCGGGAAGTGATACCGGAAATGTAAATTTTGATATAGGCAGATTTCGCAAAGACATGTTGTGCAATATATACAAAAACAACATGTCTTTTTTTACGCCTGAAACATTGTTTCGAGAAAGATAAAAAACAAAAAGAAAAATATGAAACGATTTAACAGAATAAAGCAAAAGAATTGTAAGAAAACGATAAATTATTTATAGTGTACTTGTCAGATAGAAAGAGAGATACATGCATGTAAAAACTCTTAAACAAACATACAGAGGTATACAGATTCCGGAGGATACAGGGATCAGAAAAAGGAAAAGGAGAGTTTCATATGGCAAAGGTAAGAGATTATCATAAGCTTGCCCTGGATATCATCGATGTCGTGGGCGGACAGAAGAATATTGTAAATGCCACAAGATGTGCGACAAGACTCCGTCTGGTATTAAAAGAGACGCCGGAAGGAGCAAAAGAAAAAGTATCTGCACTGGCAGGAGTTATCACGGTTGTGGAAAATAACGGACAGTTCCAGGTTGTAATCGGAACTCATGTTGGAGAAGTCTATGATTCGGTTGCAGAAGCCCTGCATCTGGATGCATCTGCACAGGAAATCGAACAGCCTAAGCAGAACATTGTTAACCGTATTATCGCAACGATGTCTGCAGTATTTGCACCATTCGTATACATTCTTGCAGCAGCAGGTCTGTTGCAGGGAGCCTTGATCCTGATCACGATGGCGGCACCTTCATTTGCAGAGACAGGAACTTATGAAGTGCTGAACTTCATGTCATGGACGCCATTTACATTTTTACCAATCTTCATTGCGATCACTGCATCAAAGCATTTTAAATGTAATACATACATTGCAATCTTATGCTGCTGTGCACTGGTTAACCAGTCATGGGCAGATATCGCAGCAAGAATCGCAGATGGTGATGTGGTAAGATTCTTAGGTGTGAAGTTATCAGAGACAACTTATACATCTACCGTACTTCCACCACTGCTTCTGGTATGGGTACTTTCTTATCTGGAGCATTTTATCGAAAAGAAACTTCCGGATGCAGCCAAGCCGCTTTTGACACCACTGATCTGTTTTGTGGTCATGGTTCCGGCAACGATCATGGTAATCGGACCTGCATCTGCGATTACAGCAAATGCAATTGCGAATGGTTACAATGCATTAGTAGCTTTTGCACCGGCACTGGCAGGAGCGATCATCGGTGGATTATGGCAGGTAGTCGTTATCTTTGGCGTGCACTGGGGAATTACACCGGTCGTACTTGCCAACTTCGATATGAATGGCTGTGATACATTCCAGGCATTCCAGACAATCGCTGTTGTGGCACAGGTAGCTGCAGCATTCGGAGTATTTATCAAATCCAGAAATAAAGAATTTAAAGGTGTGGCACTTTCAGCCGGAGTAACAGGAATCTTCGGTATTACAGAGCCTACCATCTATGGAGTAACATTAAGACTTAAGAAACCATTTATCTGCGGATGTGCAGGCGGTGCAGTCGGAGCAGTTGTAATGAGTTTCTTCCATTCTGCATACTACGCATATGCCGGACTTCCGGGACTTCTGACAATCGTAAATGCAATCAGCAAAGATGCACCGATGTCCTTTATCGGGGAGGCACTGGCATGCGTGATTGCTTTTGTGATCACGATCGTGGCAATTCAGATTGTCGGATTTGACGATCCGGTTGATGAAGCAGAAGAAAGTGAAGAAGAAACAAAAAAAATTACAGGGACAGAGATGCTTTCCGGTGAAAAACAGGAGCAGAAGGAACAGACAGCAGAGATCAAAAAGATTGAGAGCCCACTTGCAGGAACAGTCATTCCGTTAAGCGAAGTACACGATGAGGTATTTGCAAGTGAGATGATGGGAAAAGGATGTGCGGTCATTCCGGAAGAAGGAAAGGTTTATGCGCCGTTCGATGGTAAAGTTGTCGGATTATTAGACAGTCATCATGCAGTTGGAATGGAAAGTACAGACGGAGTAGAAATTCTGATTCATGTAGGTATGGATACTGTAAAACTGAATGGAAGATGCTTTACCATCCATGTAGAAGAAGGTGAGCAGGTGAAAAAAGGACAGCTTCTTCTGGAATTTGATATTCCGGGAATCAAAGAAGCCGGATATGAAGTGACTACACCGATTGTTGTTACAAACAGTGACGAATTCAATGATGTAGAGATGAAGGCAGAAGGACAGGTAACTGTCGGAGTGGAGCTTCTTGAATTATCTTAAAAAATATAGAAAAAAGAGTGCGGAAATCTTTGAAAAGATTTCCGCATGAAGTGCAGGAGGAAGACTTATGGCATTACCAGATACATTTTTATGGGGCGGCGCGGTAGCTGCCAACCAGTTAGAAGGCGGATGGAACGAAGGTGGAAAAGGCCCAAGTGTCATTGATGTTATGACTGGCGGAAGCGCAACAAAGATGCGTGAGATTACAGACGGAGTAGTAGAAGGAAAGTATTATCCGAACCATGTGGCAGTGGATTTCTATCATGAATACAAAGGAGACATTGCTCTGATGGCTGAGATGGGATTCAAGTGTTTCAGAACAAGTATTGCATGGACACGTATTTTCCCAAATGGTGATGAGGCAGAGCCGAATGAAGAAGGTCTTAAATTTTACGATGATATGTTTGATGAATTGTTAAAATACGGTATCGAGCCGGTTATCACATTAAGCCACTTTGAGATGCCGTATCATCTGGCTAAGGAATACGGCGGATGGATCAACCGTAAGGTGATAGATTTCTTTGTACGTTATGCAGTAACCGTTATGGAACGTTATAAAGATAAGGTAAAATACTGGATGACATTTAACGAGATCAATAACCAGAGTAATACATCGGCAGACATCTTTGGATGGACAAATTCAGGAGTGCGTTTCTCGGAATATGATAATAAGAAGAAAGCCCTGTATCAGGCAGCACATCATGAACTGGTGGCAAGTGCACTGGTGGTGAAGAAAGGCCATGAGATCAATCCGGACTTCCAGATCGGATGTATGTGTTCATTCGTACCGTTTTATCCTTATTCCTGCAACCCGGATGATATTATGGTTGCAACAGAGTGTATGCATGAGAGATATTATTTCTCAGATGTACATATCCGCGGCCATTATTCGGCATTCGCAAAGAAGGAATGGGAAAGAGAAGGTACAAAACCAGTGATGGAGTCTGGGGATGAAGAGATTCTGGCAGAAGGAAAATGTGATTACCTTGGATTCAGTTATTATATGACCAATGCAGTGAAAGCAGATGTTCAGAAAGATACTGCAGAATCCCTGGACGGAAGTTCTCCAAATTCAATTGCCAATCCATATGTAAAGGCAAGTGACTGGGGCTGGCAGATTGACCCGGTGGGACTGCGTTATGCACTGGTTACTTTATATGAACGTTATGAAGTGCCTTTATTTATAGTAGAAAATGGATTCGGAGCAATTGATATTCTGAAGGAAGATCATACCTGTGATGACGATTACCGTATCGAATATCTGAAAGAACATATTACTGAGATGAAGAAAGCGGTAGAGATTGATGGCGTAGATTTGATGGGATATACTCCATGGGGATGTATCGATCTGGTATCATTTACAACAGGTGAATTAAAGAAACGTTATGGTTTTATCTATGTTGATAAGAATGATGATGGAACCGGAAGTGGTAAGAGATATAAGAAGAAATCCTTTGGCTGGTATCAGAATGTGATTCGGACAAATGGAGAAGAACTGTAATTGCTTCTAATTTAATAGTGCAGGAATCCCAAACAGGCTGATATTTTATATTAACATGTATAAAATATC
>OHLN01000964.1_pt1 | contig 12030 bp, 9 predicted proteins | sample 1569071 | NCBI WGS metagenome assembly OHLN01 (sample SAMEA3879594, study PRJEB24766) | human gut metagenome | biome: human-associated habitat; feature: feces | place: USA | collected 1985/1987
TTAATATGCTCCTGCTCGTCAATCTGCTTGATATCAAGCATTACAAGATCTGTATACTTCATAAGCTCCAGCCACCCGGAATGCCATGGTTCCTGATCAGTGAAGGGATTTCCACTAGTATCAAGATTCGTATGCACACCCTCTGCCTTTGCCTTCTTAAAAAATTCTGTAAGAAAATCCATCTGAAGCAATGGCTCACCACCGCTTACAGTGATACCGCCTTTGCTGCCCCAGTAGCCCTTATAACGTAAAGCTTTCTTAAGAAGCTCATCTGCCGTATAAAGCTCTCCCTGCTTCATCTTCCAGGTATCCGGATTATGACAGAACTGACATCTCATGGCACAGCCGCTTAAAAAAATCACATATCTTACTCCGGGTCCGTCAACGGACCCGAAGCTTTCTAAAGAATGAACATAGCCTTTTATCTGTTTATTATCCATTATATCATCATCCATTAATTACATTCTGTCGTGGCAGGTTCTGGCAATAACGTCTAACTGCTGCTCTCTTGTAAGGTCGATGAACTTAACAGCATATCCGGATACACGGATTGTGAAGTTTGCATACTCTTCTTTTTCCGGATGTTCCATAGCGTCGATCAGTTTCTCTTTACCAAATACGTTTACATTGAGGTGATGAGCACCCTGATCAAAGTATCCGTCAAGTACACGAACAAGGTTCTCTGTACGTTCTTCTTCTGTATGTCCCAGAGCATCAGGGTTGATGGTCTGAGTATTGGAGATACCGTCAAGGGCATCTTCATAGTCCAGTTTTGCAACAGAGTTGAGGGAAGCAAGAAGTCCGTTCTGCTCTGCTCCGTAGGACGGGTTGGCACCAGGTGCCAGCGGTTCGCCTGCTTTTCTTCCATCCGGAAGGGATCCTGTAGCTTTACCATAAACAACGTTAGAAGTAATGGTAAGAATAGAAGTTGTCGGAACTCCGCCACGGTAAGTGTGATTTCCGCGGATATACTGCATAAAGGTGTGAAGTACTTCTTCTGCGAGTGCATCAACACGGTCATCATCATTTCCGTATTTCGGGAAATCTCCTTCAACTTCAAAGTCTACAGTAATCCCCTGTTCATCGCGGATTGGTTTTACCTTTGCATATTTAATTGCTGATAAAGAATCCGCTACAACGGAAAATCCTGCGATACCAGTTGCAAACCAGCGTCTTATTTTTTTATCGTGCAGAGCCATCTGAAGACGCTCATAGCTGTATTTGTCATGCATGTAGTGAATGATGTTTAATGCATTAACGTAAACACCTGCAAGCCATTTCATCATATCCTTGTATTTATCCATTACTTCATCGAAATCTAAATATTCAGAAGTGATTGGGCGGTATTTTGGTCCAACCTGTTTTTTGGAAATTTCGTCAACACCGCCATTGATTGCGTAAAGCAGGCATTTTGCAAGGTTTGCTCTTGCTCCGAAGAACTGCATTTCCTTACCTGTCTGTGTAGCAGATACACAACAGCAGATTGAATAATCATCTCCCCATGTTACCTTCATAACATCATCGTTCTCATACTGGATAGAAGATGTTGTAACTGAGATATGAGCAGCATACTTCTTGAAGTTCTCAGGAAGTCTTGATGAATATAATACTGTAAGGTTTGGTTCTGGTGAAGGTCCCATGTTCTCAAGAGTATGAAGGAATCTGTAATCGTTCTTAGTAACCATAGAACGTCCATCGATACCTGTACCACCAACCTCAAGAGTAGCCCATGTAGGATCTCCTGAGAATAATTCATTGTATGATGTAATTCTTGCGAACTTAACCATTCTGCACTTCATAACAAAATGATCGATAAGTTCCTGTGCCTCAGTCTCTGTAATCTTACCAGCTTCAAGATCCTTATTGATATAGATATCAAGGAATGTAGAAACACGACCTACTGACATGGCAGCACCGTTCTGTGTCTTGATAGCAGCAAGGTAACCAAAGTATAACCACTGAACAGCTTCCTTTGCTGTTGTAGCTGGCTCAGAAATATCATAGCCATATGCAGCAGCCATAGCCTTCATTCCCTTAAGAGCATTAATCTGATCTGAAAGCTCTTCTCTTAACTGGATAACATCGTTAGTCATAACTCCGCATCCACAGTTAGCCTTATCCTCTTCCTTGCACTTAATAAGATAATCAATACCATAAAGAGCAACTCTTCTGTAATCACCTACGATACGTCCACGACCATATGTGTCTGGAAGACCTGTGATGATATGAGATCTTCTTGCAGCTCTCATCTCTGGTGTATAAGCATCGAATACACCCTGGTTATGTGTCTTATGATATTCTGTGAAAACCTTGTGTAATTCAGGATCTGGTGTATAACCATAGTTCTCGCAAGATTCCTCAGCCATCTTAATACCACCATATGGCATAAATGCTCTCTTAAGTGGCTTATCTGTCTGAAGACCTACTACCTGCTCGAGATCCTTCATTGATTCATCTATATATCCTGGGCCATAAGCTGTAAGACCTGTAACTACCTTAGTTTCCATGTCTAAAACTCCGCCCTTAGCTCTCTCTTCCTTCTGAAGCTCCTGTAATTTTCCCCAAAGCTTATTAGTTGCTTCTGTTGGACCTGCAAGGAAACTCTCATCTCCATCATAAGGTGTGTAATTGTTCTGAATGAAATCTCTTACATTGATTTCTTCTTTCCAAAGTCTTCCCTTGAATCCAGCCCACTGTGTCTTCTCAACCATTTGAATTGATCCTCCTTAAATATAATATATTTCAATGTACATTTTAAGAAAAATGTATTTCTTTTTGTACACTGTATACAATCTTAGCCAAAATAAAAATTGCCATGCATTATAGGATACTTATTGTTCCTATAAATATACATTGACAAATCCATAACAATTTGACCATGATTACTCTAACATGCTTCTGATAATAAATCAATAGGTTTAACAAGAGTATTTAATTTTGTACAATTTAAGGGGAATATCGTGAAATATTCCCCCTTTATAAATGCAGTATTCATCAGTACTTCAGGCTGTATTAATGTTATTTACCAATAAATTCCATTACCTGACCTTCACTTATAAAACCAACACTCTTTGCCACACACTCACCACTCTTAAATAAAAGTAATGTAGGGATTGACATAATATTATATTTCTCTGCAACTGATGATTCCTCATCCACATTAATCTTTACAATCTGAACATCATCCACCTTAGCTGCAACCTGTTCAAGAACTGGTCCTAACATTTTGCATGGTCCGCACCAGTCTGCCCAGAAATCCACAAGAACCGGCTTATCCGCTTTAAGTACCTCATTATTGAATTCACTTGCTTTTACATGTTTGATTTCCATATCTTATCTCCTTTATCTTTAATAATTATTATTTCATATTTCTCCGCATATATTCAAATTTTTCTCTTCTCATCTCCACAAGCATCTGCTTAATATTCCACTTTCTATTAGTATCTGTCAATACTGCCTTAAATGATACATCAAAACTCTTCTGTCTCATTTCAAAAAGAAGCTTATCCATATGCTTATCTGTCACATCACAAAATACAATAAGACTCTCTTTATTTTCTTGTGGCTGATATCCCTCTGCATCTGATAATGATATGCCTCTTACATCATCTGCAATTTCTGCCAGAGTCCGGTCTGTATCCGACTCATTAATGAATCCGCTTATAATTCTCATATTAGATGCTGCTTTAATGATATGCTGAGGGTTCTTAACATTATATAACAATATCTTTTCCAACATTAATTATCCTTCTTTGCCTTTCTGTTAGCAATAATTTCTTTGATTTCATTAATAGATTCTTTATGTACTCTCGAAACAGCATTAGGATTTCTCTTAATAATACTTGTAATATGGCTGTATCTTCTATCAGCTCTCTCAGATAACTGTCTTCTTTCTTCAGCCACTGCTGCCATGAATTGTTCCTTTTTCTTATTAAATTCTTCTTCTGCAAATGTGGCCGTAATCTCCATTCTTCTGGCATAAATCTGAAGCTGTTCATTCTCTTTCGTAAATTTTTCAAGTGTCGCCTTAAGGTCCATAGCCTCATTAATTGAAACAGCAAAATCTGCTGCCATGTATATTGCCAGAACTACTGCAATAATATCTGCTATTGTTCTTGGAATCATAAGTACTGCTGCTTCAATGGGCTTGTGTATTACACACACAAGCAAAATAGAGAATGCTCCCCATGCAAGTGATATAAAGAAACATATATGCCCTTTAAAATTAAGTGGAAGATTGCTGTAATCCCAGTATCTTACACCAAAAAGCTTCTCCATGCAGCAGCCTGTGCAGAATTCAAGTATTGTAGATGATACCATTCCTAGAAGAAAGACCAGTGGAACAATATCTTTCACTGCAATCGTACTAATCAATATTACAATTGCCCCTGAACCATATATTGGCAGGAATGGACCATGCAGGAAACCTCTGTTTACCCACTTATGTTTCCTCACAGAAACATAGCAGCATTCCCATATCCAACCTAAAAAACAATATATAAAGAAAAAAATAAGCCATTGCGATACAGCGTAATATCTCATAAGCATACCTCCATATTTAATCAAATGAGAATATGCTATATATACCTACTTCAGAGTTTCACAGAATTTATTAATAATAAGTGCTCTTCTGTTTCTGCTGATTTCAATATATTTGCCATTTCCCACTTTTGCAAGATTCTTCTTAATGTTAGTTATATAAGATATATTAATAAGCACTGACTGATTAATATAATGAAATCCTTCTGTAATAAGTACTCTGTAGATTTCTACAAGACTACAATACAATTCAATTTCACCAGACTCGCGTGAATGCATAGTAACTCTTCTGCCACCTCTTGCAAAATACATTATGTCCGCAACTCTCTCCTTATACACCTTTCTTGAAGATTGGTATACAAAATAACTTTCATTATCAATCTTAATTAGTTTTATCTCCAAGTAAATTTTCTCCTCTCATATATAATTCTTGCATGCCCTTCTAATTATATATGATATACAAAATATTTCAATGGAATAATTGCGCATCACTATACACAATTTGGTCGAATTTTATTATCTCTGATAAACTATCTTTCCTGAAGATATAGTATAATGTATTTTACCTGGTAATTCCCATCCGATAAAAGGACTATTAGATGCCTTTGATGCAAAATCTTCTTTCCTTACAGTCCATAGTTCTTTTTCTCCAAAGATAACTAAATCTGCTGCTGCTCCTTTAGTAATACTTCCCGGTATCATACGATAGAATTCAGCAGGATTCTTACTCATTAATTCCATAAGCTTCATTAAAGATATATGTCCCGGTTCTACCAGTGATTTGATTCCAAGTGCCAGAGATGTCTCCAGACCTGTAATTCCACTAGGTGCATTTTCTAATGGTCTGGCCTTCTCTTCATCACTATGTGGTGCATGATCTGTCACTATCATATCAATCGTACCATCTTTAATACCTTCAATTATCTTAATTCTGTCTTCTTCCGTTCTTAATGGCGGATTCATTCTGGCATTAGTTCCATACTTAAGTACCGCATCTTCTGTAAGAGTAAAATGATGTGGAGTTGCTTCAGCATGCACATCAGCACCAAGCTTCTTGGCAGTTCTGACAATTTCCACTGAATTTCCTGAGCTAATATGCTGTATACATACCGATGCTCCTGTATGCAATGCAAGAATACAATCTCTTGCAACCATAACATCTTCTGCTGTAGCAGATGCACCTCCATATTCAAGCTGTTCAGCAACTTTCCCCTGATTAACTCCTGGTCTTATTATAAACTCTGGATCCTCTTCATGAAGACTGATTGGTAAATCCAACTCTGCTGCCTTCTTCATGGCCTCTACAAGAACATGTTCATTCATAATCGGAATTCCATCATCTGTAAATCCAACAGCTCCCGCATTAGCAAGTGCTTCCATATCTACAAGTTCAACACCTTTTAATTCCTTAGTTACAGACGCCGTCTGCAAAACATGAATTCCTGTTGTCTCACCTTTTTTCTGAATATACTCAAGAGTTTCAATATTATCAACTGCTGGTTTAGTATTAGCCATGCAGACTACACTTGTAAAACCACCTTTTGCTGCTGCTGCTGCTCCAGTAATAATATCCTCTTTATAAGTAAATCCTGGATCTCTGAAATGTACATGTGTATCCATAAGTCCTGGTGCAACAATAAGTCCCTCTGCATTAATTACTTCTGCGCCTTCCATAACATTAAGATTATATCCAGTTTCCTCAATTATATTATTCTTAATAATGATATCCATAATCTCATCTGTTTTACTGACAGGATCTACAACTCTTCCACCTTTGATTATAATCACCGATGTATCTTTCGCATTATTATCATCATTATCCTGTATCTCCGTACTTTCTAATACTCCTATATCCTCTAATTTTGTTCCACATTCAGAACAGAATAAGGCATCTGAATTATTAGAAAAACCACACTTATTGCATCTCTTTTTAATTTCTGTCTGCTCATTTTTTACAGAAAATTGCATTGCAGACTCCAATCTAGAACCACAGCCAATGCAAAATACTGCATCGGGTGCTGTACTACGCATTCCGCATACCGGACATATCTTATCATCTCCACCACTCACACATCCTGTATTCTGTATATCAGTCTGCATCTGCACTGGAGCTGTATACATAACAGGTGGCGCTTGATGTGTAAACTGTACTGTTTCTGGTTGCTGTGTCTGTACCACATGTACCTGTGGCTGCATATTCTCTCTGTTTACTGCGGGTACATCTATAGAATCAGCATATTCACCAAGTATATTCCATGTCATATTCTCTGGCTGTTTAAGCAGTTCCTTTAACCTTACCATAAATGAAACATCTGAATTCATAGGTGTTCTTATCATTCTGAGTATCTCATCAAGAAAAACATTATAAAATTCACCATTATTGTAACCTGTAGCTGGATAATACAAATATAAAGCCTTTCCCGTAGCAGATTCAATTAATACAGTATCAAGTGAAACCATGACATTACCATATTCCATATTATATGCTGACATACCCGACAACGCATTGACACTGCTCTTCATAAATACAGAAAAAGTATGCTGGTCTATAACCCTGTTTTTAAAAAACTCTTTAGCTGTCTCATATCCCGCTGTTCCATACTCTGCTGTAAAACCATTATTATCTGACACTATATGAAAAGGGAGAAATCCTTCTACAGCTGTATTTGAAAGTAATTCAGCCATATTCTGATTAAGCTGTTCATCTTTTGTACTCTTAACCTTAACACTCACCTGATTATTCTTGGAAACAACCTTTACTTTTCCCATAAATACATCCTCTCTTCCTGTTATCTGACTTATTATAGATATATTTCGTATTATACATCACAATTGCTTTATATGTCACTCAAAAGAAACTATCTTTGCCTTTCTGCTTATTATTCCATTAATATAAACAAGAACATGCTCCTTATAGGTTATTGAATCTCTTGCATACATAAATGGTTCTTCTCTATAAAGCAGACACTTATATCCCTGTCCCTCATATTCATTCAGATTTGCTATTGCTTTTGCATGTATCACATTATGAATTTCCTGTTCTTCTCTTGAAAAAATTCTCTGTGGATAACCTGATGCCGCTTCCCTCAAATCTGCTATTATTGCATCCACAAACACAGCATGTTTCCTCATTCCAAACATTGCCGCCAGCTGTATACTTCTTAACCCTGAGGTTTTCTTCTTATAAGCTTTAAGTTTTCTTCTTATCGAATTATCTTCAACTCTCTCAGCTATATCTATAAGATAATCTACAGCCTCTTCATAAACACAATCTGGGTATGAAACATAATACTGGTCTGGCACAGACTGAAATCTCTTAATTGGAGGAAAATCAGCCAGTTTCATAAGCACACGTTCAGCATCATTGCATACCTCTTCTCCAAGATATCTATACTTGTCTCTTATATCAGCAAGCTGATATTCAAGCTGGCGTAAATATTCATATCCTTTTATCCAGAAATGCCCCATGCTGCCATAATTAAATAAATATGTTCTTAATTCCAGTCTGCTGAATTTTATTGTAAATATATTCTTATTCCCCTGATTAACTATAAGCATATATCCATCTTTTAACATCTGCACAGATGGTATCTGTTCCTCATCCACATCAATATATTTTCCAGTCATAACTGAATCTTTAAATACAAGAAAGCTCTCCACTGCATCATTCATAAGATAAGCAACAACCCAGTCCTTCTCCCCTTCCATATGAACAGGACAGAATACATTAAGTTCAAATACCTGCGAAAGCTTAACGAACGCATCATAATCAGAATCACGCACGTCATTAAGCATATCATTTTTATTATCTTCTGATACATAATCCACAATTTTACTCATCAATTACACATCCCTTAACATAAAGAATTGCGTGTTACTGAAACTCTGTTACATGCTTTCTCATCCACACTGGCATAAGATTTCTCTGACATTCAGGATTATAGCGATGTTTAATTGCTATAGTCTCAAAAAAGATTTTCCACATATCTGTATATTCATCATTCACATCTTCTGTCTTTGCCAGAACTGACATATCATAATCTGTAAAATATCTTATATACATCTGCCCATCAGTAGTATGAACTACAGACTTTTTTCTGTTATCATCAATTATAAGCCAGTTCTCAGAAGGCATTCTGTCAGCAAAATGTAAAGAAACTTCATATATAACATCGCTTTCTGGTTCAAGATGACACACATATACTTTGTTACCAATTGAATTAAACCTTGCAAACTCCATAAAATATCTTGTCTCGTGCAAAACCTTCCTGCGTATATCCTTAATTCTCATAACATCAGGGTCATTTCTCATAAATGTTATATCTGATCCAATCTTAAACCCTTTTATCAGAAACCTGTATGCTGTATCTAATGCATCCTGTTCTGACGATAAACATGCATAATACACACATGCATATGCCTCTTCAGATATCTTATGTCTTATTGAGCGCACTACTTTCTTATACTCTTCTTCATTATACTCAACATATATATATTCATCGAATAAAGAAATCTGTTCTTCTCCACGCTTTTCAAGTCTAACACATCCATGGCCTACTTTCAAAGCTTTCTCCCATGCATGATATATACAACACATCATATCTTCAAATGTATTCTCACATGTAAATATATACATAAACAGACCTCCATATAAAAACTCTTCATTACATACATCATATATACCTACACTTTTTATTCAAAAAGTGAAAGTTGGTGATACTTTTCATTCTGATGCGTAATCACCCAGTTCTCCTTGTGATTATCATCAGTCAGACAAGACGTTATATATGACTCCTCTATTGGTATTCTATACATCATTCTTCCATTACATGTTATAAAATAATGTGCTCTCTTAAGTACTACACCAATCTTCTTTAATATATCAAAATCAAGCTTCGCATATCTTCTAGTCTCCACTATTCGTCTGGCAGACTTAGGACCGATTCCAGGAATTCTTAAAAGCATATCATATGATGCATTCTGTACTTCGACAGGAAACTGTCCAAGATGTCTTATTGCCCAGTCACACTTTGGGTCAAGCTGTTCATTAAAATTAGGTCTGCTCTCTGACAATAATTCATCTGCCTGAAATCCATAGAACCTAAGAAGCCAGTCTGCCTGATATAACCTGTGTTCTCTTAATAGTGGAACATCTGCATCCAGCTGTGGCAATGCAGAATCCTCATTAAGTGGTATATAAGCAGAATAAAATACTCTTTTAAGATCATAATTCTTATATAAATGCTGCGTCGTTCTGATAAGCGTAAGATCAGTTTCCGGTGTCGCGCCTATTATCATCTGTGTACTCTGCCCTGCAGGCGCAAATGGACGCTTTACACACATATCTTTAGAAACCGCTGGAAGCGATAACTTATCTCCTGATTCCAATGCTGTCCTCTGTGTTCCTGATACTGCTGCTTGACCGTTATCCGTCCCATTCTGGTTGAATATGCTTCCCGTCAGATATCTGTTAATGCTGCTTCTTTCCATTCGTGCATCTTTTCCCAATGCCAGTCTGTTAGCCGCAATTGTACCTGTAATCTTTTCCATAGGCTCAAGAATAGTCTTAAAACTCTTATTAGGAGCAAGCTTCGAAAGGCTCTGTGCTGTAGGCAGTTCCAGATTAATACTTACCCTGTCTGCAAGATACCCAGCCCTTGAAAGCAGCTCATCTGGTGCTCCCGGTATAGCCTTAACATGTATATAACCATTAAATCTATACTTAGTCCGTAAAAGCATCAGTGTTTCACATATTCTTTCCATAGTATATGACGGATTCTTCAAAACCCCAGAGCTTAAGAATAATCCTTCAATATAATTACGCTTATAAAACTCTATAACAAGCCTGCATAATTCATCAGGTGTAAATGTAGCCCGCGGCACATCATTAGAGCATCGGTTCATGCAGTATTTGCAATCATACACACAATGATTAGTCATTAAAACCTTTAGAAGCGAAATGCACCTGCCATCAGCACCAAAACTATGACATACACCGCATGCCACGCTGTTCCCAAGGAAGCCTTTCTTTCCCTTCCTGTCTACTCCACTTGATGTACATGCAACATCATACTTGGCAGCATCTGCCAGAATTTCTAATTTCTCCATAGTTGTAAGATCTGAATATAATTCGAACATATGTTTATTATAGAAACATATGTTCGACATGTCAAGCATTTTAATCAAAAAAATAGAGCCATACCTTATCAGTACGGCTCCGTCTTTTTCAGAACAAATGCATCAACTATTTTCTTTACTGTGGCAATTTCTTCCGAACTGCACATCTTCAATTCATCAATTATATCTATACTTGCTCTATTTCCACGCATATTTCCTAACATCAGATAATCTGGCGTTACATTAAGATAATTACATATATCTACAAACAAAGTTATGCTGCAATTGGTTCTTCCACCTTCAATATTAGAAAGATATGTCTGCGACACACCCAGCTCTTTAACCATTTCCGTCTGTTTTATACGCATTTCCTTTCTTCTCTGCTTAAGTCTGGGTCCAATATTTATAATTCGTTCTTTCATAACTTCCTCACACGAACTCTTTCAAATTATTGATAAAATTCATTATTATTTCCTGATCTTTCTGAGACATGCTGTCAAATATATAATCAAGAAGCCGGCCTCTGACATCATACAGATTTAAATACATAGATGGGACATAGCCATACAAATCGTAAAGTCTTATAAGAACCATTGCATCCGGAAGTTCCTTATTATTCTCAATTTTGCTGTATTTAAATCTTGATATTCCCAGATTATCTGATATAACCTGTTGGTCAGTTATACCATTGACATCTCTAATACATTTTAACATAGAATCCTTAGTTGAATCCTTGTCAATAGATTTAAGCAGTCTGATATACTTTACAGTTTCATCTGAAAAATCAGCTATCTTCTTCTCACACATATAAAGAATATGCTCACTCACAACGCCTCTTACATATTCCTTCTTTGATTCTTCACCAAATGTCTCTATTTCTGAAGAAATCTCATACCTGCATGGCTTTTCATCGACATCAACTAACATCTTGTCAATATCCGCCCCTGAATCAGAAAATTTTCTGAGGTCAATGCCTGACACCATGCTCCTTCCCGCTTCCCTGTTAGAATACTCTGGTGTAGTCATGCCAACCCGCACAGCCATTTTCGCCTGATCGTAGTCCATTAATTTTCTATATATGCTCATTCTTTTGCAAAATGCTTTGTAACGATCTGTATACTCCATAGCAACCCCTGTACATTAGTATGATTACTATTAAATTTTAGTATACGCACATTCCGCACATATATAGCGTTTATTGCGAATTAGATTAGCGCAAATGTTTATGTGCAATTAATGATAATATTTTGATTTTAACATATCGGAATAAGTTTCTTAGTGTATAGAATAATATTTGTGACAGTTAATAAAAATGTTGCATAATATCACTAAAATGCATTTAAGACATTCAAAAGTACAGTTGAGACATAAGCC
>OHLN01000993.1_pt1 | contig 11545 bp, 9 predicted proteins | sample 1569071 | NCBI WGS metagenome assembly OHLN01 (sample SAMEA3879594, study PRJEB24766) | human gut metagenome | biome: human-associated habitat; feature: feces | place: USA | collected 1985/1987
AAGTATCTCTAAGCATCCTGCAAATGCACACAATATCAATAATTTCTCCCCGCGTCCCTTTTCTATAACATAATCTTAATAACCCCTATTGTTCATAAAATAACAAAAAATTCACAAAATAATATTGACAAACCAAATCAAGAGTGCTATCTTATGAGCATAAGGTGTTAGCACTCCTAAAACATGAGTGCTAACAAACCAAAACAAAGGCAGTAAAGGAGTGGAACTTCATGGATCAGGAATTAGATGATCGTAAAAAGAAAATACTAAAAGCCATCATCAAAACCTACATGGAAACAGGCGAACCGGTGGGTTCCCGGACCATTTCCAAGTTTGCAGATTTAAATGTAAGCTCTGCCACCATCCGGAATGAGATGTCAGACCTGACAGATATGGGATATATCGTACAGCCCCACACCTCAGCCGGAAGAATTCCTTCTGATAAAGGTTATCGCCTCTACGTAGACGAGCTGATGAAAGAAAAGGAATCAGAGGTTCAGGAAATCAAGGATCTCATGATAGAGAAAACTGACAAACTGGATAAAATGCTGAAGCAGGTAGCAAAGGTACTGGCCTCAAATACCAACTATGCAACAATGATCTCTGTTCCACAGTACAGCGGAAGCAAGATTAAATTCATCCAGCTTTCCCGTGTGACACCCCTTCAGCTTGTGGCAGTAGTAGTGAGTGATAACAATGTCATCCGAAACCAGATTATCAATCTGGATGAGGAGATGGACGATCAGACAATCCTGAAATTAAATCTTCTTCTTAACACCAACTTAAATGGGGTGCCCATTCAGGATATCAACCTGGGAATGATTGCCCGCCTGAAAGAACAGGCAGGTGTACATGGCTCTGTGGTTGGCACAGTCCTTGATGCAGTGGCAGACACCATCCAGGTAGACGAAGACGATATGCAGATATATACTTCAGGAGCAACCAACATTTTCAAGTATCCGGAGCTTGCAGACACAAGCAAAGCGAGCGAGCTGATTTCAGCATTTGAAGAGAAGCAGGATCTGGTAGACCTGGTGAAAGAGAGAATGTCTGATACAGAGAACACAGGAATTCAGGTGTACATTGGTGATGAGATGCCGGTGCAGACCATGAAAGACTGCAGTGTAGTCACAGCCACTTACGAACTTGGAAAAGGAATGCATGGTACCATCGGTATCATCGGTCCCAAGCGTATGGATTATGCAAACGTAGTTGACAGCCTGAAGGCTTTGAAAGTCCAGCTGGACGAACTGATTAAGAAAGAGAGTTAGAAAGGCGGTAATAGAGAGTGTCAGAAGAAACAAAGAACACAGCTCAGGAAGAAGAGACAACAGATACTCCGGTAACAGAAGAAACTGTTGAGAATGAACCTGAAGTTGTAGAGAACGGCGAAGCAGAAACAGAGGAAATCCCGGTAGAGGACGGAGACGAGGAAGCTTCCCAGGATGACAAGAAAGACAGCAAATCAAAAACTTCTTTCTTCGGCAAGAAGAAAAAAGAAAAAGATAAATTTGAACAGCAGATTGAAGAACTTACAGACAGGCTGAAACGAAACATGGCTGAATTCGATAACTTCCGTAAGAGAACGGAGAAAGAGAAATCCAGCATGTATATCATCGGAGCCAAGGACATAGTTGAGAAAATGCTTCCGGTTGTGGATAACTTCGAGAGAGGTCTTGCACAGGCACCTGAAGGAGATTCTTTTGCAGATGGCATGAAGATGATCTATAAACAGCTGATCACCACATTAGATGAGCTGGGCGTGAAACCGATTGAAGCAGTGGGTAAGGAATTTGATCCGAACTTCCACAACGCAGTAATGCATGTGGAGGATGAAGAAGCTGGTGAGAATATTGTGGTAGAAGAATTCCAGAAGGGTTACACCTACAAGGATTTCGTAGTCCGCCACAGTATGGTAAAAGTAGCCAACTAATTTACATGAAAATATAGAATATATCAAATCTAGTTGAAAATAAACAGGAGGAACAAGATTATGGGAAAAATCATTGGTATTGACTTAGGTACAACAAACAGCTGTGTAGCCGTAATGGAAGGTGGACAGCCAACAGTTATCGCAAATACAGAAGGCGCAAGAACAACACCGTCTGTTGTAGCATTTACAAAGACAGGAGAGCGTCTCGTAGGTGAACCTGCAAAACGTCAGGCAGTTACAAATGCTGAGAAGACAATTTCTTCTATCAAGAGACATATGGGTACAGATTACAAGGTACAGATTGATGACAAGAGCTACAGCCCACAGCAGATTTCAGCTATGGTACTTCAGAAGTTAAAGGCTGATGCAGAGGGATACCTCGGTGAGAAGGTTACAGAGGCAGTTATCACAGTACCGGCTTACTTCAACGATGCTCAGCGTCAGGCTACAAAGGATGCCGGCAAGATTGCAGGTCTTGATGTAAAGCGTATCATCAACGAGCCTACAGCAGCAGCACTTGCTTATGGTCTTGACAATGAGAAAGAGCAGAAGATTATGGTTTATGACCTTGGTGGTGGTACATTTGATGTATCTATCATCGAGATTGGTGACGGAGTCATCGAAGTATTATCTACAAACGGTGATACACACCTTGGTGGTGATGATTTCGATAATGCTGTTACACAGTATATGTTAAATGATTTCAAGGCTAAGGAAGGCGTTGACCTTTCTAAGGATACAATGGCTCTTCAGAGACTTAAGGAAGCAGCTGAGAAGGCTAAGAAGGAACTTTCAAGCACAACTCAGACAGAAATCAATCTTCCTTACATCACAGCTACAGCTGAAGGACCAAAGCACTTTGAGATGACTCTTACAAGAGCTAAATTCGATGAATTAACACATGACCTTGTAGAAAAGACCGCAGAGCCAGTTAAGAATGCACTTTCAGATGCAGGTCTTACAGCTTCAGAGCTTTCAAAGGTATTATTAGTTGGTGGTTCTACAAGAATCCCTGCTGTACAGGATAAGGTTAAGTCATTAACAGGACATGAGCCAAGCAAGACTCTTAACCCAGATGAGTGCGTAGCTATCGGTGCTTCTATCCAGGGTGGTAAGTTAGCTGGTGATGCAGGTGCTGGTGATATCCTTCTTCTTGATGTAACACCACTTTCACTTTCAATCGAGACAATGGGTGGTATTGCTACAAGACTTATTGAGAGAAATACAACTATTCCTACAAAGAAGAGCCAGATTTTCTCTACAGCTGCTGATAACCAGACAGCCGTTGATATCAACGTTGTACAGGGTGAAAGACAGTTTGCCAGAGATAACAAGTCACTTGGACAGTTCAGACTTGATGGTATCCCTCCAGCAAGAAGAGGTGTTCCACAGATTGAAGTTACATTTGATATCGATGCCAATGGTATTGTAAATGTATCTGCTAAGGACCTTGGAACAGGTAAGGAACAGCACATCACAATTACTGCTGGTTCTAACATGTCTGATGAAGATATCGATAAGGCAGTTAAGGAAGCTGCTGAGTTCGAGGCTCAGGATAAGAAGCGTAAGGATGCTATTGATGCACGTAACGAAGCTGATTCAATGGTATTCCAGACACAGAAGGCTATGGATGAGGCAGGCGACAAGCTTGATGCTTCTGACAAGGCTGCAGTTGAGACTGACCTTAACGCATTAAAGGCACTTGTTGATGGTTCTGACCCAGAAAACATGACAGATGCACAGGTTGATGAAATCAAGGCTGCCAAGGAAAAACTTATGGAAAGCGCTCAGAAGCTTTTCGCTAAGTTATATGAGTCACAGCAGGCTGCTGGTGGTGCTGGTCCAGATATGGGAGCAGGTGCAGGTCCTGATATGGGTGCTGGAGCTTCTAATGGTTCAGCTCCATACGGTGATGATGTAGTTGACGGAGATTACAAAGAGGTTTAATTGTCAGTAATAACTGACTGGAATAAGGACTGCATGGGGTGTAAACTCCGTGCAGTTTCTGTTGATTAAATAAGAAAGAGGAAGCAATCATGGCAGATAAGAGAGATTATTATGAAGTCCTTGGCGTGCCTAAGGATGCCGATGACGCTGCTATTAAGAAAGCATACAGACAACTTGCAAAGAAATATCATCCTGATATGAATCCAGGGGATAAAGAAGCTGAAATAAAATTCAAAGAGGCTTCTGAAGCTTATGCGGTGTTAAGCGATGCTGAAAAGAGAAGACAGTATGACCAGTTTGGCCATGCCGCATTTGAAGGCGGAGCAGGTGGAGCTGGAGCAGGTGGCTTCGATTTCGATTTTGGTGACATGGGAGATATCTTCGGAGATCTCTTTGGCGGTATGTTCGGAGGCGGCGGAAGCAGACGAAACAGCAATGGACCAAGAAGAGGTGCTGATGTAAGAGTTAATGTAAGAATTACATTTGACGAGTCAGTAAGGGGAACAACCAAGAAGATAGATGTTACATTAAAGGATGAGTGCTCAAGCTGTCACGGTACAGGAGCTAAGCCTGGTACATCACCAGAGACCTGTAGCAAATGTGGTGGTCGTGGACAGGTGACTTTCACACAGCAGTCATTCCTTGGAATGGTAAGAAGCCAGCAGCCATGTCCTGACTGTCATGGAACTGGTAAGATAATTAAGGAGAAGTGTCCGGATTGTTACGGAACAGGCTATATAAGCAGCAAGAAGACTATCGAAGTCAATATCCCAGCAGGTATCGATAATGGTCAGTGCGTACGTATACAGGGCAAAGGTGAGCCGGGAGTTAATGGCGGACCAAGAGGTGACCTCTTAGTTGCTGTTATTATCTCAGCAAGCACAGAATTTGAAAGAGACGGATACAATATATTCTCTAATGTTGTAATAAGCTATCCAACAGCGGTACTTGGCGGTGAAATCAAGGTTAAGACTGTTGATGGAGAAGTATTGTACGAAGTTAAGCCGGGAACAGCATCAGGTACAAGAGTAAGACTTAAAGGCAAAGGTATGCCAAGTGTAAGAAATGCAGCACAGAGAGGCGACCATTATATCACTTTAATAGTTGATATTCCTACAAAGCTTAATCAGGAGCAGAAGGACGCACTTATGGCATATGAAAAGGCGCTTACAGGCAATGAAAGACACGGTAAGAAGAAAGGTCTTTTCGGCAAATAAATACTATAGCTTACATATGTAATGTAAGTTTACACTCACCCCACAATGTGGTAAAATCCTACATTGTGGGGTATTATATTTATATGTATAATTCCTTATTGTAAAGATTGGAGATTAAAGCAGTAATATGAATTTAGAGACAAGATATAACGAACTTAATAAAGATTACGGTGCATATGAGCTTGTGAACATTGAAAAGCTTAATGACCTTAATTCTGTAGGACTTTTATTAAAGCATAAGAAATCGGGTGCGAGAGTTGCAATTATTTCTAATGATGATGATAACAAGGTATTTTCTATAGGTTTTAAGACACCACCGGATAATGACACGGGAATACAGCATATAATTGAACATTCTACCTTGTGTGGTTCAAGAAAATATCCGGTTAAAGACCCATTTGTAGAACTATGCAAGGGTTCTCTTAACACATTTCTTAATGCAATGACTTATCCGGATAAGACAGTATATCCTGTTGCAAGCTGCAATATGGCAGATTTCAAGAATATTATGGATGTCTATATGGATGCGGTATTCTATCCTGCAATGTATGAGCATGAGGAGATATTCAAGCAGGAAGGCTGGCATTATGAGCTTGAAGATGTAGATGGAGAGCTTGCTTATAACGGAGTTGTATTTAATGAGATGAAGGGTGTGTATTCTTCAGCAGATGATGTGCTTTCAAGATATACATTTGTATCACTCTTCCCTGATTCTGAATACAAGAATGAATCCGGTGGTGACCCTGAGGCTATACCACAGCTTAAGTATGAAGATTTCATTAAGTATCACAAGGAATATTATCATCCTGTGAACAGTTATATCTATCTGTACGGAGATATTGATGTTGATGAGAGGCTTGAATATCTTAATAACGAATACCTCTCAGCTTTTGATAAGAATGATGTCAATATAGATGCCGAGGTAACTTTCCAGAAAGCATTTGACGCACCTAAGTATGAGACAAGAGAGTATGCAATTACTGATGATGAGCCAGAGGAGGATAACACTTATCTTTCTTACAATGTTGTTATCGGAACATCAACAGACCCAGTAAGCTATCTTGCATTACAGATTCTTGATTATGCACTTATCATGGCACCGGGTGCTCCGCTTAAGCAGGCACTTATTGATGCCGGAATTGGAACAGATGTGTATAGTGTGTTAGAGACTTCTGTGTATCAGCCGGTGTATTCAATTATTACTAAGAATGCGAATGAAAGTGACAGAGACAGATTTGTGAGTGTTGTTGAAGACACGCTTTCTGATATTGTTAAGAACGGTCTTAGCAAGAGAATGGTTAAGGCAGGAATCAACTATTACGAATTCAAATACAGAGAAGCTGATTTTGGACCATATCCAAAGGGACTTATGTATTATCTCACAATGATGGACAGCTGGCTTTATGATGAGAACAAGCCATTTGTTCATGTTGAGGCAGGTGAGACATTTGAAATAATCAAGAAGAATTCAGAGAATGGCTTCTTTGAGAAATTCATTGAAGACAATATTATTAATAATAATCATGAGGTAGTGTTAAGTCTTGTTCCAAAGCATGGACTTGCAGAGGAGAAGGAAGCAAAGGAAGCAGAGCAGCTTGCAAAGTATAAGGCAACACTTTCCAAGGAAGAACTGGAAGAGCTTGTTAAGCAGACAAAGGCATTAAAGGAATATCAGGATACACCTTCAAGCCAGAAGGATCTTGAGAAGATTCCACAGCTTGAGTTAAAGGATATCACAAGAGAGCCGGCTAAGTTATATATTGACCCTAAGAAGATTGGTGGTGTTGATGTAATCCACCACAATATGTTCACTAATGGAATTGCATATATAATGATGTGCTACGACTGTAAGAATGTGCCTGATGAACTGCTTCCATATATCGGACTTTTAAGCTCGGTTCTTGGACTTATGGATACTGAAAAGTACACATATACAGAGCTGACTAATGAAATCAATATTAACTGTGGTGGAATCTCAACTGATGCTGCCATATACACAGATAATAAGGATTTTGACAAATGTACTATCATGTATGAGGTTAAGGGTAAGGTTCTCTATGACAATATCCAGTTCGTCCTTGATATGATGAATGAAATTATATATAAGACAAAGTTCTCAGATTATAAGAGACTTAAAGAGATAATTGCGAAGCTTAAGTCAAGAATGGAAAGCACAATGACAAGTGCAGGACATTCAACAGCAATGCTTGCAGGTATGGCACAGTTCTCAAGAAATGCATATTATTCTAACGAGATGAGAGGATATGGGTTCTATGAGCTTATACAGAAGCTTGACTCACAGTTTGATGAGCTTAAGGAAGATATCGCAGATAAGTTAAGCAAACTTGTCGATTATATATTCCACAAAGAGAATATTATTGTCAGCTTTACTGCTGATGATAAGGGATATGATGCATTTGCACCTGCTTTCGGAAAGTATGCGGAAGAATTGAAAAAATCGGACATGCCAGCATGCGAAAGAAAGTACACACCTGCAAATGTCAAGACAGGATATACTTCAGCTTCACAGGTCCAGTATGTTGCAAGATGTGGTAACTTCAGAGATGGAGGATATGAATACACAGGAGCATTAAGAGTGCTTAAGGTTATATTCTCGTATGATTATCTCTGGATTAATGTTAGAGTAAAAGGCGGCGCATACGGCTGCATGAGCGGTTCTTACAGAAACGGTGACATGTATATGGTTTCTTACAGAGACCCTAACTTAAGAAAGACTAACGATATATATGAAAATGCAGCAGACTATCTTGAACATTTTGATGTAAGCGACAGGGACATGGTCAAGTTCATAATCGGAACAATAGGTGATATGGATACACCTATGAATCCGGCAGCAAAGGGAACAAGATCATTTGGTGCATACATCTGTAACACAGATTATGAATCACTCAAGAAAGAAAGAGGTCAGGTTCTTGACTGTAATGTAGAAAGAATAAGAGAGCTTGCTCCACTTGTAAGATGTGCAATGGATGAGAATTATTTCTGCGTTGTGGGAAGCAGCAAGGAAATCAATAAAGAGAGAGAGCTTTTTGATAAGATACAGCCACTTATCAAGGTACAGGGATAACAGAAAGGAAGAATGTATGAATTTAGATGAGATGCTTGCAGCCAGCGGAATTACCGGGGGCGCTAAGGCAGAGAACACAAGAACTAAGACAGGCTTTGTAACATTTATAGGAAGACCTAATGTTGGTAAGTCAACACTTATGAATCAGATAATCGGACAGAAGATTGCGATTACTTCTAACAAGCCTCAGACTACAAGAAACAGAATACAGACTGTATACACTGATGAGCGTGGACAGATTGTTTTCGTTGATACTCCGGGTATCCACAAGGCTAAGAACAAGCTTGGTGAATACATGGTTGGTGCGGCAGAGAAGACAATCAGTGAGGTTGACCTTATATGCTGGCTTGTTGAGCCTACAACACATCTTGGAGCTGCCGAGGAGCATATCGTTGAGAAGCTTAAAGAATGTAAAACTCCTATAGTTCTTGTTATCAATAAGACTGACACAATTAAGAAAGAGGAGATTCTACCGGTTATTGACTGCTACAGAAAGGAACTTGATTTTGTTGATATTGTTCCTGTGTGCGCAAGAAACGGCAATAATGTTGACGACCTGCTTGATGTTATATTCTCACATCTTGATTATGGCCCGATGTACTATGATGAAGATACAGTAACAGACCAGCCAATGAAGCAGATTGTTGCAGAGCTTATAAGAGAGAAGGCACTTCATGCATTAAATGACGAGATTCCACACGGAATCGCGGTTGTTATTGACAGCTTCAAGGAAAGAAGAAATGCAAGAGGTCCTATAACAGATATCGACGCTACTATCATATGCGAAAGAGATTCTCACAAAGGAATTATTATTGGCAAGGGCGGCGAAATGCTTAAGAAAATCGGAACTAATGCAAGATATGAGATTGAGAAGCAGCTTGACATGAAGGTTAATCTTAAGCTATGGGTAAAAGTTAAGAAGGAATGGCGCGACAGTGATATTCTTCTTAAGAACTTCGGATATGACAAGAAGAAGGACAAATAATATACATGACAGGAGGGTGCGATGGCGGAGGTTACTACTGTTACAGGCATGATACTTTCCGCCATGCCTGTCGGGGAATATGACAGAAGACTGGTTATACTGACTAAGGAGTATGGCAAGATAACGGTATTTGCGAAAGGTGCGAGAAAGCCTAACAGCGCGCTGATTGGTGTTACGAGAAGCTTTATATTCGGAACATTTGAGGTGTACCGTGGACGCGATTCATATACGATGTATAAGGCATCAGCTAAGGAGTACTTTGAAAATGTGGTAAATGACCTTAATGCCGTGTGCTACGCCTGCTATTTTGCTGAGATTGCAGATTATTATGGCAGGGAGAATCTTGATGCATCAGAAATGATTAATCTGCTTTATATCACTCTAAAGGCATTGGGCAGAGGTGCTGTAAGCCATGAACTTATAAGATTCATATACGAGATAAGAATGATTGCAGTTAACGGTGAGTGTCCGGATTTCTTCACATGTCACGAATGCGGAAGAGAAGATAATCTGTATGTATATTCATATTCAAGAAACGGACTATGCTGTAAGAATTGTGCCACAAATGTATATGATGGAATTACACTTTCGGGCTCAACGGTATATACACTCCAGTATATTGTCACAGCACAGCTTAACAGGCTGTATTCATTCACCGTTACCAAAGAAGTCCAGGAAGAATTAAGGCTTGTGGTAAACAGGCTGGAAAGCATTGTATTCGATAAAGAATTTAAGTCGAAGGAAATGCTTAATCTGACCATATAAATATTACATAAACTGGCTATGTTATCATATGCCAGTTTTTTGTATATTAAGGGGTAAAGATTTTATGTAACATTCAGACGAAAGGAGAGACAATATGCCGGATAAAAATGTGTCTCATAATAACCAGAAGAAAATAGCAGCAATTAATGATTATTCTGGTTTTGGAAGATGTTCTATTGCAGTTGAGCTACCTGTTATATCAGCAATGAAGATTCAGTGCTGTCCAATGCCTACATCGATATTTTCTAATCATACAGGTTTTGACAGCTTTTATTTTAAAGATTTCACAGAGAATATGCCGCCTTATATGGCAGAGTGGAAGAAGTTAAACCTTAAATTCGATGGAATTGTAACAGGGTTCTTAGGTTCACATAATCAGATTGCAATTGTTGAAGAATTTTTCAAGAATTTCAAGACCGAAGATAATATTGTTGTTATCGACCCGGTTATGGGTGATTACGGAAATCTGTATCCGACATATACTGATGAGACATGCCAGGAGATGAAGAAGCTTGTAAAATATGCAGATATTCTTACTCCAAACCTCACAGAAGCATGTATTATAACTGACGAGCCATACAGACCGGATTATTCCAATGATGAGCTTAAAAAAATTGCGATGAAGCTTGTTGCAATGGGACCATCTAAGATTGTTATTACAGGAATCCAGCGGGGCCATTATATTGGTAATTACTGTTACGAAAAGAACAGGGAAGACTATCTTATTAAGACTATGAAGGTTGGAACACAGCGTTCCGGAACAGGAGATATATTCGCATCAATAATAGCGGCAGACGCTGTCAATGGTGTGAATTTCCACGAGTCAGTAAGAAAGGCATCTACATTCATAAAGAAATGCATACTCAAGGCTATAGAGATGGATATTCCTCTGACAGACGGTGTGCCGTTTGAGGAACTGCTGACTACGTTGAAGTAAAAAGGAGAAGAATTACAATGGAGATATTATATAAGGTTCATAATAATTTATATGTTAATTTAACTAACAAATGTCCATATTCATGTACTTTCTGTTTAAGACAGACAATGGACAGAATCGGAGAGTCAGGCAGACTCTGGCTTGAGAGAGAACCATCATATGATGAGGTTATTGCTGAATTTGAAAAGTTCAATATGGATGAGTATGAAGAAGTCGTATTCTGCGGATTCGGAGAACCGACAGAAAGATTCGATGTTCTTATCAAGGTTGCTGAGTATGTCAAGAAAACATATGGCAAAAAGACAAGAATCAATACTAACGGAGTTGGAAATCTTGTTAATGGCAGAGACATTGTGCCAGAGATGGAAGGCTTGATTGACACAATATCAATCAGTCTTAACAATCCACACAAAGATGAATACAATGCACTTGTAAGAAGTAAGTTCGGCGAAAAATCATTTGATGAAATGATAAGCTTCGCAAAGGAATGTACCAGGTATATCCCTAATGTTGTTCTTACAACAGTTGACACAACCATATCTCACGAGGAAGAGGCAGAGTGTCAGAAGCTATGTGATGAGATAGGGGCTGCTTACAGGATTCGTCCCTGGGAGGATTAATGGCAGCAGTTTTATAATGTGACGTGTACGTATATAAAAACAATTCTTTGTTA
>OHLN01000994.1_pt1 | contig 11535 bp, 10 predicted proteins | sample 1569071 | NCBI WGS metagenome assembly OHLN01 (sample SAMEA3879594, study PRJEB24766) | human gut metagenome | biome: human-associated habitat; feature: feces | place: USA | collected 1985/1987
TTAGATGGATTCAGATAAATTTTCCTATAAAAAGATTGAATACCATATGCTTATAGGTTTATAGAACGACTATCATTGTAGAAATTTTGTTTTTTTACCTATAAGAATTTCAAATATACGACTATCTATAGGTATCATATCTTTCAAAGAAATATATTGTTGACTGATATGTTCTTCAATTTATAAATGAATGTCCGATTTTTTCAATAAATATCCCCAATTTCCAGATATGCAGATTAATAACCATAAGTAACAAAAAAGTAACTTAGGCAGAAAAATATGCGTACTTTCCAGGTTCATCAGCTCTTGTTATTATAATTGTGGAACAAGGCAATGCAATCCAGAGCCAGAAAATATACATCAGGGAGGTCAGGCAGATGGATTTGGCAACACGTTTAAAGAAAATGCAGCTCGTGGGAGTCCTTGCATTTGCAAAATGTCCAGTGAAAGCGGTGGTGAGAAGATGAGAGATAAAGTGACAGAGATAAAGGAAAAGATAGAGCAGGCAGACGCTATAGTGATAGGAGCAGGAGCCGGATTATCAACATCAGCAGGATATACATACAGTGGCGACAGATTTAACACATATTTTGCTGATTTTAAAAGTAAATATGGATTCACGGATATGTATTCAGGCGGTTTCTATCCATATAAGACATTGGAAGAACACTGGGCATACTGGAGCCGGTACATTTATATTAATAGATACACAGATGTACCAAAACCAGTTTACAATCAAATATATAACTTAGTCAAAGACAAGGATTACTTTGTGCTGACAACAAATGTTGACCATTGTTTCCAGAAAGCTGGATTTGACAAGCACAGATTATTCTATACACAGGGAGACTATGGACTGTTCCAGTGCAGCAAGCCTTGCCATAAGGAAACTTACGATAACGAAGAAATCATTAGGAAGATGGTATTAAGTCAGGGCTATGAGATAATAAATGGTGAATTAATCAAGCCGGAAGGCGTAGAATTAAAGCAGGCAGTTCCTGAAGAACTCGTTCCATACTGCCCAAGATGTGGTGAACCAATGAGCATGAATCTCAGGGCAGATGGCACATTTGTAGAAGACAAAGGCTGGCATCAGGCGGCACAGCGTTACGATGAGTATATACAGAGACACAAGAACCTGAAAATAGTGTTTATGGAACTTGGCGTTGGATACAACACGCCAGGCATTATAAAATATCCTTTCTGGCAGATGACAAATGCATATCCGCAGGCATCTTATATATGCTTAAACCAGAGCGAGGCATACGCACCCGCCGAGATAGCTGGCAAATCCATCTGCATGGATACTGATATCAGCATGCTGCTGGGGAAATTATGATGTCGGTTGCACTGATGCTTAGTGTATTATGACATTTTGGCAAGTGCTTTGTATTGGCATAAGCGGGAGACCTACGAAAAAGCACTAATGCAATGGAATAGTAGGTAAGCAGGTATGAATACAGCCAACAGAGTAAGAAAAACAAAAGATGCAATTTGACAAATTCAAACTACACATGTATTATCTAAAAGTTAGCATACGCTAACTATAACAGCCAGTCGAAGGAGATGACATACATGTCTAGTGAATTTGATATATTACGACTTAGGGTATTAGTGAGCTTTCTTAATGAGAAAGACGAATTGTGCACAGTAACAGGACTTGCTAAGATGCTTAATGAAGGCAAGCAGAAGATAAGCAGGCAGCTTACTTCATTAGAGGAAGAGGGGCTGATAGATAAGAGTAATCCAAGACGCCCTAAGCTTACAGATGAGGGAAAGAAGCTGGCAGAGTATTACGAAGAAAGACGGAGTATAGCACTTAACCATATGCTGTACGAAGGTCTTGATATGGATGCAGCGGAGCATGATGCTGATGTCTGGGCGGCATTAAATTCAGAGGAAACAATGCAGATGATAAGAAATTCCGAGCAGATATATCATGCCAAGTATATTCTTCGCAGAAAGACAACAACTTTTAAAGGTGATGAATTCTGCAGCTATCTGTCAGATGGAGATTACACATTTCCATTTCTGTTCTATCGAGAGGGAGTAAAGGATGGAAACAATCTGTCTATGGCAAACAGGGGATTTAAGCATCCGTGCATATTGAGGGTAAAGGATGGAAAAGGAGAGGTGCTGTTAAAGGCAGTCAGTATGTCGGCTGAATCATCAAAGACCGGAAAAGAGATGCAGGGGAAGATACGCAGTCTGGAGTATATGAAAGGAAGTGTGTTTGTAAAGGCAGAGGAGAAGGACGAGGTCATCAGCTTTCCTGCAAATGTATTGGATGTAATCAGCATGGGTGAGGGAATCGGACAAATACTGCACGGAAGCGTGTGTCTTAAGATGCAGTGTTCAGTAGGAACAGCACACATGCCAGAGTCAACAGCAATATTTACCATAATAATGTAAAAGAAATCAGAAATGTGGCAGTCATTGGCAGCACATGGTGTGTCGCCGTGACTGCCGTTTTTGTTGTGGTCTTTTTTGTTGTGACTGTTTTTGTTGCTGTTGTAGTTGCCGTGGCTGCTGTTGCTGCTGTCTTGCGCTGGAAACCTACTAAGGCTGTGCAATTCATAATTTGAGTGGGTCAAAATCCATGAGATTAAACATGAGGAGCGGACAGAAACCCACTAATCAAGCATAAAGCGCGAAGTTAGTAGGTCTTTTTCCAGTAGCAAGCTCTCATAATTGGGTGAAAGACAAGAAAAAGACCTACGAAAAAGCACTAATTCAATGGAATAGTAGGTAAGCAGGCATGAACACAGCCAATAAAGTAAGAAAAACAACCTACACAATTAAGAGAATGGCGCACATTAGTGGGCTTTGGTATATTACTCAACAGCTATTAAAGCATAACAAACATATCCAGATATTATCTTTCAATTGAAAAAATAAAAGTATAATAAAAACATTGAAAATAAATATAATATATGATATACTACAAATATAGTATACTATACAACACGATATAAGAATTGCTGTATATTCATTATAAGCAGCAATTCATCTCTGCTAGCCATATCTGCAGCGAATGTCCGATACACATTCAGGCAGTAATAGCTGGTATCATTGTAATCCCATTAGATTAAAACATAACCATCATCGAATATGTATTGTAAATATCACAGGCCATGTATTATAATGCATATATACGAAAGATGGTGAACAGGAGGGTAATTGAAGGATTCACCAAAGAATATAAAGTGGCATCCTGCGTTCTGCTCGGCCGCCAAGGTTGAGATGCGAGAAGATGCAGAATATCTGACATTAGAGGCGGAACACTATCTAAGCAAGGAGCCAATAAGAATTGATCTGCTAATTATAAAGGATGAGGCATTAAAAAGCGGCATAAAGAATGAGATAGGACACATCATGAGGAAATATAATATCATCGAGTACAAGAGTCCTAAAGACGAGCTGAACATAGATGATTATTACAAGACGGTAGGCTATGCTTGCCTTTATAAGGGATACGGAGAAAATGTTGATATAATTCCGGCAGACGAGCTTACAGTGTCATTATTCAGAGCAAGACATCCACAGAAGCTTATGAATCAGCTAAAAGCAGATGGAAACACAATAGAACAGGTTCGACCAGGAATCTATTATGTAACAGGAAATGTATTATTTCCAACACAGATAGTAGTTACACAGGAGCTTACGCCAGAGCTGCACAGTGCCCTGCGAATTCTGACAGATAGTGCGAAGCGAGAGGATGTAGAACGATTCCTTAACGAGAGCAGAGAATATAAGTCACAGGGAGAAAGAAACGATATAAAATCAGTGCTGGAAGCAAGTGTAGATGCCAATAAACAGCTATATGACGAAATAAGGAGGTGTTCAGGCATGGGAACATTAGATGAATGGCTTGATGAAGCAGAGAGGAAAGGCGAGGTTAGAGGAATATCGCAGGGCATATCACAGGGCGAACTTCAGGGCAAAGAAAAAAAGCAGCGTCAGGTAATATTCAATATGTACAGAGATAACTTCACTCTGCAGCAGATAGCAAGAGTAGTAGACCTGAGTATAGATGCAGTAAAGCAGATACTTAATTCAGACAATAAGATGAAGATATAATTAATACAAGAATAGTTAATAAGCAGGCAGCTTCTACAGAGAAAGTGGAGGCTGTCTGTTGTGTTTAAACAGTATGAATGTCAAAGCTTATGGTAATATTCACTATAAAAATTCGATAACAGAACAAAAAAATGTGCAAAATAGAGAAAACATGCGTATTGTAACAATAACGGACAAGTTATTGAGAAAACATAATCAATAAAAAATAGGAGAAGGAAAAAATGACACCATTTGTAACAAAACGTTACAAATGGATATTTGTGCGTGTAAATAAAATATGCTATATTCTGTGCGTCAAGAAAAAAGGCTTGACGAAGAAACAGATTAGCTATTTGCTAATGCAATTGACATAGAAGTTAGTCGGCAAATATGCCGGCTAATTTTTAAGATATCGGTTAGCGAAAGCTGATTAAAGATAGTTCCGTATAGCGACAGTAAGAAAACGAGGAAAAAGTTAAAATGAAAAAGATAAAGCTTAATAAGCTTAAACGAATCACAGCATTATTCATGGCGGTATACGAAGCTTGATGATGAGAAGGTGAAGTTCGCACTTGAGATTACCAATACTTACAAGCATAAGGACAAGCCTGTTGCGGAGCTGTCAGGCGGACAGAAACAGAGGGTGTGGATTGCAATGGCGCTTGCGCAGGATACTAAGATTCTGTTCCTTGATGAGCCTACAACTTATCTTGACATAAGGTATCAGTTACAGATACTTAAGCTTATAAGAAAGTTAAACCGTGAGTATGGCATGACAATAATCATGTTTCTCAGGACGATGGGCGGTTATTTTTGTGTCTTGGAATCACGCTTACCACAAGCGTAACCAAGACTATAAAAAGTCGCACACAGTGAAAGAACTGCGATTAGGTCACTAATGGTTAGCATAAGCAATCCGTCTCCTCTCTAAAGATTTCCCATATGAGATATAATGAAAATTATTGAAAGGCTGAGATTATATGATGATTAACAAAAGGCTCATAGGCACTGTGAGCGAAAGTAAAAAGTATATTGCAGGCAATGTCGTGGCGCAGTGGTGCTCGCTTGCCGCAAATATCACAATGATGTATGGAATAACGAAGCTGTTTGCAGATGTGTATGAAGGAAATTACACATCTGGCAGGCTGATTACAACGGTTGTTGTGATTGCGGTGGCTGCGGTTGTGCGTTTTATCTGTGCACTTGTATCGTCGAAGATGAGCTTTTTATCATCTAAGACGGTGAAGAAGACGCTCAGGGAGAAGATATACGAAAAGCTTCTTAAGCTTGGCATGTCTTATCGTGAAAATGTGCAGACATCCGAGGTTGTGCAGGTGGCAGTTGAAGGCTGCGACCAGCTCGAGACTTATTTCGGGGCATATCTGCCACAGTTTTTCTATGCCATGTTAGCACCACTCACTCTTTTTGTGGTGCTTATGTTTGTGAGTATCCCAGCGGCGATAGTGCTTCTTGTATGTGTTCCGCTGATTCCCGTGTCAATTGCAGTTGTACAGACATGGGCTAAGAAGCTGCTTTCCAAATACTGGGGACAGTATACAGCACTTGGAGATACATTTTTGGAAAATCTCGAGGGACTGACAACGCTAAAGATATATAAGGCTGACGAATACAAGAATGAGCAGATGAATATTGAGTCAGAGAAATTCAGAAAGATTACTATGAAGGTACTTACAATGCAGCTTAATTCTGTAACTATAATGGACTTAGTTGCGTATGGTGGTGCGGCGCTTGGCGTTATCATGTCTGCCACTCAGTTTAAGGCAGGATATGTGAACCTGTCAGGAGCACTTCTTATTATATTGCTTTCGGCTGATTTCTTTATCCCAATGAGACAGCTCGGCTCATTCTTTCATATCGCTATGAACGGAATGGCGGCGAGTGATAAGATATTCAGACTGCTGGATCTGCCTGACTTTGAAAATGCTATGTCTGTTCATGTCGGTGGTAAAGGAGCTGGCAAGGAAGTCTTATGTCCTTCCGATGCGGATATTATATGCGAGAATTTAACATTTGCATACAAGGATAATCCGGACAATGATACGATTAAAGGTGTAGATATTACATTTGGCAAGGGTAAGCTTACTGCGCTTGTCGGTGAGAGTGGCTGCGGAAAGTCTACTATCTCTGCGATTCTTATGGGAAGAAACAAGGGATACAGAGGTCATATAAATGTAGGCGGGATTGAACTTTCTGATATATCGGAGGAAAGCCTTCTTAAGAATATTACTTATATAAGTCACCAGAGTTTTCTGTTTAAGGGAACTGTGAAGGACAACCTTCTTATGGCTAAGCCGGATGCCACAGATAATGAGCTGTGGGAGGTGCTTGATAAGGTTAATCTTAGTGATTTCTTAAAGAGTGAAAGCGGTCTTGATACAAGGCTTTCAGAAGGAGCAGGCAATTTCTCCGGTGGACAGAGGCAGAGACTTGCCCTTGCGAGGGCACTTCTGCATGATAGTCCTTACTATATATTTGACGAGGCTACATCTAATATTGATGTGGAGAGTGAGGATGTCATCATGGGACAGATTATGAAGCTGTCTAAGGACAGTACAGTGATTCTTATCTCACACAGACTGGCTAATGTCAAGAATGCAGACGCTATCTATGTTCTTGATAAAGGAAATGTGATTGAGAGCGGAACTCATAAGGAGCTGCTTGACAGAAACGGGGCATATGCGAAGCTGTGGAATGCACAGATGAGCCTTGAGAATTATGGGCTTGAAAAGGAGGTAACAGCAGATGAGCAGTAATGTTGAAAATAAAGTGTCGGCTCTGGCGGCTGCGAATACCGGAGCATCTTTAAAGCCGAAAAGAAGCGGTTTTAAGGTTATGCTTGGGCTTATCGGCATGGTAAAGCCTCTGGCAGGGTACATGGTACTTGCCATTATTATGGGAATTATAGGCTTTCTGACAGCTATATTTATTACAGTGTCTGGCGCTGTTGCTATTCTTGATGTGTTAGGAGTGAATACAGGTATTTCGCTTGGTGTTGTGTTTGCGTGTGTCATTGTATTTGCACTGGTAAGAGGATTTCTTAGATATGCAGAGCAGTCGTGCAATCATTTCATTGCATTTAAGCTGCTGGCACTTATAAGGGATAAGGAATTTTTCGCACTCAGGAAGCTGTGTCCTGCCAAGCTTGAAGGCAGGGACAAGGGCGACCTTATATCAGTCATTACATCAGATATAGAGCTGCTTGAGGTGTTCTACGCACATACAATTTCGCCGACTGTGATTGCGTTCATCGTGAGCATTATTATGTGTGTATTTATCGGACAGATTAGCTGGCTTCTTGCGGCTGTGGCACTTGCAGCCTATGTTGTTATTGGGCTTTTCATACCTATGTATATATCTAAGGCGAGCAAAGGGGCGGGTTATACATTCAGAAGCAAGTCGGGCGAGCTCAGCAGCTTCGTGCTTGACAGCTTAAGAGGTCTTCCGGAAATTCTCCAGTACAACTGCGGTAAGGAAAGACTTGCAGAAATGAATGAAAGAACAGACAGCTTATCGGCTGAGGAGGATAAGCTTAAATCTCTTACAGGACTTAATACAGCGATAACTAATACAATTATACTTATATTTGATGTGTTGATGATTATAGTATCATGCACACTTTTTAGTAGCGGTACAATCAGTTTTGCCGGGGCGCTTGTGGCGACGGTTGCGCTGATGAGCTCATTTGGTCCGGTTGTGGCACTGGCTAATCTTGGAAGTACATTGCAGAACACATTTGCAGCAGGAAACAGAGTGCTCGATATTCTTGATGAATCTCCTGTGACAGTTGATGTGACAGGCAGAGAAAATGTAGAGTTTGACGGTGCTGCCACTGAAAATGTCACATTTGCATACGACAGCGAAACTATTCTTAAAAATGTGTCAATACCTATGCCAAAGGGCAGTATTATTGGTATTCAGGGAAGGAGCGGAAGCGGAAAATCAACACTTCTTAAGCTTCTTATGCGATTCTGGAGTACTGATGAGGGAAGTGTGACGGTATCAGGACGCTCGGTTGATGAGATTAATACAGATAATCTGCGTGATATGGAAAGTTTTGTTACGCAGGATACACATTTGTTTAATGATACTATTAAGAACAATATACGCATAGCTAAGCTGGATGCGACTGACGATGAGATTGAGCAGGCTTGCAGAAAGGCTTCAATACATGATTTTATTGCAAAGCTTCCTGATGGATATGATACTAATGTCGGTGAACTTGGCGATATGTTATCAGGCGGTGAAAAGCAGAGAATCGGGCTTGCGAGAGCATTTTTACATGACGCGCCTTTCGTACTTCTGGACGAACCGACCAGCAACTTAGACAGCCTTAATGAGGCGATTATCTTAAAGTCTCTTAAGGAAGAAGGCAAGGGAAGAACGGTTGCACTCGTGTCGCACAGGCAGTCTACTATGAGGATTGCGGACAAGGTGTATTCAATTGAGCATGGACGGGTGAGCTGATGAGTAGTTGTGTTGAATTAAAGAGGCAGCGTGAGAAGGAGACTGTCTCACTTATGATAGGGCTGTACTGCCGGAAGAAGCATCACACGAATGGCTCATTGTGCGAGGAGTGTCAGGCACTTAATGATTATGCCATTATGCGCAGCGACAAATGTCCTTTCATGGAGAGCAAGACTTTCTGCTCGAATTGCAGAGTGCATTGTTATAAGCCGGATATGAGGGAAAGAATCCGCGAGGTTATGAGATTTTCCGGACCACGCATGATTTTTCATCATCCTGTGATGGCGGTCAGACATGTAATTGAGTCTAAGAAAGAGAAGAAAAGACTGGAGAAAGAAGGACAGAAGTAAAAAGATAGGGAGTAAAAGATAAGGAGATATACATGAGGCTAAAGAAAGCATTATTAGTTGTTGTAGGATGCTTAAGTCTTGCACTTGGTGCAATCGGGGCGGTGCTTCCGATTCTGCCAACAGTTCCGTTTCTTATGCTGTCAGCCTTCTGCTTTGCGAAAAGCTCAGAGAAGCTGCACAGCTGGTTCATATCTACGAAGCTTTACAAGAAGAATCTTGAGAGTTTCGTAAAAGGCGAAGGAATGACAGTTAAGACTAAGGTTAAGATAATGAGTACAGTTACGATACTTATGGCGATAGGCTTCATCATGATGTCAAGAGTGCCTGTCGGCAGGGTGATACTTGCTATTGTGTGGGTGTGTCATGTCGTGTATTTTGTGTTCAGGGTGAAGACGCTGAAAGTGGAAAGCTTTCCAGAGAGTGAATAAATGAAAAACGCAGGATATATGGGAGTTAGTCACTATATCCTGCGTTTTGTTTATTCGTTTTTATATATTTTATTATTAATCACTTTAACGATTCCTATAACATTGTAAGTTAAGAAAATGTTGATAGGCAGCTGGATTAGATTTTTGGTAAATCTCATTGTAAGATAAAACATAAATCCTTTTCCGTACATTATGCTGCACCAGTATGTTCCAAGAAGAACATTTACAAGAAGTGTATCAATAGTAAGCGCAAGCACAACTCTAATAAGGAATTTGAAATCTATAATCTCTAAAAGGCTGCGTTTTTCACCTGTTACTTTTTTCTTGGAAATTTTGATGTTGCAGTCATAGAAAAATAAACCATAGATAAGACCAGCTAAAGCAGCACTTAATGTCCAGCCCGGAAAATAAGGACCGGTTGGCTTAATGATATACTGGACTATATCACCAAGTCCTCCGCACATGAATCCCATAACAGGACCGAACATGTATCCAATTGCACAATTGGCGAGGAAAGATACTGAAATTCTGAGTGCCGGGGTTACATTAATAGATACAAAAACTGCTAAAACAGTGTGAAGTGCGACGAGAAGTGCCGCAGCAACAATTGACTTGAGACATTTGAATTCTTTTGCTGAAAATGCAAAATTCTTTAATAAAATTGACATAAAAATAACCTCCTTTGCAGTAGTATTCGCACTACATAAGAGGCTGTTGACCAGTATATGTAGCAGCGGGATGCGGATTATGTATCGCAAGAAATCTTTTCGTCCGTATGGCAACTCCCTGTCCATATGGCACTTAACGCACATATTCCTACTCTGCTTATATAATTGATTTGTACAGGCACTATTAAAGCACATATTCATATAAATGTAAAGCATAAAAACGTGTAAAAAACTGAGCAATTTTACATCATTGACTTAACTTCCTTTCAAATATATAATTTTATAACACCTATGGATTCGTTCATTGCTTTGCAATCCACACATTATCATCATATGTAAGGAGCGTTATTATATGAATTCACCTCAGAAGGAGACTATAAAAGCTGGAAGTACCAAAACAATAACCAGCCTTCCACATATATATGCCATTATTTTAATGGGACTGTTTACATTTGTTTTCTTAAGTGTTGAATATATGTTTGTAAGCAGGCTTTCACTTCTTGTGTCACAGCAAAGAGCCACTCTTTCCCAGAATTATGTACTTGGCGTCAGTACAGCAGGTTTTTTATTATATCCTCTGTTTAAGCATTTTTTAAACAACAGGCTTTACAAGCTTTTTATGATTATTACCGGATTACTAACTGTTTTTTTAACAATCAGCACTAGCTGCGGTAAGTCCTTTGAATATATATTTAGCGGCGGAATTATTCTTTTTATACTTCTTGGCCTTGTTGGGGGTAATGTATATTATGTATCTGCTTGTATGATTAGAAACAGACATTTGGCAAAAACTGCCGGCATTTCATATTTCCTGGGTATACTGCTTCAGTTCATCAATCATAATGCCATTCATATAAGGACAATACAGCTTGTTATTTTGTCAGTATCTATGCTGATGCTTTTTATCTTACTGATAGAAAATGAACGTATTCTCAGCCGCTATAGCACTGACAAATATACTGCTAAAACTATAATTGAAAGCTCAGCAAAAGGTAATAAGCATAATATTTTATTATATATTAGCATTATAGTTCTTGTGATACTTATGGCGTGTTTATTCAGCACTCTCGATAGCGCAGTAACACTCGTCCATTCCGACGGTATTGCTGACATAGGACAGGGAGCCAGAATTCTGCTTGCCTTCAGTGGACTTGTTGCTGGCTTTATATTTGATATTAGTAATAGAAAGTATACTGGAATCATCATGTACTGTATAATGATTCTTTCTACCCTGTGTATTGTCCTGCTTGAATTTTCCAAGCCATTCGTGGCTGTGCTTATTGTATTCTATCTGTCTGCTGGATTTTTTGCTGTTTTCTTTACATCAGAATTTATGGAGCTTTCACAGTATGTCAGAATACCTGAGCTTTGGGCTGGAATGGGGCGGGCTGTTAACAATATTACTGCCGCTGTTATTGCCAGCTTTGTTTTACAACTGCTTTCCTCTGATAATAATCTTTTAAAAATAATTCTTATACTTGTTTTATTTGTTCTGGTAAGTATTATTTCAGTTGTATATACATTTGAAAAATATTATTTTATACA
>OHLN01000995.1_pt1 | contig 11534 bp, 10 predicted proteins | sample 1569071 | NCBI WGS metagenome assembly OHLN01 (sample SAMEA3879594, study PRJEB24766) | human gut metagenome | biome: human-associated habitat; feature: feces | place: USA | collected 1985/1987
ATTACTTTAAAGAATAAATTAAAATAATTTTATAATCAAACAGGGCAAATCAGGTCATATCTCCTAAAAGTTATTAACAATACACAAAAATTGAGTTTAATACACCGAAAAACCTATATACATTTCAAAAGGCTCGCACTCGGCGAGCCTTTTGCTTGTATGTTGTCGGTCATCAGCAAAACCGAGATTTTACAATATAAAAATGTATGAACAGTTTATTAATTAGTTACCTGCACCTTATTTAGCAGCACCTATTGTTGCTTTACCTGTACCGTTGAATGTAACAGTTTCAACTTCCTGCTTATCACCATTTGCTTTTGAAAGAGCAATTTTATTAGCATCAGTAATAGTATATTCTTTACCGTCAACATCTACAGTTTTGTTATTTTTTGTACCTAAGAAAACAACCTTCTGAGTGTTGTTATCATAGAAAGCACTGTACTTTACATTGTCAATCTGATAAGTAGCTGTTATAGCAGAATCAATAGCCTTAGCATCTGCAATGTTTTTTAATGTAAGTGAGCCTGAACTTGCTTTAAACTGCTCACCTTGAGCAGCACCAGCTTTATTTACAAATACTGTATCGTCTTTTGCTGAAATAGCAGCGTCAGCCTCTTTAATAGCAACCTCAATTGTCTGAGCGTTTGACTTAGCTGAGCTTCTCTGTGAAGATGTGATTGTTGATGATACAACCGGAATAGCGATTGCTGCGAGAATTGCAAGGATTGCAATTACTACTACGAGCTCTACGAGTGTAAAGCCTTTTTTGCTGTTCTTCTTAACTTCTTCGATTTTTGCAGTTTTTACTGCCTGAATTTCGTTCATTGTTTTTACCTCTCTTTTTAATAATAATTTGTGAGCCGTTTTGTGGAAACCGCAACGACGGTTGCTGATAGGATTTTGCGTTACCGTTTCCTTTAAACAAGTTTATTATATAACATTTTTGCAAGTCTTGCAATATATTTTTACCAAAAAAAATTAAAAAACGCATTTTTATAACATTGCACAAACTTTACTGCGTTAAATTGTTAAATGTGCCGTTAATTTTTTCTGTTTGAAAGATTTAGCGTTGTAATATTTCCGTCTATTATACACCCTCTTGTTTGGTCGTAAAGAGCAATAGCCTCATCGGGTAATTTTGTACCGTCTATGGTTTTGTCGTTTGCATCAAATTTGCTGTCATTATTTGAATCAACTGCAAAATAAACCTTGCTTTTACAGATAACAGGATAATACGCTGTGCCAAAAAGATGTTCGGGCTGAATAATCTGCTCAAGGTTATTAGCGGCTACAACTTCGGAAATTTGTACAGTATTTGTGCTTGCATGGATGTATCTTGTGTTATCTGCACCTGCAACAGCCGCATCTGCCTCTTTAAAGGCATATTCTATGGCGTTTGCGTTGGTTTTTGCCCTGCTTACTATAGATGATGTAGTAGTAGATGCAACTATCGGTATAGCTATAGCTGCGAGAACAGCTATTATGGCAATTACCACTACGAGTTCTACCAATGTAAAGCCTTTTTTGCTTTTGATTTTTTTTGCAAGACCTAACGATTTAAATCGCACGCTTATGCGTGAATTTGGTGTTCTTTTTTCTTTCATTTTTCTCCCTCATTCAAAATATAATATTTTGCAAAATATTATTACAGCAAATATTGTACACCGAAAGTAAAAATAATGCAAGTGCATTTTTATAGTTTTTATGCCGTTTTTTTTATTAATTTGTTGAAAATAATAATACCCTTGATTCATTAAAAAACAGTACCGATTGTAAAACTTTTTTAATAATTTTGTTGATATATTGCTTAAAAGACAGTTTAATTTAATTATATATTAAACACGGATTTTCGTAAAAATTCTCTATACTATTTATATAGGGATTTTTTTAACGGTTAAATAACGGTTAAATTTTCGTTTTATCATTTACAAAACCGAACATATGTGGTATGATGTTAAATGTTAAATTATGTATTTTTATCGGAGGATTTTACTATGGACGCTTATAAAAAGGAATTTATTGAATTTATGGTTGATTGCCAGGTGCTTAAATTTGGCGATTTCGTAACAAAAAGCGGCAGAAAGACACCTTTCTTTGTAAACACAGGCTTTTACAGAACAGGCGCACAGCTTAGAAAGCTCGGCGGCTACTATGCAGAGGCTATCAAAGAGAAATTCGGTCTTGATTTTGATGTTCTCTTCGGACCTGCATACAAGGGTATTCCGCTTTCTGTTGCGGCTGCTGTTGCAATCAGCGAAAAGTACGATACAGATATTCGCTACTGCTCAAACCGTAAAGAGGTTAAGGACCACGGCGATAAGGGTATTTTACTCGGCAGTCCTATAAATGACGGCGACAAGGTAGTTATTATTGAAGATGTTACTACAGCCGGTACTTCTATCGAGGAAACTCTCCCGATTATCAAGGCGCAGGGCAATGTTGACCCTATCGGTCTTGTTGTATCCGTTGACAGAATGGAGAGAGGCAAGGGTAAAAAGAGTGCGCTTTCTGAAATTGAAGAGAAATACGGCTTAAAAACAACCGCAATCGTTACCATGGCAGAGGTTGTTGAGCACCTTTACAATAAGGAATACAAGGGCAAAGTTATTATTGACGACAAGCTCAAGGCTGCAATTGACGCGTACTATGAGCAGTACGGCGTAAAGGAATAATTACTTAACAGAAATTTAATCGGAGGTGAATGGCGTGGCAAATGAGCATACAGGACACCGTGACCGTGTTCGCAAAAAGTTTCTTGAAAACGGATTTGACGGCTTTGAGCCGCACGAGGTGCTTGAAATGTGCCTTTTCTATGCCATTCCCAGAAAAGATACAAATGCGCTTGCACACCGTTTGCTCGACAGGTATTTAACCGTTGCGGGTGTGTGCGACGCACCTGTTGACGAGCTTATGCGTGAATTTTCACTTTCGCAGTCTTGTGCGGTTTTTCTGAAAATGCTGCCCGAGTTTTCGAGAGTGTATAAAGAATCAAAAACGGAAAATCATAATGTCATCGAGCTTGAACATCTCGGAGAAATGTTTATAAATAAGTTTATAGGCAGAACAAACGAGGCAGTTGCGCTTATGCTCGGAGATGCAAAGGGCAGAATGATTTTCTTTGACATTATTGCCAAAGGTTCGCTAAGTTCGTCGGATGTTCCGCTTAGGAAAATCGTTGACCTTGCTTTAAGGCACAACGCTAAAACCGCCTTTTTGGGGCACAATCACCCGAGCGGCTCGGCATTGCCCTCGCAAAGCGATCTGACTTCTACAAAAATCATAAGACGAACTCTTAACAGCATAGGAGTAAACCTTGTTGACCATTATATTGTGACGGAGTTTGACTATGTTTCCCTGCGTGAAAGTGAAATGTCGGGAAGTATTTTTTTATTGTAATAAGGTTTGATTTTATGGAATTTAAACTGAAATCTAAATATAAGCCTACGGGTGACCAACCTGCTGCGATTGATGAGCTTGTAAACAGCATTGAATCGGGCAACAGAGAGCAGACTTTGCTCGGCGTAACGGGTTCGGGTAAAACATTTACTATGGCTAATATAATAGAAAGAACGCAAAGACCTACCCTGGTACTTGCGCACAACAAAACTCTTGCGGCACAGCTTTGCAGCGAGTTTAAGGAGTTTTTCCCCGACAATGCGGTAGAATACTTTGTGTCTTATTACGATTACTATCAGCCGGAGGCATACATTGCAAACACGGATACTTATATAGAAAAGGACAGCGCTGTAAATGATGAAATAGACAAACTCAGGCACAGCGCTACTCTTGCGCTTTCTGAAAGACGAGATGTAATTATAGTTGCTTCGGTTTCCTGTATTTACAGCTTGGGCGACCCTATTGATTACCGAAATATGGTAATATCTTTACGCCCCGGTATGGAAAAAAGCCGAGATGACCTTGTGAAAAAACTCGTTGAACTGCAATATGAGCGCAACGATGTTAATTTTATAAGAAATAAGTTCAGAGTAAGGGGAGATGTGGTCGAAATTTTTCCTGCCGCATCTAACGATTCTATAATAAGAGTAGAATTTTTCGGCGATGAAATTGACCGTATATCCGAGATTAACCCACTTACGGGAGAACTAAAGGCGGTTTTGCGTCATGCGGCAATTTATCCTGCGTCACACTACATTGTTTCTAAGGATAAAATGGCAACCGCACTCAAAGAAATTGACCGTGAACTTGAAGAAAGACTTGCGTATTTTCGTGAGAACGGAAAATTGCTTGAGGCACAGAGAATTGAACAGCGCACACGCTATGATATGGAGATGCTGCAGGAAATCGGATTTTGTACGGGCATTGAGAACTATTCGAGAATTTTGTCGGGCAGAAAACCCGGTTCTTCGCCGTTTACTTTGCTTGACTATTTTCCCAAGGATTTTCTGTTGTTTGTTGATGAGTCGCATGTCACTTTGCCGCAGGTAAGAGGAATGTACGCAGGCGACCATGCACGAAAGAAAAATCTTATTGATTACGGTTTCCGCCTGCCGTCTGCATTTGACAACAGACCGCTTAATTTTGACGAATTTTACGACAGAATAAATCAGGTTGTGTTTGTAAGTGCAACTCCGGGCGACCTTGAACTTGAAAAATCACAGACAATAGCAGAGCAGATTATCAGACCTACAGGACTTCTTGACCCTGAAATTTCGGTAAGACCTACCGAGGGACAGCTTGATGATTTGGTTTCTGAAATTAATATAAGGGTGAGCAAAAAGCAGAGAGTGCTTATTACCACTCTTACCAAGAAAATGGCGGAGGATTTGACAGCATACCTTGAAACAATGGGTATCAAGGTGCGCTATATGCACCACGATATAGACACCGTAGAGCGTATGGAAATTGTCAGAGATTTGCGCCTCGGCAAATTTGATGTGCTTGTCGGAATCAACCTTTTGCGAGAAGGTCTTGATATTCCGGAAGTATCGCTGGTTGCCGTGCTTGACGCCGACAAAGAGGGATTTTTGCGCAGTGAGCGTTCACTTATCCAGATTTGCGGCCGTGCCGCACGAAACAGCGAGGGCATTGTAATAATGTATGCCGACAGTGTAACCGATTCTATGCGCAAGGCGATTACCGAAACCGAACGCAGAAGAAAAATTCAGCAGGCATACAACAAGGAACACGGCATTACGCCAACCACTATTGTTAAAAAAGTCAGTGAAATTCTTGAAATTTCTACACATACAGATGATGAATTTAAATCGGCTAAAAAGCTGAACAAGGCTCAAAAGCAACAGCTCATCGAGAGCCTTACTAAGGAAATGAAAGCTGCCGCAAAGCTGCTTGAATTTGAACACGCCGCATATCTGCGTGACAAAATCAAAAAGCTCCGTGGCGATAAATGAGGATTGATTAAATGGCTAAAACCAAAGCAGTTGAATACGGTGATTCAAGTATTTCTGCCCTTAAAGGCGCAGACAGAGTACGAAAAAGACCTGCGGTTATTTTTGGCTCTGACGGTATTGACGGCTGTCAACATTCAGTTTTTGAAATTCTTTCTAACTCTATTGACGAGGCAAGAGAGGGCTACGGCAAAAAAATTACCGTAACAAGGTTTTCTGACGGTTCTATCGAGGTAGAAGACCACGGCAGAGGTATTCCCGTTGACTTTAACGAAAAAGAAAATGAGTTTAACTGGAAACTTGTATTCTGCGAAATGTACGCAGGCGGTAAATATAACAACAACGAGGGAGAAAGCTATGAGTTTTCGCTCGGTATGAACGGTCTCGGACTTTGTTCAACACAGTACAGCTCCGAATATATGGATGTTGATATTCGCCGTGGCGGTACCCGCTATACCCTGCATTTTGAAAAGGGCGAGAATGTCGGCGGCTTAAAAAAAGAGCCGTACAATAAAAAGGATACAGGTACAAAAATCCGTTGGAAACCTGACCTTGAGGTATTTACCGATATAGACATTCAGCCTGAATATTTCCTTGACATAATGAAAAGACAGGCTATTGTCAATGCGGGCGTTGAATTTGTGTTCAGAAATCAGAACGGTAAGAGCTTTGACACCACAACTTATTGCTATGTAAACGGTATTGAGGATCATGTTGCGGAGGTCATCGGCGAAAACGGTTTTACTTCGGTTCAGCATTGGACAACGGAGGTAAAAACCCGTGACCGTGACGATAAGCCGGAATATAAATGTAAAATTGATGTTGCGGTTGCTTTTTCAAATCAGACAAGACTTACCGAGTATTACCACAACTCAAGCTGGCTTGAGCACGGCGGTGCTCCTGATAAAGCGGTGAGAACTGCTTTTCTTTATCAGATAGACAATTACTTAAAGACAAACAATAAATACAATAAATCGGAAAGCAAGATAAAATTTGATGATATTGAAGACTGCCTTGTGTGTGTAATTTCTTCGTTTTCGAGCGTATCTTCGTATGAAAACCAGACTAAAAAGTCAGTTACCAACAAGGGTATTCAGGACGCAATGACTGCTTTCTTAAAGCAGAGCCTTGAAGTTTATTTTATCGAAAATCCGCTTGAGGCAGACAAAATCGCACAGCAGGTGCTTGTAAACAAGCGCAGTAGAGAGAATGCCGAAAAAACAAGACTTAACATAAAGAAAAAGCTTTCGGGCAGTCTTGATATGACAAACCGTGTAGCTAAGTTTGTTGACTGCCGCAGCAAAAATGCCGAGGAAAGAGAGCTTTTTATAGTAGAGGGTGACTCTGCTCTCGGTGCTTGTAAGCAGGCAAGAAACCCTGATTTTCAGGCGATTATGCCAATCAGAGGTAAAATACTTAACTGTCTTAAGGCTGATTATGACAAAATTTTTAAGAGCGAAATAATTACGGATTTGCTTAGAGTGCTCGGCTGCGGTGTTGAGGTAAAGTCAAAGGCCAATAAAAACTTGAGCGAATTTGACCTTAACGCTCTGCGTTGGAATAAAGTTATTCTCTGTACCGATGCCGATGTTGACGGATTTCAGATCAGAACGCTGCTTTTGACAATGCTGTACAGACTTACTCCTACGCTAATAAACGAGGGAAAAGTCTTTATTGCGGAATCACCGCTTTATGAGATTACAGCTAAAAATGATGTGTATTTTGCGTATGACGAGGCGGAGAAAGATAAGTTTATTGCGGAAATCGGCAAAGAGAAGTTCACAATTCAGCGTTCAAAAGGTCTTGGTGAAAACGAGCCTGATATGATGAACCTTACAACTATGAACCCTGCTACACGCAGACTTATTAAGGTTATGCCGACAGACGCTGAAAAAACAGCGGAAATTTTTGATATTCTGCTCGGTGACAATCTTCAGGGCAGAAAAGATTACATTGTGGCTCACGGTAATGAGTACATTGACAATCTTGATGTAAGCTGACGGGAGGTGCGAATTTATGGCAAAAAGAAGAAGAACACAGCCTGCCGCAACGGGAAAAACACACGGTGTTATCAACGGCGCAGGTGAAGTTGTAGAACAGAACATTGACTCTACAATCAGAGAAAACTATATGCCTTACGCAATGAGCGTTATTCTTTCCCGTGCTATTCCGGAGATTGACGGATTTAAACCGTCGCACAGAAAGCTGCTTTATACAATGTATAAAATGGGACTTTTAAGCGGTGCAAGAACAAAATCAGCCAATATTGTAGGCGCAACAATGAAACTCAATCCGCACGGCGATTCGGCAATTTATGACACTATGGTGCGACTTTCGAGAGGCTACGAAGCACTTTTACATCCTTATGTGGATTCAAAGGGTAACTTCGGTAAATTCTACAGCCGTGATATGGCATGGGCGGCATCAAGATATACAGAGGCAAAACTTGACAAAATCTGTAACGAGCTTTTTCGTGATATAGATAAAGATACCGTAGACTTTGTTGATAACTACGATAATACAATGAAAGAGCCGTCACTTTTGCCGGTTGCTTTTCCGTCTGTACTTGTAAATACAAACACAGGTATTGCGGTAGGTATGGCGTCAAATATCTGTTCTTTCAATTTAAAAGAAATTTGCGAAACCACGGCGGCGCTTATTCGTGACCCGAACCACGATGTTATGCAGACATTGCCTGCACCTGATTTTATCGGCGGCTGTCAGATTATTTATGACGAAAACGCCTTAAGACAGGTTTATGAAACGGGTAAGGGCGGAATAAAACTAAGGGCAAGGTACCAGTACGATAAATCGGCAAACTGTATTGATGTACTTTCAATTCCGAGCACAACCACTTGCGAAGTTATTATTGAAAAGATTATTGACCTTGTAAAAGCAGGAAAAATAAAGGATATTGCCGATGTTCGAGATGAAACGGGTATTGACGGTCTTAAGATAACAATTGACCTTAAGCGCGGTGTTGATCCCGACCGACTTATGGCAAAACTTTACCGTTTTACAACGCTTGAAGATTCATTCTCCTGCAACTTTAATGTACTTATCGGCGGAGTGCCGAGGGTGCTCGGTGTTAAGGCTTTGCTTGAAGAATGGATTGCATTCAGAATTGAATGTGTAAGACGAAGAACATATTTTGACAGAAACAAAAAAGCCGAAAAGCTCCACCTTTTAAAGGGTCTTGAGGCTATTTTGCTTGATATTGACAAAGCGGTTAAAATTGTAAGAGAAACAGACGAAGAGGCAGAGGTTGTACCAAACCTTATGATTGGATTTGGTATTGACGAGGTTCAGGCAGAGTATGTTGCAGAAATAAAACTTCGTCATCTGAACCGTGAATATATTTTAAAGCGTACGGCAGAAATTGAGACACTTGAAAAGGAAATTGCCGAACTTGACGAAATTCTCAAGAGCAAGACAAGAATTAAGACTATAATTGTTAAAGAGCTTAAAGAGATTGCCGAAAAATACGGTCAGCCACGAAAGAGTATTATAATTTACGAAGATATCGTAAGTTATACGGAGGAAAAGGACGATGTTCCTGATTACCCCGTAAATCTTTTCTTTACAAAGGAAGGCTATTTCAAGAAGATTACTCCGCAGTCGCTTAGAATGAGCAGCAACCATAAGCTCAAGGACGGCGATGAGATTGCCCAGACCTGCGAATTTTCAAATAACGGCGAATTGCTGTTCTTTACCGATAAATGTCAGGTTTACAAAGCAAAGGCAGCGGATTTTGCCGATACAAAGGCAAGCACACTCGGTGACTATGTACCTGCAAAACTCGGTATGGACGAGGGCGAAAACGCTGTATATATGGTTGCAACAAAGGATTACAAGGGAATGCTGCTGTTTGCTTTTGAAAACGGCAAGCTCGCTAAAGTTCCGCTTGAGGCTTATCAAACAAAGACAAACCGCAAAAAACTTACGGGCGCTTATTCCGATAAATCACCGCTTGCGGGAATGGTATTCTTTACAGAGGATAAAGAATTTTTGTTGAAAGCGTCATCAGGCAGAATGTTGCTTATTCATTCGGGTGCAATTAATCTGAAGACAACCCGTTCGACACAGGGCGTGGCGGTTATGAAACTCAAAAAAGGTCACAGACTGTTTGAAATTTCGGAGTATGTTGAGGGAACATTTGCAAAGCCGCAGAGATACAGAACGAAAACACTTCCTACTCTCGGCGCTATGCCTGCAAATGAAGATTCAACCGACGAACAGCTTACGCTGATTTAACGGTATATTTCACCTTTGGAAATATACCGAAAAAATTTAATTTTTTTCAAAAAAATCTTGCAAAATCTATAATTTTATGTTAATATAAATTAGTTAGTTTTTGTATTTGGAACTTATTATACATTTATATTACAGAAAGGAACGGTATAATATGGGCGTTTGGGGTATTGTTCTTGGTTCAGTGCTTATCGTAGCAGCCATTGCAATTATCATCGTAATTATTCTTCAGCAGGGCAACCAGCAGGGTATCGGTGTTGTTTCCGGTGCTGCTGACTCTTATTTCTCAAAAAATAAGGCTCGCTCGATTGATGCAAAGCTTGCTCGTTTTACAAAGTTTTTTGCAGCAATTTTCGTAATTATCGTAATTGCACTTAATGTACTTGCTTATTTTGTCGGAAAAAGTTTCTGATTAAGCTTGTAATATTTTCAAAATTTCAAACATAATTATAGACCGTAGGTTAGTCCTGCGGTCTATTTTTGTTTTTATGGTTTAGCAAATTGATTCGCAAATTAATTATAAAAGTTTGGTCGACCTTTAAAAAGACTTGACCTGAATTTTTAAATTATTTTGCCTAACATTTAGAGCAAAACCAATTTATCCTACATATATAAAAGACTCTGTTTTACAGTATTGTTTATGCTAAAGGAGCTGTTAATTATGCCTTTGTGGGGAATAGGATTAATATTTTTCGGTGCATTTTTGCTGTTTGCATTTGCTCATTACATAAGTAAAAGCAGACATCCGTTTAAAAGAAGTTTGCTTTCAATGGCTATAGGAATTTTAACGCTGATTGCGGTAAATCTGACAGGCTCTTTTACAGGTGTGTACCTGCCTGTAAGCCTTGTGTCGGTGTGTTGTGCCGCATTTGGCGGAGTTCCCGGAGTAACGCTGATGCTTGGATTAAATCTATTTTTTTAAATCAATTTCTGTTTGTTTTATTTTTATCCAAAAGCCTTGTAAAATCAATTAGCAAGGCTTTTTCTGCACTTATTGTTTTTATTTTCAAAGAAAACGGCTCATTTGATTATAAGGACTTAAAAATGGCTGATTTAAATAAAGACGGCATTATTGATGTAAGAGATGTTACCGAGTTGCAAAAAAATATTTCAAAATAAAAATATTTTAAGTGCTTTTTATAGAATAATCGATATAACAAAATACCGACTCGCATTAAAATTGCAAGTCGGTATCTTGTTTCTTAATATTAATCTTATCAATTGCTTTTATAATCATAAAAGACTTTCGAGTGCTTCGCCCACGCTTTCTTTGTTTTGTGTGAGCATGGCGAGTATTACTTTATAAAAAGTTGTTGGGTTTTCGTAAAAATTCTTTTTAATTATTTGCGCCTGCGGCATATCCGGAGCAAAAATCGAAAAACTCAGCAAATCAAGATTTCCGCCCGAAATTTTGCAGTTTACATTGTAGCCCATATCGGTTTTAACGATTTCTACGCTGTTTTCACGCTCTTTTTTCTTTTGCGCAAGCAGGTTTATTGCGCAGTCATATGCTTTTTCTTTTACGGTGTAGGCAAGTATGGTGTCGAGCTGATTTGCAATCATAACTCCGTTTTCGCTGACGGTATATGTCTTTATATCTCCGTCGGAGCCTTCTTCAATTATATTTCCTTTTTCAATAAGATCGTCAAAGCATGAACTTGTTTCAAAGTAATTTGCAAGGCTTTCCTCACATATTGAGTCAACAATAATTTCTTTGCTGACGGGTTCTTTAATTGAATTTAAAAGATAGCATATAAGAATACGGATTTCGTATTTGCTCCTCATTCCGCCCGGGACAATACCCTCGTCAAATGTATCAAAAGCCATAGTTTCACCTAATTTCAGTTTAATTTATTTAATTATATCATATAAAAATATAAATGTGTAGAGAAATTTTATAATAACCGAAAAAATATT
>OHLN01000996.1_pt1 | contig 11533 bp, 8 predicted proteins | sample 1569071 | NCBI WGS metagenome assembly OHLN01 (sample SAMEA3879594, study PRJEB24766) | human gut metagenome | biome: human-associated habitat; feature: feces | place: USA | collected 1985/1987
ATGTTTGCCGAGTCCATCGTGCAGCGCACCATCATGGCACAGCAGGAGGAAAGGGACGCCGCCATGAAGCGTGAGGCGGAAGAGACTTGGCTCAATACGAAACAAGTCCGTGAGTTGTTGAATGTATGCGATGGCACACTCAACCTGTGGGCGAAGCGCGGCTACCTCGTCCCCGTCAAGGTGGGCAACAAGAACATGTACGCCAAGTCCGATGTCCGGCGTGTGCAGACGGGAGGGAAATCCGAGAGTGTGACATCCTATTGCAAGAAGAGAAATGGCTGACATAATACACACCCGACTTGAACTGTGCAACATGATCCGCATGGAGGCGGAACATACCGAAGACACCGGTTTCCCTTTGGAAGTGTTCCCGCAGACGGTTCAATCCGTCATCCTTGACATGGCCCGGTACGAAAACTACAAGACAGAGTTCATAGCGACAGCCATGATTTCGGCTGTATCTGCGGCATTGGGCGGCACCTACCGTATCCGCATCAAAGGCGAATGGCAGAGCAATGCCGCCCTCTACATCATCCTCGTGGGCAGGCCGGGACTGGGCAAGACACCGCCGCTGGAGGCGGCATACCGTCCCATACGGAAACACGACTATGCCCTGTTCAAGGCGTATGAGACGGAACTGGAGGTATGGAAAGCCGCCGGGGAAAACGGGAAGAAGCCCGTGCTGCGGCGTACCGTCGTGTCCGACTTCACCCCCGAATCGCTCCTGCTGACGCACAGCAACAATCCCCGTAGCGTGGTCATCCTCGTGGACGAGATCATGGGGATGTTCAACTCCGCCAACCGCTATACCAACGGACAGCTCATAGAGCAGCTGCTCACGGCATGGAGCGGCGGGGCTCTGGACAAGGGTCGGCAACACTGTACCCGTACATATAGAACAGCCATGCATCAATATCGCCGGAACCACGCAGACCAAGCGTGTACACGAACTGCTCACGAAAGGCTTCGAGGAGAACGGACTGCTCGACCGTATCCTGTTCGTGCTGCCCAAATCCCGTGAAGTGTCAAAATGGACTGATTGGGATGATGGCGGGGAGGACAGGGCATCTCTGGCAGCGGCACGCTGGGAGCAGATACTTGGCAAGGTACTCGCTCTGGACTATGACACGGGAGAGGAAGAAAGGATATCCCATGTGCTGTCCATGGACAGGGAGGCAAAAGAGTATTTCTTCTCATGGTGGAACAGGAAAGTGGAACGCATCAACCGGATAGAGGACGATGCCGAGGTGGACAGCCGTGAGATGAAGCATCCGGCGCAGGTGGCACGGCTGGCCCTGCTCATGCAGGTGCTGCGGTATGCTTCCGGCGAGAGCCATCTGCAGTCTGTGGATATGGTATCGGTAAAAGCCGCTGTCCGGCTGAACGGCTATTTCGAGGACTCGTACCGCCGCATCCGTTCATTCGTGGCAGAGGACATGTGCGAGGAACCGCCCAAGGTACTGCTGTCATTGCTGCCGGACACGTTCGACACGAAAACGGCCATCGCTACAGGCAGGGAACAGCAGAATGTCAGCGAGCGCACGGTGATGAACTACCTCAGGGAACTGTGCAGGAGCGGGCTACTGCGGAAGTCCAAGGCCGGGCATTACAAAAAAGTCATATATGATAAATCTGGAAAATCTAATGAAAACGATAATGAACCGCCAACCCGAAACTGCAACGGATGACCCCTTGTTGCAGCCTGCAGTCTTTGCAGTTTTGCAGTCTCGGAGTACCGGAAAGGTAAAATTCCTGCAAGACTGCAAGAACTGCAAACTGCAAATGGCGGTTTTCATTTGCAGGAATCCACAAAAGAGAGCATCATGAACGGATACAGATTCCATCTTCAGAAATACCGTCCGGGCAGCAAGACAGCTTGTCCGGAGTGCGGCAGGAAGTCCTGCTTTACCCGTTATATCGACGAGGCGGGAGAGATTTCCTTCCCTGACAACGTTGGTATCTGTGACCATATCAACAGTTGCGGCTACCACTATACTCCGAAAGAATACTTCCGGGATAATCCGACTGTCAAAGAAAAATTGAATGAGCAGGAAAGGAACGGCGGCACACCGATAGTTGCAAAAGCGTTGGCAAAGCCACAGCCCGAACAGAAGCCACAGATATCCTTTCTTCCCTCTGATTGGGTGGAGCAGTCCATGCGCAGGTACGACATCAACCCCTTATACCGCTACTTCACCAAAGTGGCCGGCAAGGAGGATACGGACAGGCTGTTCCGCCTCTACAGGGTCGGCACGTCAAGGATGTGGAACGGGGCGGCCGTATTCTGGCAGACAGACCGGGACGGCAATGTGCGTGCGGGCAAGATTATGGGCTATGACGCTGAAACGGGACACCGGGTTAAGGAGCCTTTCAACCAAGTCAGCTGGGTACATTCAGTAAGGAAGCTACCAGACTTCAGGATGAAGCAGTGCCTGTTCGGTGAACATCTGCTGTCGGACAACTCCGCCGCCATGTCCGCCAAACCTGTAGCCATTGTCGAGAGCGAGAAGACGGCACTGGTCGCCGCCCATTTCATTCCCGATTTCATCTGGCTTGCCACCGGAGGGATACACGGGTGCTTCAACGGCGAAGCCATGCAGGTATTGGACGGTCGGGAGGTGATTCTTTTCCCCGACCTTAAGGCAACGGAGGAATGGAGGCAACGGCTGCCGATGCTGGAATCCGTATGCAGGCGTGCCACATGTTCCGACCTGCTGGAAAGGATAGCGACCAATGAACAACGCAGTCTGGGACTGGACATCGCCGACTTCCTGCTGATGGAGGACACGCCGCAGATGATCCTTCAACAGATGATAGAACGCAACCCCGTACTGCAGACCTTCATTGACACCTTCGGACTCGAACTGGTGGATGCAGGGAGAGCGGAATGACGGAAAGGCATCGGACAGCTTGCTGTCCCAAGGGGAAAGGGGGTGTAAAATCCCGTAGCTTATTAGGGCATTTCCACCGCCTCCGCTCCGCGTCCGGCAGTCAAAAAGCCCATAAGCTGAGGGACACCCCTCAGGCTCCCCGGTATGCCTCCGGCTGTATGACGGGATTTTACAACAGAAATGACAACCATTAAAACGAACAGATATGAGCAATACACAATATGCGGTCTGCCACCTGCAGCGTGGCAGCGGTAATGACAGCGGAATGTCATGTCATATAGAAAGAAAGGATGCCAAGGGAAAGATTTATGTGCCGGGCAATGCCAATGCGGACCGGACACATCTCAACTGCGAGCTGGTCAGGTTCCCTGAAGGAGTGTCCAACCGCACCGAGGCGATACAGCACCGCATCGACACGGCCGGGCTGCGCCGCAAGGTTGGCAAAAACCAGACAAAAGCCATCCGTATCATCCTGTCCGGGACTCATGAGCAGATGATGAAAATTGCCAATGACGGCAAACTGGACAGTTGGATCGACGCCAATCTCAAATGGCTAAAGGAGACCTTCGGCGAAGAGAACCTTGTGTCGTGCGTACTGCACATGGACGAGAAAACTCCCCACTTGCACGCCACCATCGTTCCCATTGTGACCGGAGAACGTCTCCGCAGGAAACGGGAGGGCGAAAAGAAATATGAAACGAAATCCGGCCCACGACTGTCGGCGGACGATGTGATGCGGCGTACCCGGCTGCACGAATACCAGAACAGCTACGCTGCGGCCATGAAGCCGTTCGGGTTACAGCGTGGAATTGTAGGCTCCACCGCCAAACATCAGGCTAACTCGGAATACTACAGGCAGCAGGTAATCCAATATGAAGAGGACATAGCCAAGTTGCAGGCCGATGTGGAGAAAGCGCAGGAGGGCAGGAATACCATTCTTGCGTGGTTCGGCAAGGGAGACCTTGCCAAGGCAAAGAAGGAACTGGCTGACAAGGATAGGCTGATTGCCGAACTCAATAAACAGATTAAGGCTCTTCAGGCAGAAAAGGCACGGTTGCAGGAGCAACATAAATCTGGAATCGAAAAGCTGCGGAACGGCTACCAGAAAGAGATAGACGCAGCCATCCGCAGGGCGGAAACCACCGAGCGACAGTCAGAAGAGAAAGATGCCGTCATAGACAGGCAGCGGAAACAGATAGACCTACTTGACCGCAAGGCAAATCCTCAGCGTTACAGCCTGTCATCCGGTGCCGAGCTTGTCCGAATCAACGTGTCCAACTACCGGAATCCGTCGCTCCACATCTGGACACGGGTTGGAGAGGAACTTTTTGAGGACACAAAATTCCAGATAGACTATGATGTGGCCCAAAGACATTTCAACGGGCAAATCACGGACGAGGAATTTGTCAATGCCGTATTCGAGCCGCAGGAACAGGTAAATGGAAAACAGGCTGAGCTATTGGGGGTAGCTTTCACTCTTGCAGCCGGTGGCCCGGCACAGGCTCATGTCGGTACTGGTGGCGGTGGCTCATCCTCTGAGCTGCCTTGGAGTGAACAGAAAAAGAAAAATCCGCAACGAGGCAGATAAAATGATGTGACAATAAAACAGCGTCATACTTTCGTATTTGACGCTGTTCATCTTTTACCAAGTGATAACCTTATCAACAATCTCCTGTTGTTCGGCACTGCTGCGCCGCAGATAGATACGGGTAGTTTCTATACTTTCGTGTCCCATCAAATCGGCAAGCAAGGAAATATCATTAAACCTGTCCAGAAAGTTCTTAGCAAACCTGTGACGGAACGAGTGCGGATAGACCACTTTTTCGTTCATACCGTATTTCCGCGCATAATTTTTCAGTTGTTGGGCGATGCCTCTTGTGGTGAGACGCTGTCCGTATTGGTTAAGGAAAACATAGCCGCTGGATCGGCTTTGTTCTGACAGCCATTTGGTGGCTTCAGTGCTCAGTTGTTTCGGAATGTAGATACGACGTACCTTACCCCCTTTTGTGTAGATGTCAAAATATCCTACCCGGATATGCTCTGCTTTCAAATGTATCAGTTCGCTTATCCTTGCCCCGGTAGCGGCAAGAAAGCGTACGGCAAAATACCATGTCCGGTTTTTCTCCGTTCCTAAGTGGCTTTTAAGAAATTCGTAATCAGCATTGCTGATTATGTTTTCAAGATAAGTGCGTTGCTGTTCCTTTATGGTTTTCATGCGTAGCCGTGACTTGCCTATATATCCCAAATACTTGTTCAATCCCAATATGCGGAGGTTAACTGTCTTTGGCTTAAAGTTGTCTGTCAGATGGTTTTTATAAGCTATGAGATTCCGCTTGTTCAGCTCTTTATAACGGGTAAAATAATCTTTTACGGCATACAGGTACGCTGTAGCGGTGTTCTGGGCTAAATTTCCCTGTTTTAGGAATGATTCAAAATCAGTTGTATCCATATTGGTTCTAATTATTAGTAAAACATAAGTTGTCTGTACTAATAAGATAGCCCTAGTAGTTCCGACAGACGCCATTATAGGAAATCCGCCGTATCAGGTAGTTGATGGAGGTGGAAATGGAGCAGCTGCAATACCTATATACAATAAATTTGTATGCACTGCAAAAGATATGCACCCACACTATATCTCTATGATTATGCCAGCAAAATGGTATGGTGGCGGAAGAGGATTGGATGATTTTAGGAAAATGATGCTCAATGAGACACATATTGACTACATTAAAGATTTCCCTAATCCGAAGTCGGTTTTCCCTACAGCAAATATCAGTGGCGGAGTATGTTTTTTCAGATGGTCAAAAACTCACAATAGCAACATTGCTCTGTTTATAAATGCCTTTGACGGAACAGTAATTGAATCTAAGCGACAATTAAATGAATTTCTTCAATATGACATATTCCCAAGATACAATGAAGCGGTTGCTATATTACACGAAGTCATTTCATCTAATGGTTTTGAAAGTCTTTCTAAAATAGTAGCTCAATATAAGCCGTTTGGACTGAGGACGTACATACGAGGAACTGAAAACAAGCAAAATGAAACAGATGTATTGGTGCATTCGAGCGGAGGATGTGGTTTCATTTCAAGACAAGAGATTCCTGTCAGCTTAGATTATATAGACAAATACAATGTCATAACTGGTAAAGCCTTATCAGGACATTTGGGCGAAAGTGATGAAAACGGTCAGGTAAAAGTTCTCGCTACAACCAAAATTATTTTACCAGGTGAAGTTTGTACGGAGTCATATATCGCGATGGGAAAATTTGACACAGAATTTGAAGCCTATAATCTGTACAAATATTTATGTACAAAAGTATCTCGTTTCTTACTGTTGCAAGCTCTGCCTACTATGGATATTCGAAAAGAGAGTTTTAGATTTGTTCCGCTACAAGATTTTACCGATTCAAGCGACATTGACTGGAGTAAACCGATAGAAAACATTGACCGTCAGCTTTATCGAAAATACGGTTTGAATGATGAAGAAATCGGCTTTATCGAAAGAATGATAAAGCCGATGGAGTAATCATCTTTATGCCATTGATTTGATATTCTGCTCAATAAACTGGATTTCCTCGTCCGAGAGCCAGTATTTGGAGTACAGCTGCCTGTCTATTTCAGGTATAGGCACGTCCCAATTTATATCACTTCCTGATGTGAAGTCCTGCATCGGTACATTTGCCCAAGTCTCGCGGGGATTATGCTGCGTGGCTTTCAATGTCCCTAACAAACATCTGGTAAATTTTGTCTTGACGTATTTGAGACACCGATCAGCTTGCTGGGCATCGGTAAACTTGCCGATGCTCAGGAAGGTGTCGGTGTGCCCGATTACCGGCACGCCGATTACCGGCACGCCGATTACCGGCGTGCTGAGTACTTCGCCGATTGCTCCTGTTCCGTTGGCTTCGGGGACGAGAACATTATAGGATTCACAATATCCATCAGTCGGTAAAGTATATCGTTTTTCAATCCATTTATAGACACGCTGATTTTTTGACCGTCCCAAAATACGGATGAAAACATCGGGATTATCTGGCTCTTCTTCATGGAATATATGAGGAAGATGTTCAAATGCATTTGAGGTTATTTTTGCTGCAGTTCCATTTCCTTGGACTTCGTAAATTTCAGGATGTTCATTAAATGCCACCTCTGAGAATTTATAAAGGCCTTGAGAAGATATGAGATTGCTGAATTCATTTTTGACAAATCCCTGATGTGATAACACTTTTTGTAATATGCTTTTTAATTCTTCATATTCAGAGAAGAATCCGATTGGTTCAAATTCAGTTTTAGCATCACGATAAGTAATTACCACACCGCCTTTTATGTCGACAGACGGAAATACATCTATCGACTTCTGAAAATAATCCACCACCTTAAAATGTTTGTCAGCTAAAATCTTATCCATCCATTCTTTGGGAGTTTGTCCTGCCCTGAATAAAAAACGGCCTGGAGTTATCAATGACACTTTATCCGACAGGCGGAAAGAAAGGTCGTAAAACAGGTGATAGATAGGGGCTTTACGGGTGCTTATTCCTTCCTCTTGATACGGCGGATTTCCTATAATGGCGTCTATAGTCATATGTTTGTTTTCGTTTACGCCCCAAAAATTCTTGCCGTCACGTAGCGTATTTACGACTAGGTCTGAATTCTGGGATATGTTTTCAATTAAATTTTTATAATATTCGGCATGTACTTTCGTATCGCGGAAGCCGACGAGAGTACGGCGAGTAATACTACGAGCCATAGGGGTCTTGCATACTACAAGAATATTCTGTTCAATGGTCAGATCCCATAACTGCATGGCAAAGGCATTACCTACTTCTCCATATTTTTCTTTGGCCGCTTCCAAACGATTACGGTAAATGTTATAAGCAGCGAGCAATGGATAAAGACCGCTCTTCGAGTTGATTTCCATAATCAGGCTGTCCGCTCTGAATACAGAATGCGTCACCTCCCCCTTGTCCACAAAGCGCGGTGTTTCCAATGGTTGCTTAAACTCTTCATCCATAAAGCACCAACCTCCGAGGCAATCGCTTATGTGCATATTGACTACACGCCACGGTGTCAAAACTGTTTCCTTGTCAGGATTGCGGAATGTGTTGAATATACCAGCTATACGTTCAATGCGCTGCTCTATGGTGAACTTGTCGGCAGCTCGAGTCATGGCACGGATGCGCTTCCCCGCTTCACGAAACACATCAGGCTCGTAGAAGCGCTTGAACTTGGCAAAGATGGCTTTGGTTACATCCTTTGGCATGAATTCTGTCCAAGAAGTATCGTCCACAAGATTGGCAAAGTTGTCAATGGTTATCTCTTCATCTTCGTCTTTCAGTTCTGCTCCGAAGATAAGCAGCGGCATACGAATAGAAATACCGCGTAGAATAGAAATGGCATCCTTACGCTGGTTATGTCGGTTCTTTAATTCGTCCAACCTGGCTTGCTCCTCTGGAGTGCGTTCACGTTTCGGCTTCTTTTCTAGTTTTTCTTTTTCCGCATACTCCTCATTTGTAAAGCCTTGCTTGTTAACATCAATATCACCAGACTTAGGCATGGCCTTGGTCTTACCGATGATTCCTTTCAGATTCTTGAAGTCTGCAAGATCCACATCCGTAAGTTTGAGTAACTCATCATTGTACAATGCCCCATCTTCGAAGCCACATTGCACCACCTTTTCTATCTGAGCTTTCTTGAGTTGCCCCATCATCTTGTTTACATCATATGGCTTCATTTGCGAGCCTTCAATGGATATGATAGGACAAAAATTCAGAAAATCACCTAAAATATTGCGGTCTTCTTCCGTTGCCTTTCCTGCCTTGGCTGAGACTTTGGCAACTTCAGCCAACATCCGTAAGGTACGGTCTGGTGCAAAGTCGAAAGCATAGCATTGCTCCTTCATACGTCCTTTATATATAAACGGTGTCTGCACACGGAATATGGTCTGCATATAACCTGCTGCAGATGTACTATATGACCCTGCCATCATGAATACAGCTGTCCACGGCTTTATGCTCACACCCGTCGTCAGTCGTCCGCAGGACAGGGTGATAGTGAATGTCTTGTCAGGATTCTTGCCAATGGCTGTATTTACCATTTGCAAAGCGTCTGCATTTTCTTCGTCTTCATCACCGTTGCCGGCCACATTGACAATCTCGAAGCAGCCGAATATAGGATGTGCTTTCAGTTTTGCACTCAATGCACGGGCAGCCTTGACACCCGGGACCACCCAAAGCGTATGACGAAATATACTACGATACCGGTCGTTGGAATAAGGATAAAGACTTTCCTTGTCCTCCTTGCACAACAACGACAAAAAATTATCAACATCATTTTCGTGAATGAATGTCCCGTCATCCTTTGTACGGAAGAACTCTCGAAAGTTGAAAGCCTTTTCATCTTCGGAATAATCATTCATCAACGCTCCGAGGTCGTAGGTGTAGATATTGATGGCCGGAAGAGAAGCATACGGATTAGGGTCGCCCATGTGCAACAAGTCCCATTCTGTTTTGGCGCGTTGCTCCATAGTGTAATCCCATGTGTACGTTTCCTCTTCTGTGTAATCATCAAGCAGATTGAATGGCGTCCCTGAAAGCTTAAGCACTTTCGTGTTTACCTTGGTCAGCTCCTTAATAACAGCCTCTCCCAATTCTGTACGTGTTCCTTCGTGGGCTTCATCCACAATCAGAAAATCCCATTCGGTGGAGAACACTTCATTGTTCTTGTCAAATTTTCCACCGACCAATTGGGCGCCACGCATGTCCTGCATGGAGGCAAAATAGACATACTTGCCTCCTTTTTTCGCCAGCCGTTCAAGGGAATCGAAATCTTCTCCTTTTGTGCGGGAACCATAATGATAGTCGGTACGGTCGTAAAATATCTTACCGAAATCCTCAAACCAGCCCTCATCAACTACGGGACGGTGAGTAAGGATAATGGTGCGTCGCATATCTAAATCCCTTGCCACACGCAGGGCGCATAAGGTCTTGCCGAAACGCATTTTTGCATTCCAAAGCATTTGTGAGCCTTTCTTGAACTGCTTTTTTGTCTTGTCAATAGCAGCCTGCTGCTCTGGACGGAAGATTATAGGAGTTTGAGTATGGCTGATGTCACTTGCATTCAGACTGTTCTGTCCATTCTTAACTGCATGTATCGCTTTCTTGACTGTTTCAAGGTCGCAGCAGAACCATTCATTCGCCCCTTTCACAGTATCAAACGTCTTTTTCTTAACACCTGAACGCTCCAATACGCTGTGTACCTGCTTATCGTTGAAGGAGCTAATTGTTCCACCTTTGAAAAATACGGTCATTTCCGTATGGAGCAGGGTATAGGCAATACCTGCCGTCTTCGTATATTGGTCAATACGATCACATGCAGCTTTGTTAAGTATCTCACTGTTGGGCAAAGGAAAGTTCCCGTCATCCTCCTCCAATGTTGTTTCACCCACTTTCAGACAGTCCTTATGCCATTCGTCGGAAATGGCAAAGACATATATCAGTCTGGATTTTAAGCTGGTTTCAAATGTTGCCATATCATACAACTTTTATTTTATCAGGTCTATAAACCTTATCTTTCTGTTATTCTCTCCCGTTTTGGGGTCTTTCAATCCCCAGTCCCTTATTAGGCAGTAAATCCCGTTATGGTTTCTGAATCCTCCATCACGACATCCTAAACAATATTCAACATTTTCAGTCGCTCCGAATAAGTCTCGCGTCATGACTTTTACACCATTCTTGCAACTGTCCGGAACAACTCCTTTAAGTCCGTCCATTTGCCACACATTCCAGGAAATGATATAGGCTATATAAAGCAGGGACTTTGCCAACGGCATTTTTCCAAATTTTGCATAATAATATTCTACAAAGGAGACCAACAGAGCCTCACGAGCCAAAAGTAAATTATCACCCTGCCATTCGTAGGCATATATGTTTTTATAGGCTTCCTGCGCCATATCAAGCCATTCACCACTTGTTCCGGTGTTTTCACTGACTACACGCAGTTTCCGGTCGAGCATTCCGATGCGTTGATTCAATTCTATCGGAAGCCCGGTCGTAGTATCATAACGACTGACGAGGTAAGGGGCTTCACCGCAAGTGATTTCCATCCTTGTCGCCCGGACATATGACTTCCATGTCTTGTTATTCGGGAAAGTAATTCTGTCGGGATTGGCCATCCATGTATGCTGCGTATCGTCAACGGTGTTGAATGCATCTTTCCTTCCGAACCAAGCCTCGTCCACAAGATTGTTTTGGGCATTACAAACCCATGACGGAGTAAATACCTCTGCCATTTCCTTTGTCCGTTCCGTCTGTTCGTCCTTGCTCTTCAAGGCACGCGGTCGTATCACCATCCCGTTTTTGCCAATAATATGCCCAACTGTTATGGCATCACTATACTGAAATCCATCTCCCCTATGTGCATACGAATCCGTTGCCCAAAAGATATTCCGTCCTGTCGTATGGTCTTTGAGTAACGTTTCCAGTACTTCCGGATAAAGATTAAAAATCTCTGTTTCGTTTATATCAACATTTATTCTATCCATACCGTCAACGATAATTTTTCCATACCAATGTCCTAAATCTGCTTTGCAACTCACTCAATCGTTCCATAATCTCATCGAAAGAAGGTGCATTGGCATAGA
>OHLN01001007.1_pt1 | contig 11374 bp, 9 predicted proteins | sample 1569071 | NCBI WGS metagenome assembly OHLN01 (sample SAMEA3879594, study PRJEB24766) | human gut metagenome | biome: human-associated habitat; feature: feces | place: USA | collected 1985/1987
GTATCTCCGAATTTTTCTCCGATATGATTCCCCACTCTGCCGCCTTTTTTTCAGAAATATATCCCTGCTGAGCTTTAGAACCCGAATCTGTATATGAGGTATACCACCCGCTCAGGTAAAATAGTTCTTCTTTTTTCTCCTGCCATCCGGTCACTACCGTCAGTTGGATTTTCATTCCTGCCGTCGGCTCAGTGATTCCCAGATCCTCCAGCATTTTTACAGAGACCATGATCTCCTGCTTTTCTTTTGGGTAATGCCCCTGAAGATCTGTATAAGCAGGACGGATGATTTTTTCCCATGCAGATTGATCTAACAGACTGATCTCACCGAGCTTCTTTTCCCCGCTCTCTGCTCTTCCGGCTCTCACTCTTTTCCCTGCATTCTTTATATAACTCAGGGAGCAGATCTGCCGGTACTGGTCTTCTGTCGCATTTTCCAGTACTGCTGATGCTGTTGAACCTGCCCGGCGTACCGCTTTCGTATACTCTGCCTGGATCTTTCCGGCAGAAGTTCCGAAAATCAGTGTCAGTGTAACAATTCCGACCGCCACCGCACAGAGCAGTACCATATTACGCCCATGGTTCTTTTTCCTTAATTTCTCTGCCAGCATGGACAGAATCTCCTGATTATTGTTCGGAATCATTCTGCGATCCTCCCGTCCTCGATCCTTATGATCCGGTCCGCCATCTGTGCGACTTCTTCCTGATGTGTCACAAGGATCACAGTCTGATGATATTTCTTTGCACAATTTTTCAAAAGTCCCACAACTTCCATACTGGTCACAGAATCCAGATTGCCCGTCGGTTCATCTCCGAGGACAATCGCCGGCTTTGTCATTAAGGCTCTTGCTATCGCTGCTCTCTGCTGCTGACCGCCTGACAGCGTTTCCGGCAGTTGCCCGAGTTTTTCCTTCAGTCCCAGTGTTCCCGTCAGTTCTTCAAAAAACTCCTGATCGATCTCTGCACCGTCAAGGCGGAGGGGCAGCACGATATTTTCATAGACGCTGATCATCGGGATCAGATTATATTGTTGAAAAATAAACCCGATATTCCTTCGTCTGAAAATGGTCCGTTCCTCGCTTTCCATATCTTTCAGACTGCTTCCTCTGATCCATACTCCGCCCTCGTCCGGCACATCCAGGCCTCCCAGAAGATTGAGAAGTGAAGTTTTTCCACTCCCTGATGTTCCGACAACAGCCACAAACTCTCCTTCTTCTATCTCCAGTGTAACACCATCCACTGCATGTACTTCGTAATTCTCTGTAACAAAATATTTTTTCAGATTCACCGCTTTTACGATTTTCATTGTCCTTCCTCTCCTCTGATCTGTTCTTTTTCTCCTGCCATTATTTTAAAGAACAAATCTAACAAATTTCTAACAATGCAAAATCTTTTATTGCCGTGGCAAAGACAGTTTCATTTCTACTCCCGGTTCACACCGCTTTACCGTTAAAAGTCCTTCATGTAAAAATAGGATTTTTCTTGCAAGATACAGACCTATTCCAAAGCCTTCCTCATCCGTCACCCGCTTTCCGCGGTAAAATCTCTGAAAGATCAGATTCTTTTCCTCCGGTTCGATTCCGATTCCGTAATCTCTGATACTGAAAGTTGTGAACATTTCATTTTCCTGCAGGCTAATCTTTATTTTTCCATTTTGCGGACTGTATTTCACCGCATTATCCAACAGATTAAAAATCGCTTCTCCCAGCCAGTTTGCATCATGCATCACATGCATTTTCTCAGGAAGTTCAAACTCGAACCGGATTTCTTTTTTCTCTGCCTGATCCAAAATCTGACCAAGTGCATTCCGCAGAGTCTTAAGAAGATCCCGCTCTTCTTTTCTGATCTGAATCAGACCATGCTCTAATCTTGAAATACGGATAAAATGCTCTGTCAGAAAATAAATTTTTTCTTCACTGCTCTGAATGGCTTTCAGATAAGACAGTTCCGGTTCTGTCCCTTTCTTTTCGATTTCTTCTGATAAAAAGTCAAGATAATTTTTCAGATTTGTCAATGGTGTCCGCATCTGATGTGCGATTTCCGAAATCAGTTCCTGAAGTTCTTTCCGTTCTTTCTGTGCATCTTGTTTCTGACTGACTAAAATTTCCTGCAGCCGCAGCAGTTGATGCCGGATTTTGGAATCCATTGTCTCTTCGCAGTCAGAAAAATCGGGGAGTTCTTTTCCGCTGGTCATTCGCTGCACAGTATCTGATATCTTCTTTAATTCCCGGCTTCGTTCTTTTCTCTGAACCCGGTACATTCCGACCGCCCCGGCAAGAATCCCCAAAAGAAATATCCCAGCACTCCACCACAAAATTTCTGTCAGATCCATTACTCTTCCTCCATCCGGTATCCCAGTCCAAATACGTTCTGAATATACGGCTGTTCTCCCACAGCTTCAATCTTTTTCCGCAGACGGCCGACCAGCACGCTGACACTGTTATCAACTACATATTGACCATCAATTCCCCATACATGCTCCAAAATATTTTCTTTGGTCAGAACCTGCCCCTGATTTTTCATCAGATATTCCAGGAGCTGATACTCTTTTGCCGTAAGAGATATCTCCTTCTCCCCTGACACTGCCTTTTTTCGCTGTGGATACAGAGTGAGATCTCTGCATTTCAGAATCTGTTCACCGGCATCTTCTCCCCGGTTTCGTCTGAAAGCTACTTCAATCCTTTTTAATAACACTTTCATGGAAAATGGTTTCACAACATAATCTTCTGCTCCCAGGTCAAATGCTTTCAGCATTTCCTGCTCTTCATCCCTTGCCGTCAGAAAAATTGCGGGAATCTTTCTGTTCCATTTTTTCATCAGGGTGTGATACAGTTCCATACCATTTCCGTCCGGGAGACCAATATCAACCAGTAAAAGCTCCTCTGTTCCCTGCAGAATCTGCCCTGCATCTTTCTTTGTATAAACCTGCAAAGTCCGATAACCTTCCTTCTCAAGCACGACTTTCAAAGACCGGCTTAACAGGCGGTCATCTTCAATAATCCCGATTGTCATTTTTTATCCCGTCCATTCTTTCCTGCTTTCCCCAGTCGGACTTTTTCCATCTCCTCTGCAGTTTCTTCATCCAGATAATCAAAAAGATAATTTCCGACACTGCCCTTCTTTCCAAGATGCTCACCTCTGACTTCTGCCAGCGTCCTCTCAATTTCCTCTTTCAGTCCCGGAGCAGACATCCGGTTCGCACCCTGTCCTAAGATGATCACCTGCTCCAGTCCGTCTGAAGTTGCCACAGTTACAGCAGCATCCTTTGCGATCCGTCTTACAGTCTTTTCGATATACTGGTCTGCCGTCTCCGCCTCTTTGGTATAGACAATATAAATATTATGATATTTCATCACTTCACCCGGATTGCCTTCAACTTTATATGCATCATACACAAGGATCAGCGTACATTTTCTGTATCCCTGATAGTTGCTTAAGATATCCGCAAGTTTCCCGCGTGCCGCACCAATATCCTTTTCGGACAGCTCTCTTAGTTCCTCCCATGAGAAAATGATATTGTATCCATCCACCAGAAGATATTCCTGTCGGCCTTCCTTTTCCCGTCTGCGTCTTTCCCATTTCGGATCTGTATAGGCACTGCCCGGTTCTCTGTCCTTTTCCTTTGCACAGACTGTCACCGGACCATGATTCTGCTTCACCGGATCAGGAGTTCTTACATAAATTGCATCCAGTTCCTCCTGTGTCAGTTCAATACTGGAATGCCGCCGCTTCGGAAGTGTGACTTCCGCAAGTCCTTCTTCTCCTGTCTGATCCAGTGTGCGTTCCATGTGCATATATTCTTCGACTTCATCCCAGTCTACAACAAATCCTGCACCATGGGCACAAAAGACCGAACCGGTAGGATTCGCAAGATCCAGCTCTGAATCATACCCTCTCGCCGCTACAACTTCTTCCTGATTATGGCAGAGATCATACCCCTTCAGGGTCAGAGAAATTCTTCCTCTTCCACCTGTATATGCAATGACATCTTTCTGATAACCGCTTAAAGTCGATACCGGTGCAATTCCCGTCAGCACAGTCATTTCTCCCAACGTTTCCGGTGCCTCAAATTTTCCGAAACGGTTCTGTATATCCGTCATGGCACGTCCCACATTTTCAGAAGGTAATTCGATCCTGAACTCATAATACGGTTCAAGCAGTACGCTTTCTGCTTTTTTCAGTCCCTGCCGCACAGCCCGGTAAGTTGCCTGTCGGAAATCCCCTCCCTCCGTATGCTTCAGATGGGCTTTTCCTGAAGTCAGTGTGATCTTCATATCTGTAATAACCGATCCCGTCAGAACTCCTTTATGTTCCTTTTCCTCCAGATGGGTCAGCACCAGCCGCTGCCAGTTCCGATCCAACACATCCTCACTGCATTCTGAATCAAACTGCATTCCTGATCCGCGTTCTCCCGGTTCTAACCGCAGATGTACCTCTGCATAATGGCGTAACGGTTCAAAATGCCCAACACCTTCCACCGGTGCCGCGATCGTCTCTTTATAGACAATGCTGCCTTCCCCGAACTCAACCAGTACTCCAAAGCGTTCTTTTATGATTCTCTGAAGGATTTCAATCTGCACATCGCCCATCAGTTGCACATGAATCTCCTGACTCTTTTCGATCCATACGACATGCAGTTCCGGCTCTTCTTCCTCCAAAAGCTTCAGATCTCTTAACATCGTATGAACATTACAGTCATCCGGCAAAATGATCCTGTACGTCAGCACCGGCTCAAGGATCGGCAGCTCAGAATCTTTTTCTGCTCCAAGTCCCTGCCCCGGATATGTTTCCGCCAAACCGGTCACTGCACAGACTTTTCCCGCATCTGCCTCCGAAAGAAGCTCATACTTTTCACCGGAATATACACGGATCTGATTCACCTTATCACCATTTTCACCGATCACATCCTTCACCTTCAGCGTGCCGCCGGTCACTTTCAGGTAAGTCAGCCTGTTTCCCTGACCGTCTCTCGCAATCTTATAAACCTTCGCTCCGAATGCTGCCGGATTTTCTTTCTGCATCTGATATGTGCAGATCCCGTTCATCAGTTCTTCCACACCCTGCAAATGTAACGCCGAACCAAAATAGCATGGAAAAATCTTTCTGTCTGCGACCAGCCGGCGGATCGAGGCAACAGCGACACTGCCTTTCTCAAGATATTCTTCCATCGTCTGTTCATCACACACTGCAATCTCTTCGATCACTTCTTCTGCTCCGGTTTCCACTCTGCCGAAATCAATACATCCTTCTGAAAACCGGGATTTCAGTTCTGCAAGAAGTTTTCCACAGTCCGTCCCTTCCTGATCCATTTTATTCACAAAAAGGAACACCGGTATTCCGTATCTTGTTAAAAGTTTCCACAAAGTCTCCGTATGTCCCTGCACACCGTCTGCCCCGCTGATCACCAGCACCGCACAGTCCAGCACCTGCAGTACCCGCTCCATCTCCGCTGAAAAATCAACGTGTCCCGGTGTATCCAGCAATGTGATCTCCGTATCTTTCCAGGTAAGCACCGCCTGCTTGGAAAAGATCGTAATTCCACGTTCCCGTTCCATTTCATCTGTATCCAGAAAAGCATCCTGATGATCGACCCTGCCTAAATTTCGTATTGCACCACTTTGATAAAGAATACTTTCCGAAAGGGTCGTCTTTCCTGCATCTACATGAGCCAGCAGGCCAACATTGAGTACTCTTTTTCCTGTTTTTCTTTCCTGTCCGCTCATAAATCTTCTCTTTCTCCTTCTCCTTAATTATTCACCTGATGATGCACAACCAGGCTTTCTCTGTCGATTGCTTTAAAAGAATAGCCAAGATTTTTATAATACTCCAGAACGGTCGGCAATGCCTCGATCGTTGTCTCTTTTGTTGCTGCATCATGAAACAGCAGCATTACCTGATGATACTTGTCTGTCTCCGACTGTGCAATGATTTCCTCTGTCGTAGCTGTTCCTCCATCCCCGCTGCTGACATTCCAGTCATAATACTGATATCCCAGCTCAAGTACTTTCGGCACAAGTACACTCATGATTCCCTCCATATAATTCCTTGAAACCGTATTGGACGAGCCACCCGGAAAACGGATAAAACACGGGACGAATCCGATCTGCTCCTTTGCGATCTCTCCCACTTCTTCCAGATCTTTCAGGTACGCTTCTTCTGAAGAATATACGGTCTCATAATCATGACAGAAACTGTGCAGACCGATCGTATGCCCTGCATCATATGCTTTTTTTATCATCGGACGGTACTCCGGTTTCTGCCCCGTAATAAAAAAAGTTGCTTTGGCATCATACTGATCCAGTATATCCAGCACTTTCTGCGTATTCTCCGAAGGGCCGTCATCAAATGTCAGATATACAATCTTTTCATCACTCGCTTCCGTTGTCCCCACTGCAACACCCGGCTGCACCGAAAGCTCTTTCTTCCGCTGCTCCTCTGCTTCTTTTTCTTTCTTCTTTTCTTCTTTTTCTGCCTTTTTCTTTTCTGCCTCTGCCTCTTTTACAGCCTCAGCTTTTCTGGCCTCCTGTCTTGCTTCTTTCGCATTCAATCCCATGCAGAAAATTGTACCGCAAAGTGCAAAAAATACAAGTCCACATAAAATCCTTCCATACCGGTTCTGACGACTTCTTCTGTGTTCTTCCATCTATTATCTGCTCCTCATTCGTAATAGGGTTTTCCCGGATCATGAATCAATCCATATAGAAAAAACATCAGCCGGGGAAAACTCCTGACTGATGCTTCTTACCCGACTGATGCCTATTATAAAATACAAATTTTAAAAAAGATGAACGCTTTCATTAAGAATTGTTACATTTCTTTCCTGCACTTTACAGAAATGTTCCGTTGCCTCCACCATAATTACCTCCGCCGCAGCAGAGACCGCTTCCGCCACAGCAAAGATTGCACATCAGATTTGCCACGCATAACTTCACGCAATAACTGTTATCAAATGTACCCGGAAATCCATACATCGTCTGTCGTGTCTGATACCAGCTTCCACCGCCTTCCAGCCGCTGCAGCAGCATCTGATACTGCATATTCTGAGGATCAAGCCGGACAGCCTCCCTGGCATGCTCCAGTGCCGTCACGTTATTGCCCAGTCCCGAATTTGCAGAAGCACTCAGAAAATACCATAAGGCACTGTGGTTTGCAATTCCGTCAAGGACATTCAGTGCCTCCCTGAAATGTCCGCTTCTGATATAATTGGCTGCCGCCTGCAGATGTGCATCTTCCTCGCTCATACCTGCTGTTCTTCCGGAAGTCCCGTTTCCGTAGCCACCGAAATTCCCGTAACCTCCAAAACCGCCAAAGCCGCCAAACGGACCATAATCACCGTATCCGCTGCCCTGTGAACCGCCTCCTGCTCCTGACGAAGAGTAGCCTTTTTCCCGCTCATCCATGATCTGCTGATATGCCTGCTGGACTTCCTTGAACTTAGCCTCTGCCTCATCTTTATGAGGATTGTTGATATTCGCATCCGGATGATACTGACGGCTCAGTTTTCTGTATGCCTTCTTAATCTCCTCATCCGATGCACTCTGGTCTACTCCTAAAATCTGATATGGATCTGACATCTTTTTCTTAATTTCCTCTCATTCTCTTTTTCCACTGTCCGCTTTCCCACATTCTGCCTGCACTTTCTCAGCTCTTTTAATGAACTTTGTGCCACATAACAACAGAAGGTAGTGACAAGTAATAACAAATACTTACTCAGCTCTTTTTCATGAACTTTGTGCCACACTTCGGACAACGGATCTCGATCTTTCCTTTGCCTCTTGGAATCCTGATCTTCTGACTGCATCCCGGGCATTTGTAAATATGATACTGCTTTCTCTGCCGGAACAGATCTTTCTGCTTTGCAAAAAAGCAACGGATCTTGTACGACTTTGCAAGATATGCCTGATTCTCCGCATAACGCTTTGATACATTCTTTGAGAACATCCTGAAATAACAGTAAATGATCAGGAACCATCCGACATAGTAAAAAATTGTCCCAATAAGACTTCCCCTGAAAAACGAAGCCAGCAATACACTGATCAGACCGATCACCAGCAATGCTTTCGATAACTGATCCACACCGTATCTTCCCTGCATAAACCGCATAAACTTTTCTTTCATGATCTGCACTTCCTGTCTTAAATTAATATGGACTTTATTCTGCTCCGTTTTTCAATCAAAGTCAATTAAATAAATCTAAAATTATTCCTGATTCAGAACATTTTTGCATACTTCGTCTGAAATCTGATAGACGATCTTCGATCCATCCAGCATCACATAACGGTTTCCGTTTCCATCTTCACTGCCGATATACATTTTCATCGTCTTTTCATCCTCATTCTTTGTATAAGTAGCCTCAACCGTGATCCGACTGGCTTCATCCAGTCCATAGCCTGCCAGGTCTGCATCTTCCACAGAATAATCAGCAACCGTTGTCAGTGACACCGCACCCAGTCCGCCTGCAACCGCAGCGATCTCTTCTTCCTGATCTTCATTTTCTGAATCATAGGTCGTAGTCGTTCCATTTTCCGTGATTACTTCTTTTTTCAGATTGCCGCTTCCGATGCTCGGATATTCATCCAGTTGTGCAAAATCAGACAACTCCGTCTTGAAATCATCCAGCACGCTGGATGCGACCGTATAGACTGTACCGGTATCGCCCACCGTTACATAATAATCTGTTCCGGTAGAATCTCCAAAGCTGACCGTTGTTACTGTTCCGTCTTCTTCCGTGATCTCAATGGAATAATTCGGGTCATCCAGTCCATATGCGTCCAGGCTGTCTCCGTCTTCCAGTTTCCGGTCCGCAGTGATCTGGGCAGCCGCCTTTACGATCGCCTCCGGCTTACTCTGCTTCAACGGGAAATCCTTATCTTCTGAATAATACCAGGTATCTCCTTCTTTTTCAAAAGACATTTCACCTGCTGCCACCTGATACTTGATCGCAGTGATCGTTGACTCATCCAGATCCGTCACTTTGACCGTTTCTTTTTCCTCTTTTTTATCCTGCTTTTTATTCCAGGAGCTTAGTCCAAAATAAACAATCAGAAGGATGACCAGCACTCCTGTTAAAATCAATGGTCCTTTTTTCTTTTTCATACTGACACCTCAGGCCTTTCTTCTTCTGAACCATACGACAAAACCACCGATCAGAACCACTGCCGGAATACCAAATACAACGAGAATGCTGAATCCACCTGCATGCTGAACGGTATTGTACTCTGTTGTAAGGCTCTTTGCCTCAATAGAAAGATTGGTCACACCGTCAAAGTTTGCTGTCACTGCATTCATAAATACCTGCGTATTTTCAAGCTGTGAAAATGCATCCGTGATCTGCTGATCGATCAGGCTGCCTGCAGAGATAACCGTCAGTCTGCTCTCTTTGCTGTCGGAACTGATCGTTTCAGTTGCAACCACTCCCAGATCATACGTTCCCTGCTTCTGATCTTCTTCTGTCACTGCATATGCCTGCTCAGAGGTTGTCATAAAGGCACTCGTTGTGATCGTATCTCTTGCCGGATCCGTTGTCGTCAGTCCACGGGAATTCATCAGAAGTACCATCTGGGAACTGATTCCGTCTGCCATATCACCGGATAAATTCAGTACCGGGAAGATATAATACGGCTGATTCTGATAGCATCTCTGTGGATCTGCGATATAACCGTCTGCTCCTTCAATTCCATAATCTTTCAGAAGTCCTGCAAGTTTCGGTAAAGAAGCAAATCCGGTATCTCCCAGCAGACACATCACCTTGCCGCCTTCTCCAAGATATCCGCTTAAGAGGCTGACTTCATCATCAGAAAGATCATTGGTCGGACCATCCATTAACAGAAGGTCACAGTCATCCGGTATAGAATCTGTCATCAGAAGATTCAGCTCCTCGGTTGTATAATTATTCTTTGTCATCAGATCCGTGATCGTTGTAGAAAGGGAGTCCTCTCCATGTCCTGTTACAGTATAGATCTTCTTCTGGACATCACTGGTCACATAGTTTACCGCACTGCTGAGCTGTCCCTCACCATCAAAGGAGGTATAACTCGATGAACCTGAATAGTAATAAGAAGAAGAATCTGATACCAGGATCTTATCAAAAGAAATGGTTGTCGACTTTCCTGTTGCCTCGCAGGATACATAGATCGTATTCTGTGAAGTATTGTATTCTGTCAAAGCTGACGGATGCAGAACCGGGTCGATCCATTCCACCTTGATCTTATCCGACAGTGCCGCATATTTACTGATAAATGTTGTGATCCTGTCATCTGTCTCATCTTTGACTGCCAGTACTTTCATATCAATCTTATCATCCAGACCTTTCAGCAGATCTTTCGATGTATCGGAAATGTCATAAATCTTTGTACTGCTGACATCAATATTTCTGTATGCTTCCGGAATCTGACCGACGACCAGATTCAATACGATAATGACTGCTACAACCAGCACCGTCATTCCTACACTGTAGGAACCATGCTTTGTTCCGGAAGTATGGAACATTCTTTTTAAGTTTCCTTTTTTACTTTTTAATTTCTCCATGATCCAAACCTCCTAACTCCAACGTCTTTTCTGAATCGACTGCACTGTAAGAAATACAAAGACTGCGATCAGTGACAGATACAGTGCAATTCCCGTCACATCTACAATACTGTTGGATGTGATATCTGTAAATACATCCGACAGTGCCAGTCTTCCAAACATTTTGGAGAGAAGATTCTCAAATAAAGAAGATTTTACAAAATAAGCAATGACTGCCGCAGCAACTCCGATCACTTCCAGCCCTCCTGCAAGCATCAGGTTCGATGTCATATGGAAAATATAGAAAGCAACGATCGTAAGCACGATCAGAACTCCCACCAGCCCACTGACAGCCGAACTCGGAAGCAGTGTCAGGATTCCGTTCCATAAATACAGGATCAAAAGGATACCAAATGTACTGATAAATGCAATAATCTGACTTTCTGTCAGCGAAGACAGGAACATTCCGATCGCTGCAAATACGCATCCAAGCAGGAAAAATACCAGAATAGAAATATAGTCCACTCCAAGGTATGCTGTTCCCTGGGATTTGATGATCAGCGGATAAATGCAGAAGATCACACTCGGGATTCCGATCACTGTGATCATTGCAAGATACTTTCCAAGAACTACTTTCCACAGACTCACCGGTGCGGTCAGCAGAAGCTGATCCGTCTTATTTTTCCTTTCTTCTGAAAAGCTTCGCATCGTGATCAGCGGAATCCCGACAATAAATACGATCAGAGATCCTGCCAGCGAATAGGAAAAATACGGATATCCCGCAGACAGATTATATGCAACAAAATAAATGCCCGTAAATACCAGAAGGAATGCCACAAATACACATCCCACCATAGACTGGAAATAGG
>OHLN01001020.1_pt1 | contig 11293 bp, 6 predicted proteins | sample 1569071 | NCBI WGS metagenome assembly OHLN01 (sample SAMEA3879594, study PRJEB24766) | human gut metagenome | biome: human-associated habitat; feature: feces | place: USA | collected 1985/1987
CGGGGACAATTTCTCGTTTCTGGAGCTGGAGCGCGGCGATCTTCTGCTCGGACTCTCGGATGGCATGGGCTCCGGCAGTGCCGCATGCAAGGAGAGTGAGATGGTGTTAGATCTTGTGGAACGCTTTTTGGAAGCCGGTTTTTCGGTGGAGACAGCGATCCGTATGATGAACTCGGCGATGGTGATGAAAGGGGAGAGTGATCTGTATTCGACCGTCGACCTGTGCATGGTGAACCTCTATGATGGGGCGGCGGATTTTTACAAGATCGGAGCAGCGGGAAGCTTTATCAGGCACGGGCAGGAGGTGACAAGTTTTGCCCCGGATTCCCTGCCGGTGGGCGTCGGGACAAACCCCGAGATCGAGCATAAAAAGATAACCCTGAAAAACGGCGATTTTGTTGTCATGGTCACGGATGGTGTGTTAGAATATCTGCATGTACCAAATCCGGAAGAAACAATGCAGGAGATCATCGAGAGTATCAACACCAATCATCCGGGCATCCTGGCGAAAAAGATTTTGGAGCGGGTGCTTCTTTTTACAGGGGGAAAGGTTTCGGATGATATGACCATTCTTGCAACCTGCATCTGGGAGAAATAGATGACAAATGAACTTTTAAACGAATGGAAAAAAGAAAAAATAGTGGAAGACGGGGACATAGTACTCGCAGGGGTATCCGGCGGTGCTGATTCCGTCTGCCTCCTGTTGATGCTGGAGCAGTTACAGAAAAAAACAGATTTTTTATTGGAAGCAGTCCATGTGGAGCATGGCATCCGTGGGGAAGAGAGCCGGAAAGACGCTGCGTTTGTGAAAACCCTGTGTCAGGATCATGGGATCAGATGTCATATATTTTCAGTGGAAGTTCCTCTATTTGCGGAGAAACATGGTCTTGGGTTGGAGGAAGCAGCGCGCATTTTAAGATATGACTGTTATAAGAAAGCGGCAGAAAGCGTAAAAAAGGAATTTCCGGAAAAGAAGATTAAACTTGCGCTGGCACATCATGCGGAGGATAACGCAGAAACGGTTTTGTTTCAGATGGTGCGCGGAAGCGGACTGGATGGGCTGTGTGGCATGAGCCGCCGCAGGGATGAGGGGATTTACGAATTGATCCGTCCTCTGCTTGCGCAGCCGCGGGAAGAGATCGAGGCATTTTTAAAGGAATGCGGGCAGTCCTATTGTATGGATGAGACAAATCTGGATACAGAATACAGCAGAAACCGTATCCGGCATCAGGTGCTGCCGGAACTAAAGCAGATCAATGGGCAGGCGGTGGCACATATCAACCAGAGTGCGGCGCTTCTGCAGGAAATGAGAGATTTTCTCAATGAGGAGGCAGAGCATATCCGGGAAATGTATGTGGTTGAAAAAAGCGATGGCATACAGCTTTATCCGGGCGTGTGGGAGGAGTGCCACGAAGTTGTGCAGCGGGAGGTTCTCCATAAGGCAATCGGACAGGTGGCAGGATCGAAAAAAGATATTACGAGAAAACATGTAGAGAGCGTGAGAAACCTTTATTTTTCACAGGTTGGACGATATGTGGAACTGCCATATCAGGTGCTGGCGGAGCGCAATTATCATGGTATTTTGCTGAGAAAAGAGACGGAAAAAAAGAGGGCGGATAACACCTTTTTGATAGAAATACCAAAGGAGAGCCTGCAAAAAGTTTTTGATGGAGAGACACTGGAACTGGAAGTGCCGGGAGGCAGAGTAAGGTTTTGCGGACTCAGCCCGGATGGGAAAATCGGGGAAATTGATAAAAAATCATATACGAAATGGCTGAATTATGATAAAATCAAAGTTGGACTGCAAATCAGAACCAGAACCGCAGGAGATTATCTTACGGTGGATGACAGGGGACACACAAAGAAACTGAAAGAGTATTTTATTAACGAAAAAGTCCCAAAAGAGATGCGGGATACCATGCTGCTCCTGACGGAAGACTCTCATGTTATATGGGCGGTCGGACAGCGGATCAGTGCAGATTATAAAATCGATGAAAATACAAAAAAGATATTAGAAGTACATTTTTTTGGAGGAAATTATCATGAAAGTAAAGAATATTAGAAAGTATCTGACAGAAGAACAGATCACAGAGCGCGTAAAAGCAATGGGAGAACAGATCAGCAAAGATTATGGCGGTGAGACCGTATATCTGATCTGCATTTTAAAGGGATCGATTTTCTTTACCTGTGAACTTGCTAAGCGGATCACCTCTCCGGTAGAGATCGATTTTATGTCTGTTTCCAGTTATGGTGCCGGCACAAGTTCCAGCGGTGTTGTCAAGATCGGAAAAGATCTTGATACTACAATTGAGGGAAAGAATGTCCTTGTGGTCGAGGACATCATTGATTCCGGAAGAACACTGAGTTATCTGCTTCAGAACCTGAAAACAAGAAATCCAAAGAGCCTGAAGTTATGCACACTGTTAGATAAACCGGACCGGCGCGTGTGTGATGTGAAGGTGGATTATGTCGGTTTTGAGATCCCGGATGAGTTTGTAGTAGGTTTTGGATTAGACCTTGACCAGCAGTACAGAAATTTGCCATACATTGGATGTGTGGAACTTGAGGACGAAGAATAAAGGAGAGCAGCTTTGAATAGTAGGAATAATAGTTACAGAGGCTTTGGGTTTTATCTGGTGCTCATTCTGATCGTAGTTGGTGTCTGGTATTTCCTGGATGGAAATACAACCACAAATTCTTATACAAGAGCAGCTTTTGAGAAAGACATCCAGTCAGGGGATGTAACAGCCATTGATATTGTGCAGAATCGTGAGATTCCGACCGGAAGTGTGAATCTTACATTCTCGGATTCCACACAGAAGGTGCTGATCGTGTCAGATGTAAATGAGATCGTATCTTATCTGCAGGATCAGGATATCACTTATTATACGATGGAGAATGTTCCGGCGGAGAGCTGGATCATGACACTGCTTCCATATCTGATCATATTCGGGGCAATGTTTATTTTCTTCATGATCATGACCAATCAGGCAGCGGCAAACGCGGGCGGCGGCAGCAGCAAGATGATGAATTTTGGTAAGAGCCGTGCAAAGCTGATGCAGCCGGATGCCAAAAAAGTGACATTTGCCAATGTCGCAGGTTTGAAAGAGGAAAAAGAGGAGTTGGAGGAGATCGTGGATTTCCTTCGTGCGCCGCAGAAATATACCGCACTCGGTGCAAGAATCCCGAAGGGTGTCCTTTTAGTCGGACCTCCTGGAACCGGTAAAACATTGCTTGCAAAAGCAATTGCAGGGGAAGCGGGCGTACCGTTTTTCAGCATTTCTGGATCTGATTTCGTGGAGATGTTTGTCGGTGTCGGGGCATCCCGTGTCCGTGACCTTTTTGAAGAAGCGAAGAAAAATGCACCGTGTATCGTATTTATTGACGAGATCGATGCGGTGGCAAGACGCCGCGGAACCGGTATGGGCGGTGGACATGATGAGCGTGAGCAGACATTAAACCAGATGCTTGTTGAGATGGATGGATTTGGTGTTAATCAGGGAATTATCGTGATGGCAGCAACCAACCGTGTGGATATTTTAGACCCGGCTATCATGCGTCCGGGACGTTTTGACCGCAAAGTGTATGTCGGTCGTCCGGATATCGGCGGCAGGGAGGAGATCCTTGCCGTGCATGCTAAAAATAAACCGCTTGGTGATGATGTGGACTTAAAACAGATTGCACAGACAACCGCCGGATTTACCGGAGCTGATCTGGAAAATCTTCTGAATGAGGCGGCGATCATCGCTGCAAAAGAAAACCGTGCATACATCACACAGAATGATATTAAGAAATCCTTTGTAAAAGTCGGGATCGGACCGGAGAAGAAGAGCCGGATCGTTTCAGAGAAGGAACGAAGGATCACAGCGTATCATGAAGCAGGGCATGCGATCCTGTTCCATGTGTTGCCGGATGTAGGACCGGTATACAGTGTATCCATCATTCCAACGGGTGGAGCAGGCGGATATACAATGCCGCTTCCGGAAAAAGATGATATGTTCAATACAAAGGGACATATGCTTCAGGAGATCACAGTATCTCTTGGAGGACGTGTCGCAGAAGAAGAGATTTTTGATGATATTACAACAGGTGCATCACAGGATATTAAGCAGGCGACAGCGATTGCAAAATCAATGATCACCAAGTTTGGTATGTCTGAGAAACTGGGACTGATCAATTATGACAATGACAGTGATGAAGTCTTTATCGGAAGAGATTTTGGTCATACTTCAAGAGGTTACGGAGAAAAGATTGCCGGAACGATCGACGAAGAAGTCAAGCGGATCATAGATGAGTGTTATGCACAGGCAAGAAGTATTATTCAGGAATACCATCCTGTATTGGAAAAGTGTGCAGAACTGCTGCTTGAGAAAGAGAAGATAACCAGAAGCGAATTTGAAGCACTGTTTGAGGAAAGTGAGACGGATGCCTGAAAAAGGTTTACTGTATACCCTCTGTCGTCAGAAGGAACTGACGGCCGGGGGTTTTCTGACATAGCAGAGTATGCAGGAGAAACTGCCAGTGTCAGGTTCTCTCATAGGTTATGAATCCAGAATACGAAGGAGCGGAGGAGGGTGAGAATGAACAGAGAAGCATTATTTTGTGATGGAACAGGCGATTATGTCATTCCGGCAGAACCGGAGATAAATGAAAAGGTGGTTCTGCGTTTTCGTACAGCCCACAATGATGTGGATGAGGTGAAGCTCCATGCAGGAGAACAGATCTATACTTTATGGAAAATGCAGACGACTGGTGAATTTGATTTTTATGAGATCGAATATCAGTTGGGAACTGAGCCGTTCCGCTATTATTTTGAGATCAAGAAAGGAACAGAGATCTGCTATTTCAGCCGGTATGGTGTGACCTACCGGGCAGAAGAGTACTATTCCTTTATTATCCAGCCGGGATTTTCCACACCGGAATGGGCAAAAGGGGCGGTCATGTATCAGATTTTTGTAGACCGTTTCTATAACGGAGATCCGACAAATGACGTAGAAGATGATGAATATATTTATATCGGAGCTCCATGTAAAAAAATTAAGGATTGGAGTCAGGCTCCGGCATCCATGGATATCAGGAACTTTTATGGCGGAGATCTGCAGGGAGTCATAGATAAGCTGGACTATCTGCAGGATCTTGGAATCGAGGTGATTTACTTTAATCCTCTGTTCGTGTCTCCGTCGAACCATAAGTATGATATACAGGACTATGATTATATTGATCCTCATTACGGAAAGATCGTAGTGGATGACGGAGAAGTACTTCCGAAGGGTGCAAAGGACAATATCCATGCAACGAAGTATCAGCAGAGAACCGGAGACCTGCGGAATCTGGAAGCCAGCAACCAGTTATTTGCAAAGCTGGTGGATGCAATGCATCAGCGGGGAATGAAAGTGATCCTGGATGGGGTATTTAATCATTGCGGTTCTTTTAATAAATGGATGGACATAGAGAGAATCTATGAACCGCAGCCGGATTACCCGAAGGGGGCGTATGTGAGTGCGCAAAGTCCGTACCGCAGCTTTTTCTTGTTCCATAATAACCAGGATTCAGCATGGCCGTACAATGGGACATATGATGGCTGGTGGGGACATGATACACTGCCGAAGCTGGCGTATGAGGAGTCACCGGATCTGGAAGATTACATTATGCGGATCGGAAAGAAATGGGTGTCTGCACCTTATAATATTGACGGCTGGAGACTGGATGTCGCAGCGGATCTCGGATTCAGCAATGAATATAATCATTTATTCTGGAAACGTTTCCGTAAAGAGGTCAAAAGTGTGAACCCGGATGCACTGATCCTTGCAGAGCATTATGGAGATCCACAGGACTGGCTTCAGGGAGACGAGTGGGACAGTGTGATGAATTATGATGCATTTATGGAGCCGGTGACCTGGTTTTTGACCGGTATGGAGAAGCACAGTGATGAGCGTAGAACGGATCTGTGGGGCAATGCAGATAATTTTATCGGGGCAATGAGACATTTTATGGCAAGTATGCTGACCCCGTCTCTGCAGGTGGCAATGAATGAATTATCCAACCACGATCATTCCCGGTTCCTTACAAGGACGAACCATAAAGTCGGACGGGTAAGCCAGCATGGCACAAAAGGAGCAGAAGAGGGTGTAAACCTTGCGGTCATGCGTGAAGCAGTTGTGATGCAGATGACGTGGGTAGGTGCACCGACGGTTTATTACGGAGATGAAGTGGGACTGTGTGGTTTTACTGACCCGGATAACAGAAGGACTTATCCGTGGGGGCACGAAGATCAGGAGCTGCTTGCATTTCATAAAGAGATGATCCGTATCCATAAGACGGAAAAACCGCTCAGAAAAGGTTCAATCAAGCTGCTTGCCGCAGGGAAGAATCTGCTGGCATATGGACGGTTTGAAAAGGATGAGCAGTTGGTTATTATTGTGAATAACAGCAGTATCCTGAAAGAAGTAACAGTACCTGTCTGGCTGACAGGAATGGAGATGAGTGGGCGAATGAAGCGTCTGATCTATACCTACGAGCAAGGATATACAACAGCTTATGATGAGTACATTGTAGAGGATGGAGAGATCATGCTGAATATGGGAGCATACTCAGCGATCGTATTGAAACCGATCGATACACTGACGTTGAGATGAACGAAACTGTGGACGGAGTGAAATGAGCATATAAAAAAGAACCAGCTATTTGCTTATGCAAATGACTGGTTCTTTTTGCTGTCAGGAATTTTAAGTCTTGTTCGTTTCCTTATTCATTTACCGCATTGGCAGTCTGTCTTACATCCGGGACAGCCATAAGGATCGGATAAAGGACTGCTGAAATGATGAGTCCGCCGAGTCCCTGGATCAGGTTGGCAGGTACGCTTGCGAATGCACCTGAACCATACAGGAAAAAGTATTCGCAGAAGCAGTAGCCACCGGCTACGAGGATGATATCAGCTATACCGCCGAGAATGACAGCGGCATAACGTGACTTGGAAGTATGACCGATCTTCTGATATAAGAGTCCGGCACAGACAGCTACCAGTCCTTTGATCGCAAAAGTGATCGGAACATACACGAAATATCCGCCAAGGAGATCTGCCATTGCAGAACCAATTCCGCCTGCAAGAAGTCCCCACCATGGTCCGAGAACGACACCTGAGAGGATTACCATTGCATCACCCGGATGAATATATCCGCCGGTTCCCGGTGTAGGAAGCTTGATCGACATAGTTGCAACACAGGAAAGTGCTGCGAACAATGCGGTAAGAACGATCTTTTTCAGTTTTGAATTTGTTGTTGTATTCATAGTTAAACCTCTTTCCTTTCAAACTCTCTCTACTATACAACAAATGTGAACCGTTAAAAATGGTCAATTCTGAAAAAAGATATAAGGTCAGATAAAGCCGACGCAAATGCGTCGGCTTCACCTGTTTTAATGATTGAAGAAAAATGATTACTTTAAAATTGCATCTTTGATTTTCTGTGCATAATCTTTTTCCGTCTGATCTGCGTTCGTATTGGCAAGGATTCCTTCAACGATCATGCTGACGGATCTTGAATCTACAAATGTTCCCATCACACTGCGTTCTTTTCCATTTACTGTATATTTTACCAGGATTCTGGCATATACAGAGCGTTTATAAGCACCGGATGAAAGATTTGTGAATACGATATTGGATCTGTAGTATTCAGCTCCTTTTTTATCAGGATTCGTTATAAAGTTTGTTTTGTCTGGAGAGAAGGTATTCTTTAAGTCATCCTCAGCTACTCCATAATACCAGGTACAGCCTTTAAAGCTAATCTCATCTTTTTCGGATGAAGCTTCCGGTAACTTAAAGTCATATCCAAATCTCATGTTCGTAGATTTTTCAGGAGAAGACTGATCCATTCGTAATGAGCCTCCCTGGAACATATTGCTGAACTGGTAAGTAATTGTGACAGTTCCATCATCATTGAGAACACTGTCTGTGACCGGAATAGCTTCAACGGTTCTTTGATCGTTGAGTTTCAATGTCAATGTATCCGGTACACTGGTTTTGTCAAAGGAATATCCTGTGACAGGGGTGAGAGTAATCTTCGCCGTATAGTCATGAGTCGCATTCTTATCCTTTGATATAGCCGTTACTGTTGTTCCGGTTGCATCTTTCCAGACTGTAGAGACGGTGTATTTATCAGTCTCCTTTGCAGCCTGTGCAGATGACAGATCTGCTTCTTTAGAAGGAGTTGCGATATTTACTATAGTTTCCTCTGCCGGAACGATTGCAGTAGCTGGTCCCATGATACGAATCTCGGCTGCTGATGCAAAAATATTGCTGGTGTCTGATACAGATTCTACCGCATAGAGGCGTACATTGGTAGCCTGGATGGCATGGAACTCTGCCATCTTCCAACTGTCACTGCTGTTCCATGTACCCGTGGCAACTTCCTGATAAGTCTTGCCGTGATCATTACTGATCTCGATGCGGTAGGAAGTGATAGTTCCATTCCCACCACCGGATCTTGGAAGCATACGCAGTCCGGTTACCGTCTTACTCTCTCCAAGAGCGATATCGATCCAGAGATTTTCACGAGCATCACCGCTCCATTTGCTGTGCCAGATCGTACCTGTAGTCTGATCCAGTACAGCGGATGCCGGTCCTTCACTTCCGGTCGTTGCCTGTTCACTTCCTGCTGTAGCAGTCATGCCTTCAAGCGGAAGATCTCTGGAATCATCCTCGGCAGGATCTTTCGGCATATTGGTGAGTGAGTAGTTAGCAAGGACATCGGTTCCGAGTCCCTGAAGATCAAGACCATTCGGAGTACCGGAATATTTATTTGTACCTCTTGCCCATGCCCATTCCATCTCAAACCAGTCCTGAGCAGAGTAATTGGTATAAGATTCTCCGGCAAGTTCTTTTTTACGTTCAGTGATCCATTTCTCCCAACGCATTTTATAGTAATCGTTGGTCAGACCGGCCCACTGACGGTTGGAATAATCGATCAGTCCACCGCTGATTGCCTGGTCGTAACTTCCCCATGTGGTGATCAGACTGCGGGCATTCAGTTCGTAAAGTTCTTTTGTAAAATCATCGGAATTTTCTGCCAGTTTCTTTGCACCGTTGATCCATGTACCGACAAGAAATTCTTTCTGTGTTCCGGTTACTTTTTCTACCATATCAATAATAGAAAGGAATTTATCGGAAAGGGTACTAAATTCTTCCGCATCACCAGAGCGGAAAGCTGCCGCCATCTTTTTCTGATATTCCTGAGCCGTATTGGACAATACCTGTTCCAGTACATTGGCAAGGTCATATTGATAGCCGGCACTGTTCTTCAGCTTATCATAGTCTGCAAGGAGCAGCCCGGCTGCTTTTTCCAGTTTTTTCTTATCATAATCAACAACAGCATTTCCCCATGTAGAAGCTGCACCGATATCCAGTCCCGGTCTGGCATTTACAACAGACTCAGGAGCACCCTGTCCTTTCATATTGTATGCAGGATTGTATACGGTGTCGTGCAGTATTTCCATTGCCTGATAAGCGGAGTCACTGTCTGCACCGTAACGTCTTGTTACATAATTTTTAAACCATTCATCAAGATTGATCTTCTGTAAGTTATTTCCGTCATCAGCCCAGATCGTTTCAAAGAAAAGATCGTAGAGAACCGGATTGTTTACAGATGCCTCCGGTGTGATACCGATTCCTGCCATATGTTCAGCCTGCTTAGAGGCATTTACGATTCCTTCAACATAATTATCAATATGTCCATGGAGTCCGAGACGTCCACCGAAGTTGTTCAGCATACAGTAAACCCACGGAGTATTCAGAAATTCTCCGCCGCCTTCTGCACCACCGTAGTAACCAGGGTTGGTCTCATTCCAGTGAGGTGTCTTTTCCGCATAGAGATCCAGAACAAGAGCATGATCGCGGTTGTCACCTAATCCCTGAAGCAGAGCCGTTGTCGGATTTCCCTGCCAGGACTGGATCACCCAGGTTGCGTGAGGATCAGCAGTCATCATGCTTGCAAGGACTTTCTGCGAAATAACAGCGGAATCCATACCACCGGTATTTCCACCTTCATGGAACGGGTCTGTTGCATAATAATGAGCGGAATCTCCATAAACTTCTTTCTGTACTTTATAGAAGAGTGCTGCATATTTTGTGAAAGACTCACTGTCTGTCCTCAGCATACTTGGCCGCTGGAAAGAACACCAGGTTCCCTGCTTGATCACTTCTGCCGAAGGATCTTTGGAAGTAATATCTACCGGCACCATTCCGCTATATCCCTGAAGGACAGGCTGCATGCCGAGCTTTCTCATGATAAGCTGATTTTTTCTTGCGAGCTCCGTTCTCTCAGTGAACCAGGTATCATGAACCGGGCCGCCATAACCGGAAAGATTTGCCATATAGGCCCATGCATAGTAGGCAGGTCCGGCAATGAAATCTTTGGCTTCCTGATGTGTATAACCAAGTTCAGTAAGGAAACGTCTCCATACTTCTTCCTGAGCTGTAGCATCAAGAACGACATTTACACCATTCAGTGCAAGCCAGTCTAACTCATTTCTCCATTCTTCTTCGCCCCAGAAAGCCATAGAGTAGGAGAGCGTACAGTAGTTATAAGAATAACGGACCGGGAATTTGGTTTCTTTATGTACCGTTCCTTCAACCGGAACAATGCTTTCCGGCATGGAGACCTGATCGCCAACCTGAGAAATATTGACATTGCAGAAATATTTCAGGTAATAATTCAGACCGGTTGCAAGAGATACACCGTTATTTCCTTTGATATGGATCTTTCCATTGCTCTGGGAAAGATCATAATAATCATATCCATTTTCAGCGTCTGCAAGTTCAAAATTAAACCAGTCTTTATAAGCTGCACCGATTCTTCTTTCGATGATTCCTTTTACTTCATTGATCGTATCCTGATCGGTAACCGTTACATTGTATTTGGAGTCTTTAAAATCCTCAACCTGTACCGTAGGAGTTTCCTGAACGGGTGTACCACTTGGAGTTCCAAGCACACGGATCTCGTTGATCAGTGATTTGGAGGATTCAGACTGATATTCCACATAGACACGTACGATCCGTGCTTCTTTTTTATTTGCTTCGTAAGACTCACCCTCTGCAGGGCAGCTTTCTTTGTCAGACTTTTCAGCTAACTTATCAAAATCCCGTCCATCCATACTGGTATAGATAGAGTACTGGGAATAACCGGCAGAAGGAGTATAAACCTGGATCTCGTCCAGATTATAATTGGCCTCCAGATCAATATCTACTACAAAAGTTTTTAAATAAATGGACTATATTTCTTTTCTGTAGTATACTGTTCTC
>OHLN01001022.1_pt1 | contig 11242 bp, 8 predicted proteins | sample 1569071 | NCBI WGS metagenome assembly OHLN01 (sample SAMEA3879594, study PRJEB24766) | human gut metagenome | biome: human-associated habitat; feature: feces | place: USA | collected 1985/1987
AGCGCAAGTGAGCCAACATGCTTGCATGATTGGCGAGCGGCGAATTGGATCATGACAGTTAATTATAACATACTAAATGAAAATAGAGAATCAGCACATAAAACCTGATTCTCCATTTTTTGATAATTTTTTATTATTATCTGCTTACCCTTCTCTGTATCTTCTCCTGATACATGCTGTGATCCGCTTCCCTCACATACTCCTCAAGGGTTTTATCACCATCCGGGGCTGTTATAACATAACCTATACTAAACTCCAAGGCAAATGGAAGCTTCTCCTGTGCAGCTATCTCCCTGGCTTTCTCAAGGATCGCCGTCTTTCTTTCCTCAGGAGATTCCGTCTCATCATATATAGATATGGATACGAATTCATCTCCGCCGTATCGAACCGGAATACTGCTTATTCCGCCTCCACCTGCTATGGCTCTTGCGGCACTCCTTATAGCTTTGTCTCCGTACTCGTGACCATAAGTGTCATTTATATATTTGAGCTTGTCCATATCGGCAAACATTATGAGAAGTGCCCTGCCCTGACCCGCAGCCTTGTCAAATGCCTTTGCGGCGATCTGTCTCATACCTTCCCTGTTATATATCTGGGTAAGTGGATCCTTTATGGATATCGCCGTAAGCTCCTGATTGATCTGCTCTAGCCTCCATTTGTTGAACAGGTTTATCATGGCTACATTCACTTCGCTCATTACAGTTGACCAAAGCTGCTTATCCATGAGGTAATATCCATTTTCGACACAGCAGAACCCAACTGCCTTTTCTCCAAAATGAAATGGCGCAAATAAAAATATATTGCCGCCTGCCTCATCATCCAGAAGAGGAAACATACTATGGTATGTATCGTCACCATCATCCGCTACGCCTTGCTTGTACACGATCTGCATTCTCTGAGGATAGCCTTTCACAGCAAATACATCCTCATCGTATGCTGCTGAGAGAGTCGGGCCGGCTCCCCCCATCTCCACAAGGGATCTGTCGACAACCATAACGCATTTCTTACACCCTGCCTGCGAATATGCCGTCTGGACACAGGGATAAAGACCACTGTAATCACCACATTTGCTGAGCAAATGCGTGAAATCCAGCGTGCTCTCATCTATCTCCTCGCGTTCCACAACTCCCATTATATAATTCTTCAGGTACTGTCTGCCGTTCAGCATGGCATCCGCGCCGCAGCCACAGCTCTCCGTGAATATACAATTATAATCTATATAGGAGCTGGTATCCGGATTGTTTCCCGCCCATATATTCAACATGATCTCTGCAGCCGCAGCTCCGATCTTCTCACGGATCCTGCTCACCGTTGTTATGCGCGGCGTATAGTACGCTGCTTTATCAAAGTTGTCGAATCCTGTAACCTTAAAATCCTTTGGCACTGAAAGTCCAAGTGCTTCAGCTCTGTTGCACACACCCACAGCCAGGTTGTCATTTGCACAGATTATTGCATCTGGAAGGATCTTCTTCACTATCTCCCGTTCTTCCAGCCTTCTATCATCCATCTCATCATTATTCGAAGCCTCGGCATTCGGAGCAGAATCCGCAAAACTGCCACTGGTTATCTCACCGTACACCTCCGCAGGGCCGCCGTAATCAGGTCCATCCTTCTCGTGTTTTATACACGTATGTCCATGTGCTCTGAGCAGCTCCTCAAAGCCCGTCACACCGTCATTGAAACCAAAATCTCCAAACAGGACATCCTCATCATCCACAGTCAGGCCATATTCATCCATACAGTCCCTGAATGCCCGGCATCTCTCCTGAGCCTCATAGTTGTCCTTCGGTCCGGCAAGATACCACACCTTCTTCGCACCGTGTTTCTCTATCATATGCCGAGTCATGTCATACATGGCATCATAATTGTCTATACCCACAAAATGCAGACCGTCAAAAGCAGTCTCGAGGCTTATAGCCGGAACTCCGCTCTTCCTTATCCTGTCCAGCAGTTCCGCCGTGACTTCCGGATATTTGATATTGTTGACAGATATTATGATCCCATCAAAGTCTGTCAGCTCCGGCAGATTATATATATTGTATTCTCCATAGCTGTAACCGTCGTCCCTGTTCCAATTGCCATTGCTGTTGAATATGTACAAATTCACATCAGCCCTGGCCTCCTTTATCTTCTGCATAAATCCCAGCGGCCAGGCGTAGGTGAAATACCTCTTCCAGCCATCCATGAACAATGCTACTTTTTTCATACCTTACCTCCTGATCAATCAGAACAACCCGTCCTGTCCCCCATCTGTAAATTTGCCAAATATATTAAAAGGGCGCATCTGTATATATTATACACAGACCCGCCCAACCAAAACATATCCAAATGTATCAAAAATATGTACTTTACTATCAGAAACCACGGGGACGGAGGGGACAGACACCTCCGTCCCCATAATTCACTTAAGTGGATAGTCGCTGTGCAGCGGCTTGTAATCACGTATAGTCTTAAGTGCCGGCAGAGCATGTCCGTCATAATCAAAAAGTGCCTGATTTGCCCATTCATTTCCGCATGGTCCAGACTCCTCTATATATGACAGAGCACCTTCCGTAGCCCAGCCGCTTCCCGGTACTGGTATCCAGCCTGCCTCCCAATAATAAAAGCCATCACCACCAGGAACATCATCTATCAGTTTCATTATGTCGTTCATAAATTCCGCCTGTCCCTCAGGTGTCATAGAGTAGTCAAGATTCTCCACCAGTGAAGGTTTTGTGGCATAGCCCTTTCTATCGTCAGGCCCCAGTTTCTCATAGTCAGCATAGTCCTCCATGGTAAATCCCATGGAAACCTCAGCAATAACTATCTTTTTGCCATATCTATCCGCCATATCCCGCATATTTGCCTCCAGATCCTTCATGGTTCCATGCCAGAACGGATAATACGACATTCCAATTATATCAAAATTTTCTCCTCTTTCCATGTAGTGGTCAAACCAGTCCACATACATAGGATTGTTGCCACCATTGTCGAGATGTATCATGACCGGAATATCAGAGCCAACCGATCTGACCGCCCTTATTCCTGCGCTCACAAACTTCGCGATATTGTCATATTCTGGTTTCTGCCCAAGCGGCCACATCAGTCCGTTTGTAAGCTCGTTTCCAACCTGAACAAGCTGAGGGAGAACGCCCGCATCTTTCATCTCTAAAAGAGTCTCCCTTGTGTAGTCGTACACAGCCTGCTCAAGCTGATCCGCATCCATGCCTCTCCACGCCTTGGGCACCCTCTGCTTGCCCGGGTCAGCCCAGAAATCACTGTAGTGATAATCAAGCAGAATGCTCATTCCATGATCCATAGCGCGCTTCGCGAGTTTCTTGTATACCTCAAGGTCATTTGTGCCCGCACCATAAGGTACGCCGTCCTCCGTGTACGGATCATTCCACAGACGAAGTCTCACAGAATTCACACCATAGTTCTTAAGTATGTCAAATATATCTCCCTGCACACCATTGTCATAATATTTCGCACCCAGCTCTTCAGCCTCGGCAACAGCGGAGAGATCCACGCCCTTTATATAATCTGCCATATTTTTGTCTCCTTCACCTGCATTTATTTTACTGCCTGTTATAACCAAGAACAGCCGCCGAAGAAAAATGTTCTGCATACCCCTGATGTACCAGTTCATCTTCATCTGTCGGCGGCCTTCTATCAAGATGACATCTGTCACCTAGTCGTCAAATGTAATCCTGTCATACATTCTTCCATATTTTATTCTGATGAGCTCGTTCTTTGCCAGAACGTCCTCCTCTGGTCCAACATACTGACAACGGATACAGTAGTATTCCTTCTTGTCCTTATCATAGAACATATCTATATCCAGATCTCTCATAAAACACATTGGACATCTGTAATTTAATTTGCCTTTTCCAGACTGAGCCATGTTGAAAATACCTCCTTATCCTTAAGTGTCTTTGTAAACCCGAGAGTGAACATTGGCGAGAACGCATATCCCTCTTTGAAATATCCTGTTGCATCGCTGCCAGATGCTCCCATGGCAGCCTTTGTCTCGATCGCAGGTATAACTGCTGACACCTCATCGGCGCCTGCGAGATCCTCTTCTCTGCACCTGTACTCATATGTGAGTGACTTGCTCTCTGAAGCATTCTTTGCTGTGAGAGTGATTCCTGTCATGTCCTCTGGGTACTCTGTTGTACCGTAGCATGCCACCATGTACTCATTGATCTCAACCTCTGCATCAGGGTTGCTCATCTCGAGGATAGTTCTTTCATGTCTTATCTTGGATGAACCCTCCTCAAAATATATCTTTGTCTGAAGTTTAACTGTCAGATCGTAGAACTCGATATCCACTGGGTCAAGTGTAAGGATTCTTGTGCTTTCCTCCTGCGAGAATGTTGCCTTTGTTCTGCACAGACAGAGGTCGACCTCCTCACCCTTGTAGCTGATCTTGGCACTTCTTACAGTACCCTCTCCAGCATAGTGTGTGAAATATCCTGCTCTGTACTTCTCCTGGATCAGGAATGGATATGAAGCATCCTGAACATGTGGAGTTCCGATACCTACAGGCCAGTTGAGCTTTGCAGCGTATGGTCTGAGGTCAACGATCGCACCGCCCTGATCCATGTTGATCTGGGCTCTCATGTATGGATCGCAGTACCAGAATATCTGCTTGTCTGATCCGTACAGTATATCCTTCCAAAGAGCACACTCAGGCTCCTCGTATGTCTTGTTCTCTCTGTAGAAGTCAGCAAATTCAGCCATTGTCATGTCGATACATTTGCCTTCCTTCTTCAGGTCGCCATAATACTTCATTCCATCCTCGTAGCTCTTCTTGAGCAGCTCGTATGGAGCCTCCCAGCGTCCCATCTTGTTCAGCCAGCCTGGTCCAACGAACATCATGTTGTATGAATATCCATTGTTGAACTTAGCCAGATGACGATACTGGTCGATAAGGTTGTACAGATATGGGTACTCCCATGTCTTGCTGTCATAGATCATTCCACGGAGAACGTTCTGTGGATGTGTACCAAAGTTAGAACCATTTCCATCATAGCATGCCAGCAGATCTCTTGAAAGATGCGGGATGGCAACGATTCCGCTGTCCTCAGCCTCATTTGCTGCAGGTGCATGTGTGTTCTGCTTTGAAGGTATCCACGGATTCCATGGGCCGCCATCGAACAGTGTGTACCATGAGTTGTTACATGTGTGGTAAGCCTTAGGACCCTCCTCCCAGCATGTTGCAACTGCACACTTAACTGATGGGTACTTCTCCTTAATGTAGTTTGTGAGCTCTGCGTCCATGTAGTATGAACCAGTTGATTCAGGGTAGAAGCCAAATATATCATGGAACTTTCCAAATACGTCATCAACGATATTCTTCTTGTCCTCCATTGAGAACATCCAGATACAGAAATCCTTGGTCTTGTACTTCTCTCTGAACTCTGTGCAAGGAAGCCCAAGAAGAGAGAGTGCTATCTCATCTCCGTACTTCTCGTGGTGCTCCTTTGCCAGTGACACAGCCTCCTCATTGAAAAGACTGGCATATGTCATCTGAATAGTAGTCTTGAGTCCGTTCTTGTGAGCTGTCTCCTGCTGGAACTTGAATATGTCCAGTGACTCTGTGAGGAGAGCTTTTCTTCCGATATCCTCTGCCTGACCATGGCCTGTAACCTTCTCGGCATACTCAGGAACCATCTCAGGACGATGGATAATGTTTACAATAAATGTATTCTCCATATCTTAAATCTCCTATTTCGTATATGTTGTAACCTTTTGATCTAAAGATAATTGTCCCCAAATAAGCGACAATATCCTCATTTTTCATCCTGTCTGCCCTATTTTAGGGCTAATTATAGCAGGCATCCACACCACCATCCATATGTGGTCCATCCGGTACGCAGACACCTGCCCAAAATAAATTTTCTCATTTCTCTCAGACCGCCGCCTGTAAATTCTGCCGGTCTCAGCCACAGCGGCGTCCGTCCGCCTTAACCCTTTACAGAACCGCCAGTTACACCCTCTACATAGTACTTCTGCATGATGACGAACAGTATTGAGATAGGGATAGCTACCACGATACCGCCGGCACAGAATACTGAGAAGTATTTGTTGACAAGTGATTTTTCAAGCATATTGTAAAGACCTATAGCTACTGTCCAGTCCTTCGAAACTCCTGAGTTGAGCATAAGCTTTGCGAATACAAAATCGCCCCAAGGTATAAGGAAAGAACTGATTACCTGATACACTACTATTGGCTTACACAGAGGAAGAATTACCTTCGTAAATATCTTTGCCTCCGAAGCGCCCTCAAGTCTGGCAGCCTCCTTAAGTGACATTGGTATTGTGTCCATGAATCCCTTCATGATGAGGAATCCAAGTCCCGATCCCGCTGAGTAAACTATGATCATACCGAAATGGCTGTTTGTAAGTCCCAGCATCTTCAGGATAAAGTAAATTGCTATCATGAGAAGTGGGCCAGGGAACATGTTGAGTATCAGCGACGCACTCATGATCTGTTTTCTGCCGTTGAATCTCATACAACTCATCGCATAGCTGACCATAATTACAAATATAGTAGAGATGATACATGTAAATACTGCAATGATAAGTGTATTCTTGAACCATGACACATACTGCACAACCGAGTCAGGTCTTGTGAGCAGCTGAACAAAGTTGTCCATAGACCAGCTAGTTGGGAAGAAATGCGCTGTGTTGATTCCCTTATATCCGCTGAATGAGGTGACAACCAGCCAGATGATCGGAACCAGCCAGATAACTGCGAGGACAAGTAATACGATATGTTTAACGATCGAACCTATTGTTTTCTTCATTACTGGTACTCCTCCTCTTTATCTCCTGAGATCATTCTTGAGAATGATATAAGTGTAAATGCTGCACATATGATAAATACTATGATACCGATAACAGATGCCATCTTGTAGTCGTAGTATTCATTTGTAAGTCTGAACAACCATGTAACAAGAAGGTCAACTTCCTTTGCATGCGAATTGGCAAGCGCCTGATTCTGTGTGACGAATACATCCTGTGTGAGCAGGTAGATTACGTTGAAGTTGTTGATATTCTTTACAAAGTCTGTTATAAGTGCCGGGCCCTGAATGAACAGGATATATGGCATTGTGATCTTCCAGAACACCTGGAAATTTGTTGCTCCATCAATCTTTGCACTCTCAATCTGATCTGTAGGTATGTTCATCAGAACACCTGTTGCGATCAGCATCTGGTATGGAACACCGACCCAGATATTGATGAGAATGATCATTACCTTTGCCCAGTGAGGATCGGTCAGGAACGGTATATATGTAAGATGCTCACCGACAAGTCCTGCATGCTTAAGCATGTCTGTGATACCAATATTTGAGCAGATAGTGTTCACAATACCTGAATCAGCAAAGAAGTTTCTAACCAAAAGCAGTGTTACGAACTGTGGAACTGCTATTGATATGATGAAAAGTGTTCTCCACATCTTTGGCAGCTTGGTTGTCTTGGAATTGATCGCCTTGGCAAGAAGGATACCGCCTATGAATGTGGTAAATGTTGCCATGACCGCCCATACAAGTGTCCAGCCAAGAACCTTTCTGAATGAATATCCAAATGTAACTGTCATGCTGTTTGAGAACAGGCTTGCGAAGTTCTTGAAGCCCACCCATGTAAACAGTGAGTTTGGTGGAAGGTGCTGCTGGTCATAATTGGTAAATGCCACCGCTATAAGAATAAGTATCGGCAGAATATTCATTATGACTACACCAATTGTCGGAAGTGTGAGAAGTGTTATGTGAAACTTCTCGTTGAAGAGTGACTTCATATCTTCCTTGAATGTATTTATATGTTCTCCATTTTCCTTCATCTGCTGAAGCTTGTACACTGTCTTGATATTGTGAATGTAGAAAAGCACGAATATAAGTATGATGAACAACGCAACCACCGAATTGAGAAGGATCTGGAAAGAATTGTCGTAATTATTAGTGGTTGTCTGCATGGTGAGTGGATCAAATACCTGCTCAAACTTTACAGTTCCAAGAGTTCCAAATTTGGCAAGGTTTGGTGCCGCATAGCCTACGCACATCAACACAAACGCAGCCTCAACGATGAGCATGATCAAACCATTGACGATCTGCTTTCTTGCGAAGTAACCTGCACCCATGATAACCGCTGAGAGCTTAACCCATATATCACCTTTTGCAAAAGCAACACCAAAATTCTTGAAGTATCTTCCTATGGCTTTAAAGAATCCTGATATTTTCTTCATGAAAAAGCTCCTCTCTTTTTAAAATGCCCCACATGCCACGAATGACATATGAGGCATTCTCATTATAACCTATAAATATTATTCAAAGTACTTCTTAATTGAGATTACTCCTGTGATACAGGTGCTTCAATTCCTTCTACAGCATTGTCGAGAAGCTTCTGAAGATCTGTTCCGTCCGGATTACCCTGGGCAAGGATTGAACCAAGTGTCTCAGCTGGTGTCCAGTAGTTGCCGCCTACACGCTGTGGTGTTGCATATGCTGCCTGAGCTGCAAGAGCTGATATAGCTGGATCAGCCTTAACTTCTTCTGACTCTGAAGCGTTGATGTTTGAAGGACCAAGGCCTCTCTGCTTAAATCTTGTAACCTGTGTATCCTCTGATGTAAGATACTCAGCAAGAAGCATTGACCAGCCTACGTTCTTTGAATGTGGGTTTACACCTACAAGCTTGCATCCTGAGAATGAAGCCATCTGAACCTGCTTGCCTGCAACTGTGTATGTAGGAAGCTTAGCTGCTGCATAGTTCTCGCCCCATGCTGCCTGAGCGTCTGCCGCTCTCCATGTTCCGTTAACTGCTGCACAGATCGTACCCTCAGCGATTGCTGTTGCCTGTGTAGGATCATCCATATCTACAAATGCGCCAGTCTTAAAGAGATCAAGAATTGCCTGAGCTACGTCTGTACCGCCTGCCTGATTCCAAGTACATGTATTTGTAAGTCCGTCATCGTTAAGTGTAAGGTCAAGACCTGCACCCTGGAAGAATGAGTATACATACCAGGCATCTGATACGTTCATAGCAATCTTCTTATTTGCCTTCTTTGCTGCCTCGATCATAGCATCCAGTGACTGAACATCATCCTCTGTGAATACTGATGAATCATAGAACATGAAGTATCCGTTATCTGCTGTCATTGGATATGCATATAATGTTCCATCAACAGAAGCTGCCTCAACAGAAGCTGCTACATTCTCGTTTGCAACATCAAAAGTATATGTAGCCTGTACCGGCTGAAGTGCTCCAGCCTTAACCAGCTCATTGATCTGATCATCAGCAAATGCGAATACATCAGGAGCAGCCTCAACGTCTACCAGGATATCATCCTTTGTCTTTGACTCTGACTCGGCTCCGAGTGTGATGTTGAAGTCAACATCTGAATACTTTTTCTTGAATTCTTCAATAACCTGTGTTGTGAGATCCTGATCTTCCTCAGAAGCCCATACCGAAAGATCTACAGTTCCTGTTGTTGCATCAATTAAGTTCTGAATCGCATCATCTGATGCTGCAGCCTGTGTTGTGCTGTCGCCAGCAGCTGCTGTTGTTCCTTCGTCCTTTGAATCTGCGTTGCCACATCCCGCAAGGCATCCTGCCATCATCGCAGCAACAAGTGTTAATGATAAAACTTTCTTTCTCATTCTTATGTCCTCCTCTTTAAATAAATAATAAGAAAATTAGTTGCCCTTATTGTTTCCCGTGCGCAATCGGTTGTTCTTTATGGTTATATATTATCAGTTCTGTTTATTGTTGTCAACTACTAATTCATATAACTTTTAAAATAAAAAAATATACATTTTGCACAAGCCGCTTCATTCGGAAACGTTTCCATGTTCGTTATATTTTGCGCACCCGTTTGCGTTGCACACTATATATGGTAATATTTGTTAATCATCCGCAATCCCATATGTGAGATTTTCATGTTTCATTTCCTTTTCTAGCCATTATTACACTCATTTAGGCCGTTTTTTCATTACTTTCCTCTTTGTTACACCATAGAATATTGCTATAACAGCAATATTCTATGGTGTATTTTCATGCCCGTCGCGCATCATTTTTTGCGCATATTGCGCATATTCTGGCCCTTTTCACATAAAAACAGGGCGTCAGCCAAACACTGACGCCCCTCTAGGAAGGATATATAACTATGAATTACTTCGTTGACTCTTTTAATCTGAGTTCATAACCCAGATGTGTCTTCTTCTTAACTTCGTTGCCCTCTATAAAATCCACCAGCAGTTTACATGCCACCATTCCAAGCTCACGCGGATCAAACTGGAGCGATGTGATCGCAGGCTGGTAATTGTTCAGAAGTGAGCTGTTGTAGAATGACGCAACTCTCACATCAGTTGGCACCTTTATGCCCTTCTTATCCAGTATATTAAGTACATTCTGGCATATTCCATCATCCATACACAGTATGCATTCTGCTTTCTGCTTCATTATCTCTTCAATGGCATGTTCACATAATACGGAATTATCTATATCAAAGTATACCAGGCTGTTATCTACCGGTACCTCCATATCCTCCATCGCATCAAGATATCCTCTATACCTGTTGAGGGTTACCACATGATTCTTATTGCCACCCATGAGGGCTACCTTAGTCATTCCTTTGGCAAGCAGTATAGATGTAAGCTCACGGCATGCACTTCTGTGATCATGATCAACCTGGACAACATTGTCATCATCCATACTTCCAACCACAACAAATGGTATCTTTTTTTCCTTGAGATATTCTGCCGGGGCATCATTCACAAGAGTTCTTCCAAGTACAACCCCATCCACCTTATGATTCTCAACAATTCTCTCCAACTGGCTCATATCATCCGGTGACACTGTACACACAAGCACATCATAATCCACTGGCGCAGCCATCTCCAGCAATCCCATCAGGCACTTCTGAAAGAACGGCAGATCCACCACGCTGTAGTCGCTCGGCATGACCCATCCTATATTATAGGATTTTGACTGTGCCAGCCCCTTCGCTATAACGCTTGGCTTATAATTATGCTCCTCTATATACTCGAGAACTCTCCGCCTTGTCTCGGCACCGATCCTTCCCTTTCCGGAAATTGCCCTCGATACCGTGGTCTTGGATATCTGAAGATCCCTGGCAATGTCATCGATGGTCTTTTTCTTTGTTTCCATACGATCAACCCTTTACAGAACCTCCGGTAATTCCTTCTACATAGAACTTCTGCATAATGACAAACAGAATAGAGATCGGGATAGAAACGATCA
>OHLN01001033.1_pt1 | contig 11114 bp, 7 predicted proteins | sample 1569071 | NCBI WGS metagenome assembly OHLN01 (sample SAMEA3879594, study PRJEB24766) | human gut metagenome | biome: human-associated habitat; feature: feces | place: USA | collected 1985/1987
TATTTCCACAAGCTACCTCGAACAGCTTATGGCCATGCTTAAGAAGGCCGGTCTTGTAAAGAGCAGCAGAGGGGCTTACGGCGGATACCAGCTTGGCAAGCCGGCAGATGAGATCTCGGTCGGTGAAGTCCTGCGTGTGCTGGAAGGCAGCCTGGAAGCAGCAGCCTGTCCCGGGATTGAGAATGACGGAACCTGCCATGGCAGTGATGTATGTGTGGCAAAGCTCGTCTGGAAGAGAATCAATGACAGTATTACAAGCGCTGTCGATACCCTGATGCTTGGTCAGCTGATCGAGGAAAGCAGAAGAGTACATGAAGAAAAAATGGAAAGTCAGGGCATGGAAGAAAATGTACCGGACATACTTAAATAAAACAGGAGGACAAGAAAATGGGAAAAATGATTTATCTGGACAATGCAGCAACAACTAAAACAGCACCGGAGGTTGTCCAGGCAATGCTGCCATATTTTTCAGAATATTATGGCAACCCGTCCAGTATTTATGATTTTGCAGGCAAGAGCAAAGAGGCGATCACCAAAGGAAGAGAGCAGATCGCAGAAGTTCTTGGAGCAAAGAAAGAAGAAATTTATTTCACAGCAGGTGGTTCCGAGTCTGATAACTGGGCTCTGAAGGCTACCTTTGAGGCATATAAAGCAAAAGGAAACCACATCATCACAACAAAGATCGAGCATCATGCAATTCTCCATACCTGTGAATATCTGGAGAAACGCGGCGCAAAGATCACATATGTAGATGTAGACGAGAACGGTATTGTAAAACTGGATGAACTTGAGAAAGCAATCACACCGGAAACAATCCTGATTTCTGTAATGTTTGCAAACAACGAGATTGGTTCTATCCAGCCAATCAAGGAAATCGGACGTATCGCAAAAGAGCATGGAGTGCTTTTCCACACAGATGCTGTTCAGGCATTCTGTCAGGTTCCGATCAATGTGGATGAATGCAATATTGATATGTTAAGCTCCAGCGGACATAAGATCAATGGACCAAAAGGAATCGGTTTCCTCTACATTCGTAAGGGCGTAAAAATCCGTTCCTTTGTACATGGCGGTGCACAGGAACGTAAACGTCGTGCAGGTACAGAGAATGTGCCGGGAATCGTTGGATACGGTGCAGCAGCAGCACGTGCAAATGCATCCATGAAAGAACGTACTGACAAAGAAATCGCTATCAGAGATCATCTGATCCACAGAATTGAGGCAGAGATTCCTTATGTAAAAGTAAACGGTGACCGTATAAAACGTCTTCCGAATAACGTAAATGTCAGCTTCCAGTTTGTTGAGGGCGAATCTCTCCTGCTGATGCTGGATAATTATGGAATCTGTGCATCCAGCGGATCTGCCTGTACATCAGGTTCTCTTGATCCGTCCCATGTACTTCTTGCAATCGGACTTCCGCACGAGATTGCACATGGTTCTCTGCGTATGACACTCAGCGAAGAGACAACAATGGAAGATGTAGATTTCGTAGTGGACAGATTGAAAGAAATTGTAGCGCACTTAAGAAGCATGTCTCCATTATATGAAGATTTCATGAAAAAACAGAATAAATAACAAAACAGAAGATAATTGTTTGTATTTTTGCAGTTACAACAGAAATAATATTAAAAGAAAGTCAGGATAACAGGAGGAAACACAAATGGCTTACAGTGAAAAAGTAATGGATCATTTTCAGCATCCGCGTAATGTAGGAGAAATAGAGAACGCAAGTGGCGTAGGTACAGTGGGAAATGCAAAATGCGGTGATATCATGAGGATTTTTCTTGATATCGATGATGAAACACATATCATCAAAGACTGCAAATTCAAAACATTCGGATGTGGTGCGGCAGTTGCAACCAGCAGCATGGCAACAGAGATGGTAATGGGAAAAACCATCGAAGAAGCTATGGAAGTTACAAATAAGGCAGTTATGGAAGCCCTGGACGGACTTCCGCCTGTAAAAGTACACTGCTCCCTGCTTGCAGAGGAAGCAATCCATGCGGCTCTGTGGGATTATGCACAGAAGCATCATATTGAGATTAAAGGTCTTAAGAAACCAAAGTCTGATATTCACGAAGGCGAAGAAGCAGAGGAAGAAGAATATTGATTATAGCAAAAAAACTGAATCTGTTTGTAATCTGAAATCGTTATTTATAAAGAAGGGGCGGGTGATACTCATCATCTGCCCTGTGCTTTATATTATGGCATTATATGATACCAGGGACAAAAGATATTTTGTGAAGCAGTTCCCGCAATTTTTATTATATGATGCTGCTATAAATATTTTCTGCAGGAGGTAGCAATGACAGGACTTACAAATGAACAGGTGCAGGAGAGGATTGCAGAAGGAAAAGTTAATGTCAACGAGAACCCGAATACCAGAACCTACAAGCAGATCATTTTGGAAAACACGCTTACATTTTTTAACTTTTTAAATATTGCATTGCTTGTTCTGGTGCTTTTTGTGAGATCTTATAAGAACTCCATGTTTATGGGAATCATTCTGATCAATACAGTGATAGGTATTATTCAGGAGATCAGAGCAAAGAAGACGATTGACAAACTTGCAATCCTTACAGAGAGTAAAACAGTAGTTTTGCGTGAGGGGAAGAAATGGAGTATTTCCACAGAGAAACTGGTTCTGGATGATCTGATCTTTCTGAAAACAGGAGATCAGGTTCCGGCTGACGTAAAGGTACTGGAGGGAACTGTAGAAGTAAACGAGTCTCTACTCACCGGTGAGTCGGACAATCTGTCCAAAAGCCAGGGAGACGAACTTTTTTCAGGAAGCTTTGTAACAGCAGGAGAGGCCTGCTGTCAGGTAATCCATGTTGGAAAAGATAATTATGCATCGCAGATCACAAGTGAAGCAAAGGAATTTAAACGTCATAATTCGGAACTTCGCAATTCTCTGAATGCGATTCTGAAGGTGATCAGTATCATTATCGTGCCTCTTGGTGCCATGTTGTTTTACAAGCAATATATGATCGTAGGAGATACACTGAAGGATTCTGTGGTAAATATGGTTGCCGCAGTACTTGGAATGATCCCGGAAGGCCTGGTACTTCTGACAAGTGTGGCACTGACATTGGGTTCTATGGTTCTTGCTACAAAGAAGACACTTGTGCAGGAGCTTTACTGTATTGAAACGCTGGCGAGAGTTGACACGCTCTGTCTGGATAAGACCGGTACGATCACAGAAGGTACCATGAAGGTTGAAGATGTGCAGTTGTATGATACAGCACAGACAACTGTTGTACAACATACAGCAAAATTTGATCCGGAAACAGGGGAGCCTGTTCAGAATGTGTCAGCATTAAAACCGGAGGTTACGGTATCAGCAGAGAAGGAAAACGGACAGATACAGGAAACAGTAAATTCAGAAACGGTATCTCAGGAAGAAAGACAGAAGCTTCAGGAAATTGACCACATTATGGGAAATATGATGTCAGTTCTTCATGATCAGAATGCAACAGCAGATGCGCTGAGAAAGCGCTTTCCTTCAAGAAATGACCTGAAACTGATCCATGCCATTCCTTTCTCCTCAGACAGGAAATACAGTGGTGCTGTTTTTGAAGGAAGAGGAACTTATCTGATGGGAGCTGCACAGTTCCTTTTTCCGGAAGGAAATGAAGAACTTCTGGAACATTGCAGCAGTTACGCACAGGAGGGATACCGTATCCTTGTTCTGGCTCACAGTGAACAGGAGACAAAAGGAACGGAACGCCCGACAGGACTTGAACCGTTGGGACTGTTTCTCATCACTGACGTGATACGTGAGGAAGCACCGGATACTCTGGCTTTTTTTGACAGCCAGGGAGTTGACCTTAAAGTTATCTCAGGAGATGATCCTGTGACTGTCTCTGCAATTGCAAAGAAAGCAGGACTGAAAAATGCCAATCATTATATCGATGCAACAACAATCAAAACTTCGGAAGAAATGCAGCGTGCAGTTGCAGAGTGCAGTGTATTCGGGCGTGTAACACCTCAGCAGAAGAAACAGATGGTACAGGCTCTTCAGTCACAGAAGCATACAGTTGCGATGACCGGTGACGGTGTAAATGACGTACTTGCACTCAAGGAAGCAGACTGCAGTATTGCCATGGCAGCAGGAAGCGATGCAGCTAAAAATATTGCAAATGTCGTTCTTCTTGATTCTAATTTCGGGGCAATGCCTCATATTGTAAATCAGGGCCGTCGTGTTGTAAACAATATCAGAAGTGCGGCATCCATGTTTCTGATCAAAACAATTTTTTCTGTTTTACTGTCATTGATCACAATTTTCTTTGGAGATGCATATCCCTTTGAACCAATCCAGATGTCACTGATCAGTGCCTGCGCAGTGGGAATTCCTACATTTCTTCTGACACAGGAGAATAATTACAATAAGATTGACCATACATTCCTGAGGCACGTATTTATGAATGCATTTCCTGCGGCAGTAACCATTACAGGATGTGTATTTACGATCATGCTGGTCTGTCAGGATGTATACCATTCCAACGTCATGCTTAATACAGCCTGTGTTCTGGTTACGGGGTGGAACTATATGTCTGCACTGCGTACAGTTTATTCGCCGCTGAACACATACAGAAAAGTGATCATTTATGGAATGCAGTTTGCATTTTTTATAAGTGCGGTTGTATTGCAGGATTTGCTGACACTGGGTTCTCTGGAATTTGGAATGATCATTCTGGTATTTGTACTGATGACATTCTCTCCAATCCTGATCGAAACTATTACAGAATGGATCAGGAGGATTTATGAGAAGTCACTGGACAGAGAAGATGAAAATAAAGGATTTTTTGCAAGATTTTTGGAAAGAGTCCAGAAGTAAAAAACGAGGACAATCTGTAAAATATGCAGATTGTCCTCGTTTGCATTATGCGGTCTGCGTTATGCAGATTAATGGTTTATTTCTTTCTGCACAGCCAGAAGCATCCAAATGCAGGGATCATAACACCTTTAGCTTCCATCTCATGTCCTGAGATAAGATCAGTGTATATGCCGTCATCTTCGTTGATCCATGCAACCTTATCCTGATCGCTGAAGTTATAGATTCCGATGAATTTCTCCTCTGCATTTTCGCGTACGATTGCAAGGATAGAAGAATCCCAGGTATCGATTGTACGAAGATCAGCTGTTGTATCAAAAACGCTGTGTGAACTTCTGATATGTTCCAGATGATCCAGTGCGTGGAAAAGTTTTCCCTGTACTGTATCTGCGATATTTCTGTTTGGAGCAAGTGACCAGTTGAATTCTCCTCTGTGAAGATAGCGGGAATCAACTGCTTTATCAGGATCATCTTTATAAGAATAGTCGTTTACCTGACCAATCTCATCTCCGCTGTAGATTACAGGGATACCTGACTGGGAAAGCATAAATGCATGAAGTGTGATGTCATAGCGCACACTTCTGTCAACACCAGCTACATTTCCTTCAAAACCATATTTCTCAATGCCGCACAGAGATGCGGTAGTACCGCAAAGTCTTGCATCACCCAGACGCGGGTCATCATTGTAAAGTTCACCGCGGCCAAATGTATCCGGATATTTGCCTGTAAAGAAATCATTCAGGAATTTCTTATGAGAAACCTCATCGATTGAGAAATTCTTCAGGAAATCATAATCCAGTCCCCAGCCAATATCATCGTGGCAACGCAGATAATTCTGGAAGATGTACTCTTTTGGAAGAGATCCCAGAATATCCAGCTGTCTGCGGAGCAGAGATACATCTTTGGTTGCAACTGTGTGCCAGGTGCTTGCCATAGTAGTAACGTTATACAGGATATGGCATTCCGGCTTTTCAAGTGTACCGAAATATGGAACAACTTTTTCAGGAGCCATGACAACCTCTCCGAGAAGAAGGACTCCCGGGCACACGATCTCGCAGATCATACGCATCATACGTACGATTGTGTGAACCTGTGGCAGGTTGCGGCAGTTTGTTCCAAGCTGCTTCCAGATATAAGGAACTGCATCGAGACGTACGATGTCAACACCCTGGTTTGCCAGATATAACATATTGTAGACCATTTCGTTAAACACAACAGGATTTCTGTAGTTTAAATCCCACTGGTATGGATAGAAAGTAGTCATGACATGCTTGTGAAGGTCATCCAGCCATGTAAAGTTGCCCGGTGCGGTAGTTGGGAATACCTGTGGACAGGTCTTCTCATAGAGAGCAGGAACATCGTAGGTATCAAAGAAGAAATAACGGTCCTGGTATTCTTTTTCACCTGCGCGAGCCCGTTTTGCCCACTCATGCTCTTCGGAAGTATGGTTCATAACGAAATCAAGGCAGATGTTGATGCCGCGTTCATGGCATTTGGAGGTAAGCTCTGAAAAGTCCTCCATAGTACCAAGCTCAGGCTGCACTGTGCGGAAGTCAGCTACTGCGTAACCACCGTCACTTTTTCCTTTCGGAGATGCGAGCAGAGGCATCAGATGAAGATAATTGACATTGCATTCTTCCACATAATCCAGATGTTCCTCCAGACCTTTTAAAGTATGTGCAAAATTGTTTACATACATCATCATGCCTACAAGGTCATTGCGTTTATACCAGTCCGGATCAGCCTCACGCTTTTTATCAGATGCCTTTAATGCTGAATTTCTGCTGTTATAGAAAGCTTCCATATTAGAAGTAAGATCATGCAGATAGGTCATGACATCATCACGATCCTGATATAATTCGCAATATAACCATTTCAGCTCATCATAATGTTTCTGAAAACGTTCGTTATATAAAGTAAGATCAACAGGAACGTCCAGTTTAACAGGTTCCACTTTGGAAGTCTCGACCTTAACAGGTTCTACTTTAGAAGTCTCGACCTTAACAGGTTCCACTTTGGAAGTTTCGACCTTAACAGGTTCTACTTTAGAAGTTTCAACTCTGACAGGCTCAGTTTTGGAAGTAGTCACTTGTAAAATTTCTGATTCCTGCTTTTTGACTGTTGATGAAGAACGTTTCTTCTGGAGTCTTTTTTTAGCCATAATATTCCTCCCTGGTTTATGAAAAATACAGTAACCGGGCAGTGTCGGGACATATAAAACATAAATATGGAGACACCGGACAGTTACGAATATATACAGAAAGCTGCAATTTCCATATCTGCTGTCAGTTTTTTATCATGATCAGCTATGATGCAGACCAGAGAAACAGTATTTGGAGCAGTTTGGAAATCGGGCTTCTGAAATCATATGTAATATTATATTATAGGAACTGCCATATAGGCAAGTACTGACACGTTTTACAGAGAAATAAATTCCGGTTTACGGTCTTTGAAGATTGTATAGTAACGAAAACCACAGGCTTCCAGTACACTGGCAGCTTTATCAAATGCACAGGCGATTTTATCCGGAGTATGCGCATCTGCTCCGATGGTGATGATCTCTCCGCCAAGTTCTCTATAGCGCCTTATTACGGCAGTACATGGATTGGGTTCTCCAAGACCATAATGATATCCGCCTGTATTAAGTTCGATGCCTTTTCCCATGGAAATCAGTTTCTTCAGAATCTCATCCAAAATATCTTTATACCGTCCGTAAGAATATTCCCGGTTCTTGTTAGGACCATAACGGACAACATAATCAATATGTCCGTAAACGTCAAATCCGTCATATGCGGAAATGTTTTCAAGAATGGATTCAAAATATTCCATATAACATAAAAATTCCTTACGTCCTTCAAAAAATTCCGGGTAATAAGGATCATACCCATGGACAAGATGGGATGAACCGATAACGAAATCAAAAGGTGTCTGAGAGAGAAGTGAGTCAAAATATTCTCTCAGATGCATCTGCAGTCCCAGTTCAATTCCGAAACGTACCTGAATTTTATCCTTATATATATCTGAAAGTTCAGCCAGCTTTTCTTTGTAAGCCGGAATATCCAGAGAAAAATCCAGATTGTCCGGAGTAACAGGGTAATCCGGATCCAGATGTTCCGTAAAAGTAATTCCCTGTAGTCCCGTTTCAACAGCGCGATGGATCATAACTTCCATAGGCGTATCCGAGTCAGCAGAAAAAGAAGAGTGCATATGACAATCCCACAATATTTGTCTGCCCATAATTTCAGTCCTTTCTTCTGTAAAAACAGTACTGTTATATTTGCGTGTGATATATTATAAATGAATACTGTGTCCTCTTAAATGGATATATCTGCACCTGAAATATCACAATTACAGGCCCGGATTAGTGTATTCATAAAGCACTGTATACACAGTATAACATATAATTTACATTTTTTACTTAATTTTTATCTGTTTTTTGGAAAATGGTCTTGAATTTTTGTTTAGAATTATGTACAATACATTACAGGTTGATGATTCTTTAACAAACAAAGGATTACCATAATTAACCACTTAATTCATAGGAGGAATTTTATCATGGCAGTAAAAGTTGCAATTAATGGTTTTGGACGTATTGGACGTCTTGCATTCCGTCAGATGTTTGGAGCAGAAGGATTTGAAATCGTTGCTATCAACGACCTTACATCCCCGAAAATGCTGGCTCACTTATTAAAATATGATTCAACACAGGGAAAATATGCTCTTGCAGACACAGTAACAGCAGGAGAAGATTCCATCACAGTTGACGGAAAAGAAATCAAAATTTACGCAAAAGCTAACGCTGCTGAACTTCCATGGGGAGAAATCGGTGTAGACGTAGTTCTTGAGTGTACAGGATTCTATACATCCAAAGACAAAGCTCAGGCTCATATCGATGCAGGTGCTAAACACGTTATCATTTCCGCTCCGGCTGGAAACGATCTTAAGACAATCGTTTACAATGTAAACCATGAAACTCTTACAAAAGAAGATCACATCATCTCCGCAGCTTCCTGTACAACAAACTGCTTAGCTCCAATGGCTAAAGCATTAAATGATCTTGCTGCAATCAAATCCGGTATCATGTGCACAATCCACGCTTACACAGGTGATCAGATGACACTTGACGGACCACAGAGAAAAGGTGATTTAAGAAGATCTCGTGCAGCTGCAGTTAACATCGTTCCTAACAGCACAGGTGCTGCTAAAGCTATCGGTCTTGTTATTCCGGAACTGAACGGTAAACTTATCGGATCTGCTCAGCGTGTTCCTACCCCAACAGGTTCTACAACAATCTTAACAGCAGTTGTTGAAGGAAACGTAACAAAAGAACAGATCAACGCAGCTATGAAAGCAGCTTCTAATGAATCCTTCGGATACAACGAAGATGAAATCGTATCCAGCGATATCGTTGGTATGAGATTTGGTTCTCTGTTCGATGCTACTCAGACAATGGTTCTGCCTCTGGACAACGGAACAACACAGGTACAGGTTGTTTCATGGTATGATAACGAAAACTCTTACACAAGCCAGATGGTAAGAACAATCAAATACTTCGGAAAATTATTAGCAGAATAATTTATTTCGCTGAATTTAAGAAGAATAAAGACTCAGTCAAGGGGTCCGGTCTTTTGTTGGACCGGACTCCTTTTGTCTATTTATGACAGAAAATAATAATTTATTTAAGGAGGCATCATTTATGCTGAATAAAAAAACAGTTGATGACATCAACGTAAAAGGAAAAAAAGTACTGGTACGCTGTGACTTCAATGTACCGCTGCAGGATGGAAAAATTACAGATGAAAATCGTCTGGTAGCAGCTCTTCCAACTATTAAAAAACTGATTGCAGATGGTGGAAAAGTGATTCTTTGTTCTCACCTTGGAAAACCGAAGGGAGAACCAAAACCGGAATTATCTCTTGCACCAGTTGCAGTTCGTTTAAGTGAATTACTTGGACAGGAAGTAAAATTTGCAGCAGACCCAGAAGTTGTTGGACCAAATGCAAAAGCAGCAGTGGAAGCAATGAAAGACGGAGATGTTATCTTACTGGAAAACACACGTTATCGTGCAGAAGAAACAAAAAATGGTGATGAATTTAGTAAAGAACTCGCATCCCTGTGCGACGTTTTTGTAAATGATGCATTCGGAACAGCTCATAGAGCACACTGCTCAAATGTAGGTGTTACAAAATATGTAGATACAGCTGTTGTTGGATACTTAATGGAAAAAGAAATCGCATTCCTTGGAAATGCAGTAAATAATCCGGAAAGACCGTTCGTTGCAATCCTTGGTGGAGCAAAAGTATCCAGCAAAATCTCTGTAATTAATAACCTTCTTGACAAAGTAGATACTCTGATCATCGGTGGAGGAATGGCTTATACATTCTATAAAGCATTAGGATATAAAATAGGAAATTCAATTTGCGAAGATGATAAATTAGATTTAGCAAAAGAATTAATGAAAAAAGCTGAAGAAAAAGGTGTAAAAATGTTACTACCAATAGACAACAAATTAGGAAAAGAATTTTCAGCAAATACTGAAACAATGTATGCAGATAGAGAATCAATACCAGATGGATGGGAAGGATTAGACATTGGGCCAAAAACAATTGAATTATATGCTGAAGAATTAAGAAAAGCCAAAACAGTAATATGGAATGGAACAGTAGGTGTAGCAGAATTTGCAGCATTTGCTGAAGGAACAAACAAATTAGCACAAGTATTAGCAGAATTAGATGCGACAACAATAATTGGTGGTGGTGATACAGCTGCAGCAATTCAAAAAGCAGGTGTTGCAGATAAAATGACACATGTTTCAACAGGTGGAGGAGCATCACTAGAATTTATAGAAGGTAAAAAATTACCAGGAATAGAATGTTTATTAGACAAATAGAAAATAAATAGTTTGAGGAGAGAAAGGCAGTATAGGCAAAATGGAAAATCTAAGGGATCCTAGAGTATTAGGAACACAATATAGAGTATATGACAAAGACGGAAAATATAAAAGAACAATAGATAAAACAGATGAAAAAAACTTAGATGAAAGTGATTGGCTAAAAGGAGTTACATGTTTTGTTATAAATGAAAAAGGAGAAGTTCTTATAGAAGTAAGAGCTAATAAAGGACTTACACCTGGAAAAAATGATTTATGCTCAGGACATTTAGATAATGATGAAACAGAAACTCAAGCTATGGTAAGAGAATTAAAAGAAGAACTTGGAATAAACCTAGAGGAATCAATGAATGTTGTAAAAGTTACACAACAAGGTGTTCCTCTTGGCTT
>OHLN01001037.1_pt1 | contig 11084 bp, 11 predicted proteins | sample 1569071 | NCBI WGS metagenome assembly OHLN01 (sample SAMEA3879594, study PRJEB24766) | human gut metagenome | biome: human-associated habitat; feature: feces | place: USA | collected 1985/1987
AAAAACAATGAGTACCGTAATTTCCTGGCTGCCCTATAAGGCAGTTGTGGTTATCGGTAAGGGTATGGGCCACCTCTATCATAAAATTGCCAAAAAGCAGCGTGTGCGTGCAGAGGAAACTATCCGCGAGCGCTTAGGCTATAGTCAGGAGCAGGCCGAGGCTACAATCAAATCACTGTTTGTGAAGCTGGGCATAACCTTTATGGAAATTATGTACATGCCGGCGTTGAACAAGGACAATATCCGCGGTCTGGTAACCTTTGACCGTCCGGAGGTTCTGTGGGATGCGCTTAAGGAGAAGCATGGCGTTGTTATGCTGGCCTGCCATATGGATAACTGGGAATGGCTGGGCGCTGCACTGGCGCTGAACGGCTTCCCGCTGAGTGCGGTAGAAAAACCGCAGCCTAACCGTGTTTACAGCGATTTTATGAATGAGCTGCGCAAGGGCGTAGGCCAGGAGATCTTTTCACGCGGTACAAGTGAAATCCTCGGCTGTGCGCGTGCTATGAAGAAGGGCCGTATGCTGGGCCTGATAGCTGACCAAGATGGCGGTTATGACGGTATCTTCGTTCCTTTTTTGGGCAAGATGGCATCAACGCCTAACGGACCGGCATATTTTTCCCGTAAATTCAAAGCACCTATTGTGCCGATTTTTATAGTACGTAAGCCTGACGGCTACGGCCATAAAGCGATTGTGCGTGACCCTATCCATTATGAATTCACCGGTGATCAAAAGCTGGATGATTATAATGTTACCCTGAAAATGACTCAGGAAGTTGAAAAAATAATCAAGGAATATCCTGATAACTGGTTGTGGTTCCAGCATCGCTGGAATACACCATACACCCCACCGGAGGAGGAAAAGCAGCCAGATGAAAAATAAGAAAGTAATTCTGTCAGTATTGGCAGGCATTGTAATTGCCGGTGCAATTATTGCCTGGCTGATGCTGAGCGGCGATAAACCTATAACTGTAAAACCGGGTGATGGTGTTACAGCGCAGATTAATGCTTCCTTAAAAAACAGTATGGTTAAAAGGGAAAAGGATGGCAAAAAGCTGTGGGAGTTTACAGTAGAAGAGGTTGTCAACGATAAGGCTAAAAACACAGCCTATCTGAAGGGCATCAAAGGCAAAGTTTATCGTGCGGACGGCAGCTTTATCGATATTTCTGCCGATAAAGGCAGTGCCGGCATGAAGAGCAATGACTTTTTCCTAGAGGGTAATATTAAGGCTGTACTGAATACCGGCGGTGAGCTTTATGCCGATAAAATAAGCTGGAATCAGGAAAAAGAGCTCATTACGGCAACAGGACATTTTAAAATGCATAAGGATGCCTATACCGCAACTGCGGATAGTGCTGTAACTACCAGTGCTTTTAAGCATATTAAGCTTAAGGGTAATGCTAAAGTGGAGAAAGGCGGCGAATAAGATGGCTAATAAAAATAGATTACTGCTGACACTGGCTGCAGCCGTGCTGGCAACAGGCGTAACAGCAACTGCTTTTGCGGCTCCCGGCAATTTCAGCGTTCAGGCTGATGACCTGGGCAGCGGCGAAGCTGTAGCAAAGGGAAATGTTGTACTGATGCAGGATGGCGGCAGAGCTACTGCCGATTATGCCAAATTCAACAGCAAAAGCAAGAGCGGTGTTTTAACCGGCAATGTTATTGCCGACCGTGATGATGCACATATTGTGTGCAATGAGTTTATAGTGCATAATGAAAATGATTTGTCTGCTGTAGGCGGTGCCATGATTACCAAGGGCGGCAAAAGCCTGAGCTCTGACAGAGTTGATTATTACAAGGCGCGCGAATTTGCCGAAACAATCGGCGGCTGGGCGCGTCTTACCGACAGCGATGGCAGTGTGCTGAATGCGGCAAAGATTGATTATAATATGGCACAGGGAGTTGCCAATGCATACGGCGGTGTTGATATCCGCAGTGATGCACGCAGCCTGACAGCTTCTGCTGACAGTGCAGTCTACAAAACCGATAACAGCGGTTATGTAGAGCTTATCGGCAATGCCAAAGCAACTCAGAACGGCAACAGCGTTGCCGGCGATAAACTGCGTCTTACCAATACCAACGTGGCTATTGCCGACGGTAATGTAGATATTATCTATATTCCGGAAAAGCAGCCTGCGCTGCCCGGTAAAGAAAAACAGGGCGCAGATGATAAAGCTTTAGCCTAAGAAGCGGAGGGCAAAGTTTTGGTTATAACAACAGATAATCTGGTAAAAATTTATAATACCCGTCACGTTGTTGACGGAGTAAGCATCAGCGTAGAGCAGGGCAGCGTAGTAGGTCTGCTCGGTCCTAACGGTGCCGGCAAGACGACAACCTTCTATATGATTGTCGGTATTGAAAAGCCTGATGCAGGTACCGTGATGCTCGACGGCAAGGATATTTCCTCAATGCCCATGTACGAAAGAGCGCGTGCAGGTATCGGTTATCTGCCGCAGGAGGCTTCTATTTTCAGCAAAATGACGGTAGAAGACAATATCATGGCGATTCTGGAAACAACTGATCTGAATGCATCCGAGCGAGAAGCGAAGATGAACGCTCTGCTGGATGAGTTCCGTCTGAATCATGTGCGCAAGAGCGAGGGCAAGGCGCTTTCCGGCGGTGAACGTCGCCGCGTAGAGATTGCTCGTGCGCTGGCTACCGACCCGGCCTTCATTCTGCTGGACGAACCATTTGCCGGCATCGATCCTATTGCCGTAGCGGATATCCAGGGCATGATTGCGCATTTGGCACAGCGCGGCATCGGTGTGCTGATTACGGACCATAACGTCCGTGAAACATTGAGCATTGTTGATAAGGCCTATATTTTGGCCGAAGGTCATATTTTACTGCATGGCGACAGCGAAACAATCGCTAATGACCCTGTTGCCCGTAAATATTACCTTGGCGATAACTTTAGCATGTAACAGGAGGAAGAAAAGTGCGCTTACGATTATTAGACCGTTATGTACTGAAGGAGCTGTTATACCCCTTCGTTTTCCGCAATACATGACTAAATACGGTGCTCCGCTGGAGACTGTAGCCCGTTTGTTTATGTATAATCTGCCGGAGGTTATCAACTATACCTTCCCGATGTCTATGCTGCTGGCAGCGCTGATGGCTTTTGGCAAGCTTTCCGGCTCCAGTGAGATTACGGCAATGAAGGCCGGCGGTGTCAGCTACTACCGTATTGTTGCGCCGGTGCTGGTTGTTGGCTTCTTTGTCAGCATGTTTTCCATGGTGTGGGCAGAAAAGGTAGTGCCTACCTCCAAAGCGAAGGCGTCGATAATCCTGAATGAGGAAATCCGCCACAATACGCGCCCCACAACTCAGAATCATATTATCATCAAAACTATCAGCGGTGATACCCAACGTGTTACCTATGCTAATAAGTTTGATGAAAAGCTTGGCAAGATGACCGATATCACTATCGAAGAGTTTAATAAAGGCAAAATTGCCCGTATTCAGACCGCCAAGGAAGGCTATTGGGAAAACGGCAGCTGGCGTATCGTAGATGGCAATGTTTTTGCGCTGGACGATAAGGACGGCGTGCAAAGCAGTGCCAAATTCAAGGAGCAGATTATTCCTTTGAATTTCTCGCCGAAGCAGATTTCCTGGGAGCAAAAGGAGCCTGAGGAAATGACTATCCGCGAATTACGCGAATATATCAGCATGCTGGAAGAACAGCATACCTCGGCAGCACGTCAGTGGTGCGAAATCTTTATGAGAATCAATATTCCGCTGGCAAGCTTCTTCTTTGCTATGATCGGTGCTTGTCTGGGCACTCAGAAGCAGCGTACCAGCTCTTCTATCGGTCTGGGCATCAGTATCATCGTAATATTTATTTATTATGCAATAATGACCTTCACCACCGGTTTGGGCAAGGGTGGTGCAATGCCGCCGCTGCTGGCCTGCGCATTGCCTAACATTCTTTGCTTGGGTGTCGGCGTTTATCTGATGAAAAAGAAAAATGCCTAAAAGACTTGGATGAGTAAGTCATGGAGGTGAGTACTTGGTAGGTATAAGATTAATTATCATTATGGCCATTGTAGGTGGCCTGATTGCCTATCTGGCCGATAAAATGGGCAGTAAAATAGGCAAAAAAAGAATGTCGGTATTTGGCTTGCGTCCAAAGCATACGTCCATATTACTTACGGTACTCGGCGGTACTATTATTGCTGTTCTGACTATCAGTGTTATGGCAATAGCATCACAGAGTGCGCGCACAGCTTTGTTCGGCATGGAAAAAATTCAGCAGGAGCTTAAGCTTTTAAACCAAGAAAAGGCAGATACAACTGCTGCACTTGAACAGGCTAAAGGCAAGGTTAACGAGCAGAACAAAAAAATCAGTGAGCTTGATGCTAAAATCCAGGAAGCAGTTGCCGAAAATGATGCAATGGAAATCAAGCTGGCCCAGGTTAATGACATGTACAGCCAGGCACAGAATGAGGTAAATTCGCTTACACATTCCAAGCTGCAGCTGACGAATGAAATTGACGAGCTGGAAAAAACTACCGAGGCTCTGCGTAAGGGTATCATCAATATGCGTGAAGGCCAGGTATATTACCGCGCCGGTGAGGTTGTCTTTGCCGGTATTATGCGTGGCGGTCTGAAGCATGAAGAAAATATGATTCAGATGAACTGGCTGCTGCAAAATGCTAATGAAGCAGCATTGCAGCGCTTGGGTGTCATTCACGATGAGCAAAAGCCTCTGCAGGCTATCTGGATTGGCAAAAATGTTGTCGATAATGCTGTAGCAAGGCTGGATAAAAGCTTTTCCGTATCCGTGCCGTTGCCAATATCATAGTTGGCGAGCTGGCAGTATGCGATATTGAAATGGTAGATAATCAGTTCATTTATCCTGACGGAACCTTGATTTTCAGTGAGCAGTATAATCTTGGTAATAACGGCCCGAGCTATGAAAGCGTGCTTATGGAATTCCTGACGCAGATTAACCATAATGCGGTAAAGGCCGGTGTGCTGCCTGATCCGATGACGGGTAAGGTTGGCAGTATGGATGCTGCTACTATGATTGAAGCAGCTAATTCAATGCGTCGCACCAAAGGCAGCTTTATTCTGCGTGCTTATGCTAAAGGCGATATTACGACAGCCGGACCTGTAAGGGTAAGGCTGGAGGTGGTTCCGGTCAATGAGTAATTATCTTGGCGTAGATCCGGGGCGCAGTAAAACAGGATTGGCATTAGTTGCCGCTGATGGCAAAATCTTGAGCCTGCATATCGCTATGACGGATGATCTTGCTGCAGAGCTGCGACAGTTTGTCGGTTCAGCTAAGCTGCAGGGAATTATTATGGGCAACGGCACAAATAATAAGGCTATAGGCGCAGTTTTGCGTGAGCTTTATCCGGATTTGGTACCTGAGCTTGTCGGTGAAGCATATAGTACGGAAGAAGCTCGTAGCCTGTATTGGCAGGAAAATCCTCCTAAGGGCTGGCGTAAGCTGGTGCCGTTAGGCCTTTTGGTGCCGCCGGAGCCTCTTGATGCATATGCTGCTGTTGTGCAGGTACGCAGATGGTTGAAGAAAAATGAGGAAATGGATTAATGAATAAGCTTGGCGATTTAAGCTGTAAGGAATTTTTAACTGAGCTTGCAAGCGCTGCGCCTGCCCCCGGTGGCGGCGGCGGCGCTGCAATGGCCGGAGCTTTGGCGGCGGCGCTTGCTTCTATGGTTGCTAATCTGACTATTGGCAAAGAAAAGTTTGCCGACCGCGAGCCAGAGGTCAAAGAGCTACTGGAGCAAGCGGAAGCAGAACGCGTACGTCTTTTGACGCTTGTAGATGAGGATGCGGCTGTATTCAACAGCTTTATGAGTTGTTATAAGCTGCCTAAGACTACCGATGAAGAAAAGGCTGCGCGTACAGCGGCAATACGTGCCGCTGCAAAGCAGGCAGCGACTGTACCGATGAATATTGCCCGCAGCTCCTTTGCTGTACTGAAGCTGGCAAACAGGTTGGTAGTATCAGGAAACCCAGGCGTGATTACGGATGGTGCTTGCAGCGGTTTGCTGGCGCGTGCGGCGCTGCGCTGTGCGGAGTACAACGTGCGCATTAACCTGGGACTGACCAAGGATGAGGCGTGGAATGCGCAGGCTGCAACAGAGCTGAAGCAGCTTTTGGCAGAGGCAGAGACTTTGGAAAACCGTTTGCTTGCAGTAACGGATAAAGCGTTGCAATAAGGCTTTATTGCTCGGTGCGGTAGAAGTACTTGACGTAAGCGTGTTTTTAAAGTATAATAAAATTCTAATGGAAAGGTGGCCGAGTGGTTGAAGGCTCTAGTCTTGAAAACTAGCGAAGGTGCAAGCCTTCCGTGGGTTCGAATCCCACCCTTTCCGCCATTAAAAAATTATAATAGGGTCTTGCAATTTAGATAAGAATCTGTTATAATAAACAAGTAGTCTAATGGAGTGGTACTCAAGCTGGCTGAAGAGGACGGTTTGCTAAATCGTTAGACGGTTTATCCCGTGCGTGGGTTCGAATCCCACCCACTCCGCCAACTATGGCAATCGGCTCTCGGAGAAATCCGAGAGCTTTTTTGTTTTGCTAGAAAAATATGATAGAAAATAAAAACGAAAAATCCGTTGATAATTTTCAAAAGACGTTATATAATAAAATCAGTAGAAAATAAAAACATAAAAACCGTTTTTAGTTGGAGATGATACAATGAAAATACTGCGGATAACTGTGAATGGTTTGCCTTTATTTAAACAGGAGTTAGATCTTTTATTTTATACTCAACAACGAGTTAGTGAAGATGACAAAGAAAAACTCTATAAGATAGAGCCTAATTATTACCTGCATACAGCTTGTGCGTTTATTGGTATTAATGCTTCTGGCAAAACTTCTGTATTGAAAGTAATCAATTTAGCCTTGAATATTTTGCGCAATGAACCTATCAATCATGTTGAGTCGAGGAATATTCTTGGCGGTTGCGAGAATGCGTCGTTTAAAATTTGCTTTTTTGATAACAAGCGTAATATTTGTTGTCTGGAAACTGTTATTAAATCTAAAAAAGCTAAAGCAGGGGGATATGTGTATTCTATAGTTGAAGAAAAGCTTTGGGAAAAGCCTGTCAGCAGCGTTAAATCTAAAAAATACCTTACTGATTTTTCTGCCCTGCGTCCAATAGCAGCCAGAAATACAGATGAGGCTTATCTGCCCGATGACGTAAGTTTTATCATAGCTCATAATAAAAAAACAAATGATAGGATAGATGTGTTTAGCCTGCTTTCATATACCAACATTAATGTTCTTCCGTTTACTGATGATATTCCGTTGGAAGTCATTACATTCCTTGATCCTACTATTGAAAAGTTATGCTTTGAAAAAATTGAAGATAAGGCGTTAATTCATTTGAAGTTTAAGGGAGAGGAAGAGCTTATTTTAAATAATGCAGTAGAACTTGAGCAGTATCTGTCTTCTGGTACTATAAAAGGCATTATTACTTTTTCCATGGTCAAAGAGGTCTTGGCATCAGGTGGCTATCTTTTGATTGATGAGCTTGAAAATCATTTTAACAAAGAGATAGTTGTCACATTGATGCGCTTCTTTATGGATAGCAGCTTAAACAAAAGTGGTAGTACGTTGATTTTTACAACGCATTACTCGGAATTGCTAGACGAATATGATAGAAATGATACCATCTATATTGTAAGAAACCGCAATGGTATTACTGCTGAAAATCTAAGCTATATTTTAAAACGCAATGATATAAAGAAAAGCGATGCTTATCAGAGCGGCTTTCTTGAGGGAACTACACCTGCCTATGAAGCTTATCTGCGCTTAAAGAAAAATTTAGCTGCTTCGTTAAAGTGAAGGGGGCAGTTAGATGAAACTAGCAAAATATAAGGCTTGTATCTGTGAAGGTTCTGCTGAGTCAGCAATCATTGATATTTTAGTAGATAATAATTTGTTGATTTTTACACGAGAAGAAATGTTGGATGAAAAGGTTATCAGATGCAGAAGCGCAAAAAATTTTGAAGAAAGATACTTACGCAAAGGCTTTGATGAACAAATTTCTGTTATACGCATTTTGGATTCTCGTAGGGAAAGCTTTAAGCTAAGCAAAGCTTATGCTTATAAAATAGATGTCGTCAACGTGATTACTGCTCCTGAGATTGAAATGCTGATTATTCATAATGAAGGAGCATATGAACGCTTTAAGCGTTCCGGGAAGAAACCTAGTGATTTTTGCAAAATGGATTTGCGCATGGGTAATGTAAAGGCATATGATTTTGTAAAAGATTATTTTGCTAATCCTAAAATTTTAGTTGATGCTATAAGAGAATACCGCAGGGTTGCTAATATTCCTAAGGGGGAGTACAGTTTGGCAGATTTGTTGAAATAACAAATATAAGGTATAAAGTGCCTTTTGTTTCTGTTGTTCCTATTATTGTTCCTCTCTGTTCCATATATTTGTGGTGCAATCAGAATGGTTTTAAGAGAATTTTACAGTGAATAAGTACTATATATAGTGGCGCAAATGGCGCAATTGCCACAAATTGTAGTTTGACCATTTTGGCTAAATCGTTAGACGGTTTACCCCGCACAGGGTTTGCCACTCTAACTCACTCCGCCAACTATGGCAATCGGCTCTCAGAGAAATCTGAGAGCTTTTTTGTTTGCTTGAATATAATTCTTGAAATTGTTTTTCATTTCTCTTTATGCGGTCTGTATGTTTTGCCTTGCTTACCCATTTTCGAAGCGCAGCGATTGCAGCAGTAGCGTTTGTCTGCGCGGCGTCCGCTGATGAGAAAATAATTGCTGCATTCAGGATTGGCGCAGCGATGGTATTCGCCCGGATTGAGCAACAGCTGATACAAATCAAGATAAATTGCCTGCATAAGATAGCTGCATTGCCAAAGGCTGGTAAAGTTTTCTTGCGCCAGGTCCATTTGCGGTCTGGCGGTATAGATATTATCGTTGATGATATCGAGTAGGACGCGTCTGGCAAAAGTGTGGTCAAGGTTTATGCTTGGAATATCTTCAGCGAGAATTATAGCAGTAAGCTGTTTCTTCGTCAGCAGGTCCTTGTCATAATCATCAAGCGTGTGCAGCATATGCTTGTCTACAATGGTGAGAAAGTCTTGCAGCTGGGAGGCGTAGTCTGCATCTGTTTTGCGGATATTCTTGAGCAGCTGCGTGTGTGAAATACGCTTATGCAAAGCAAAGTATTCTGCTGCCTTGAGCGTAGGTGTTTTGATGCGCGGCAGCAGGTAGTGAATGCCACGTGCGCTGTAATGCAGCAGGTAGGCAAGTGCATAGATAACGCCTGCCTGTGTCCCTTCGTGTCGGAAGAGATAGCTTTGGACAATAAGAAGACTGCGGACGATTTTGACGCAGCGGGCAAAAAGGCGCAGGCTCATAATGTCCATTTCGTCTACTTCGAATAGTGTGTAATTCAAGGTAAACTCGGCATCATTGGCAGCGTAGTCTTTTTCTGCAAGGACATCTCCCAGATACAGGGTGTCGTCGATAAAGCTGAAATCGTTGATGAGCATAGAGTGATTTTCGTCGTCAAGGTGTGCACGTTTCCCAAGGCAGCGCTGCGAAGAATAGGGCAGGCCATAGGCATTGCAGAAAGCAAGCACCTGCGTTTTATCGCTTTCGTCAATATTGGCGAAGGAAATGGCTAGGGAAGGTGCTGATGCGCCTTCCTCGCTTTGAGAAGCAACGGTTTGTGTGCGAAAGGGGCCTTGGGCGCAGATAAAGTCGTCCTGAGCGTTAAAAAAGCGGCGAATCTGATAATTGCCGCAGATATTATTGGTGAAAAATTTGGGAATCACTGGCGCAGGGAAAGAGCGTTGCATCGTCGTCATAGGTATAACCTCGCAAAAATATAAAAGCTTACTTTGCTAGCAGATGCTGAGGTTTTGTCGGCATCTGCTTTTTTATCATTTTAATATCACAGAAAAGAAATTTTATCATGGTATTATTGTTTCTTACTTCATCTTATACTAAATGCAGGCGGTGGTCAAGTAAGCTTGCGAATTTTATGTCAAATATATTCCATATATATAAAATATAAAGCACCGCAAGAGCCATCTTTTTAGTGCATAATAGAAGGGAAGAGATAAGAAGTGATGCTTTTTGTTTGAAGAAAAATATAAAACTATTGGCTTAAATATTATGTATTATCGCAGGGCATTGAGTCTGACACAGAGCGAGCTGGCGGAGAAAGCCAAAATGTCAAGGGCACGCGTTTCTGATATTGAATGTGGCAAGGGTCCCTTTAATATGGAGTCTATATTTTTGCTGGCCCAGGCCTTGGGGGTTGATCCTGTACGGCTTATGCAGGAGAAAGAGTGAGAAATAGCGAAAATAAAATTACGTAAGCACATTGCCCATTCCGAAAAGCAAAGCATAAGAAATTAAACCATATGTAAAGTTATGAAAAAATTGTGCAAAGATATGAAATCGAGAATATGCGATAATATATTGGTAAAAGGAGTGAGGGCTAAATGTTTGCGTCGAGATACAAGAAAATAGGTGCCAAGATAGTTTTTTACAGGAAATTGAAGAGCATGACACAGGAGAAGCTTGCCGACGAAGTTGGTATTACACCGCAATATTTATCGCGTATTGAAAACGGCGGCTATACGAAATGCGTATCGCTTTCAACCTTAATGAAGATTGCCGAGAAGCTAGGGATTACGATGAGTGAGCTAATGGAAGGAGTAGAAGATACTTCTTTATAAATTTTGGAGGCAGCATATGAGTGATAAGATAAAGCGTAGTCAGGTAGATGACATTAACAGACGCAATAATGCGGCTGACAGCTATAAAAACAGGTCATTTGGTAAGAAAAAAAGTGTAATTGACGAATATACCGGCGATAAAATTTTTTATAATGCTAATAAGCATATTAATGAAAAACAATCAAACGTTGACCACATTGTTCCGTTAGATGAGCAAATCAGGCGTTATGGCTCTGATTTGACGCCGGAACAGATAAGAAAAATGGCTAATGATGATGCGAACCTTGCTAATACAAATGCTTCACTGAACAAGTCCAAGGGTGCGTTAAATAACCACGAGTATATAGCAAAAAAATATACTGAAGCAGGCGCTGCG
>OHLN01001043.1_pt1 | contig 11057 bp, 6 predicted proteins | sample 1569071 | NCBI WGS metagenome assembly OHLN01 (sample SAMEA3879594, study PRJEB24766) | human gut metagenome | biome: human-associated habitat; feature: feces | place: USA | collected 1985/1987
TGCGTCCCGGACGGGCGGCAAAACCATAGCAGCGTCTTATCCTCTCTGTTAGGGCTTGCCGCTGCTTTTGCGATAATCTCCTTGTCAATGTCAAAATCACTTTGGAAAAATCCTGTATTCTGCCGCATGATAGCGTCAAGAGAAGCGAAAATATCCACGTTTTCAAACTTATTCATGCGTCAGCTCCTTTCCAAATCCTGTGTTTTCTGTTTTGCCTGTTTCTTCGGTGTCTGTTCTTTCGCTGCTTTAAGCTGCGCCCGGATAGAGGGCTTCTTTTCCGTTTTTGCTGCCTTGCCACGTTCCTTGTCAGCCTTGACAGTTTCCGCAAGGTCAACAAGGGAAATGGTTTCTCCTGTCTTTACCTTTGCTTCCAATTCTGCGACGGTCGGGGTGTTGTTTATCTGCCCGTCAATCATGTTGTAGTTTTGCTCGGTGGTCTGCTCGGCAGTTTTCAGATAGTTTTCCGGCTGCAAAAATTCCGGCACTTTCTTATAACCGAAGCTGTCTACATAGTGGGCGGTGTCCTGCCCGTTCTGATGAAGCACCACTACGTCGGAAACAGAAAGGCTGTGTCCCTTAAAATCTTTCGGGTGGTCGATATTAAAGCGGGTGTAAATATCTTCAAGGGAAGTCCCCGGCGTAAGAGGTGCGGAATAGACAAGGGCATAGTTTTTCGGGTCTACCCGGTGTCCGGCGGCAATCAGACGGTCGTAAGGCTCAAAACGCAAGTCCCTTGTTTCGTCCCCGCCTTTTATCTGATAAATGGAAAAGGTGTCTTTGTCCTGTGGGGCTTCCTGCTCCGGCTGCTCCTGTGCGGGTTGTTCCTGTGCAGCTACCTTTTGCTGCCGGATATGCGCCCGCTGTAACTCGGTAGGCTTTTCCCCGGTAAGGGGAGCAATCGCTTTCACATAATCAGCCGCATAGTAGGCGTTACTGGTAAGCTGCCGCTGCCATGCCCCGGCTTTTGGCGACCAACGGAAGCCATTACTTTTTAAGGCTTCCCGCGTGGCTTCGTCCGGCTTATCCTCAAAGAAGATTTGCAGTCGGTTCGCTTCGGTGTTTGCTTCCACCTTGCCGCCGTCAAATTCCCAACCTACAAAACCGATTTCTTTTTGCTGTGAAAGGGATTTGATACGATCTTTCACGCGCCGGATTTCTGCGCTGTTGTTGGATAACGCCCAAGTCGCAAAGGGCTTGTCCTCCAAATGCCAACTGCTCGCCATGTCTGCTTTCAATTTTTCCAGTTCCTCCGGCGGTAAATGCGGGCAGCCGTCAAGGGTCTTATGCTTGCGGTAGTAGGCGTTTACGGCTTTCATGGTTTCCTGTGATTTTTCAAGGCTTTCCAGTTTCTTTTCTAACTTCTGTACTGCCTGCGGGTCGTCTGCGCTGATACCGCCCATGCCGGTACTGCGGATTTTATCAAGAAGCCCTTGTATGTCCTGCCATTCCCGGTAATTGCTGTCGCGGGCTGCGTTCTGCTTTTCTTTCTTCCTTGTGGGGAAGTTAGAGCCGCCCGCAATCAGGATAGAGGGAACACGCGCGTCAATCTCATAGCCTTTATTCATGTTCGCCGCCAGTTTCCGGGCATAGGTGTCAAGCAGGCTGTCGATTTTCTCATGGTACATCGGGTCTACCCGCTGTTTCTGCCTTTCTGCAAGTTGTACGGCTTCATCTACATAGTGCCTGTATTCAGCCGTCGCGCTGCCTTGCTTATAATCGGAAAAACTGTTCATATCCTTTGCACGTTTGGCGGCAGCTTCATTGATAGTATAATAAGGGGCGGCGGGTGCAGCCTGTTCCGGCTGTGCTTCTTTTTCCTGTACCGGGGCTGTTTCTTCGGGAAGCTCCGGCGCGGCTGCTTTTGTTTCGGGCTGTTTGGCGGCTTCCTGTGCGGGCTGTGCCTGTTCGGTGGTCTGTTCCTTATCCTGTGCCTTTTGGATTTCTGCAAAATGTCCGTCTATGGTATCAATCAGATTTGCGGCGGTGCTGCGGATTGTTTCAAGAGAGCCTTTCAGTTCTGCAAGTTCTTTTCCGCTGCTCCACCCGGCGATATACCCAAAAGAATAGTCCGACGTATCAAGCCCGTAATGTTGGCAGACCGCATAGGCGACGCTTTCCGCCTGTACCTCGCGGGTGCGGCGGTCGGGGCGTTCCGGCATGGCAAGGGCGGTATCATGCAGCGTGGCGTGGGCGATTTCATGGATTGCGGTCTTGATATTCTGCAATTCGTCCATGCCCTCGTTGATGAAGATACGCTTTTCCTCATAATTGCAGCGTCCTTTTACGCCGCCGCTTAGTGCTTCAAATCCCATAGCAAACGGGGAAGTCTTTTCAAGGGCAGCGAAAAAATCCTTGTATTGTTCCACGTTGCCCGTAAGCTCATAGGTAAGGGCAGGAAGTTCTTTTCCCTCGGTCTGTGAAATATCAAAGACAGATACTACACGAAAAGCGGGTATCTTGATTTCTTTTTCTTCGGTAACAGGTTTTCCGTCCTTATCGAAAACAGGCTTTTGGGTGTCCGGGTCGATTTTTTCCACCTGCTTCTTGACGGTAAACGGGGACGGTGCAAGTATCTTGATAGCTTTTTCTCCGGGCTTTACATGGCGGTCAAATTCCTTTTCCCATTGTTTATAGCCTTTCACAAGATTGCCGCCCTGCATGGCGATAAGGATTGTATTGTTAAGGCTGTAATCATGGAATTTTGACATGGTACGCAGATAATCGGCGTAACGGTCGCTTTCATACAGTCCTAAAATTCCCTGTTCCAGTCGGTCGGTAATCTCTTTCATTTTATCGGCGGGCTTTTCAGAAGATAGGATAATCGGGAGAACCGGGGGCTGCTCTGTGGCGGCGGTTTGTATGGCTGCGGAAGCGTCAAGGTCTGCCTGTTCCTTTTCCTGTACTGGCGGCTGCGGCGTTACCCGGTATTCCTCCGTCGTACCACTGTGTAAAGGTGTTGCGGTTATTGTAGATATAGCCCTGCTCGGTAAAGCTGCCCCCGTCATTGATAGCAGCGTCCCGCCCGTATTCCTCATACATGAAATATTTTTTTGCTTCTTCGGGCAGCTCCAACTCGTCCAGTTCTTCAATCAGATAATGCCCGTAATCTTCCTCACTCTGTACGGACGGGTAAAGCCAGTAACAATCAAGGTTTTGTGCAAGGTTGATAATATCCTGCAAGTCCCTTGTATGGTCGCCGTATTCCATAGCTGCAACAAATTTTTCCCGGTCGTCGTCAAACTGCATTTTCAAAAGTTCGCTCAAATAGTTCAGTTCGTCAAGGCTTTCAAGCTCGGTCAATTTTCCTGCCAGTCCTGCAATAGAGGACTGGTATTCTGTGATATGCAGCTCCCCGTAGTTTTTGCCGTCTATCCCGATACGGTCAAAGACTTCTTTCAAATGCTCGGCAGTCGTGGGGAATGATACCCATTCGCCCGCAGGTCTGCCCTCGGTGTACTTTCCAAGATTAGAAAGATACCCGCTTAAAATCGTTTCTACCATGCGTTCGCTCCTTTCGTTTTCAATCATACGGTGCATAAGTTCGTAGTCCTCCATGCTCATGCTCCCGTCAAAAATATAGGGGTCGGGTTCTTCGCCGTCCCGGTAGGCTTTTTCAGAGAAAGGAAGCCCCGCAGCGGGGGCGGCGGCTCTTGCTTCCTCGATAAGCTCCGGCGGCAGCCTGTCGTCGTGGGCTTCGATAAATTCCCCGATATTGCTATATCCGTTTTCGTAGTGGCGGCGCACCCCGGCGGTCAGCTCGTCAAGGTTCATATCCTCGCCAAGATAGCCGGAATAATAGCCGTTTACCACAACGGCGGCAGGGTCAGCCTGTTTGATTTCTTCCATGCGGCTTCTGTCCTCCGGGTAAATGTAGTCGCTCATTTCAAGGTGGAAATATTCGGCGTTCCAAGAACGTCCCGTTTTCCAAAACGCCACCCAAGCGATACCGTCCCTTAATTCTTCTTGATAGTCCTTTACGGTGTCCCGTAAACTTGCCATGTGTAACCTCCTTTCTTCGGTTTCAGAGGGTAAAACCCTCCATAAAACAGAGGGTTTGGGAAACTTCCCAACAAGCAAAAATCCCCGCCGTTCTCGGTAGAGAAAGCAGGGATTTTACGGAAAAGGGTACTCTTTTCCTATGCTTGCTATTCAGTTATTTCTTCTTCGACAGTTCAATGCGGTAGTTGACATATTTCCCGCCTGTATCAGCCAATACGATAGTTCCGTCGTAGGTTTTGCCCGTCTTTGGGGAATAGAGCTTTTTCACATTTACTTTGCCGGATTGTAAGAGTGCAGCGGCAATTTTGGGGGTAAAGGTTACTTTTCGTTCTTCAAAGAAACGGTCATTTTTCCACATGGTAAAGCTACATTCCTTATTGCTGCAATAGTAGTTTTTCTTTCCCTCATAGACAGGAGAACCGCAGCGGGGGCAGCTTCCCAACGCTTCCCGTTCCGGCTTGAACATCTGCGCTTTATCATCAGAAAGAAACGGATAGGTCTTTACCAGTTCCCGCGCCATATCCTCGATACCCTCCATAAATGCGGCGGGGTCTGCCTTGCCTTTGGCAATCTGCGTCAGATTGTTTTCCCATTCTGCGGTAAGCTGCGGGCTTGTCAAGGTGTCCGGCAGGACACACACAAGATTGATACCGTCCTTTGTGGGAAGTAGCTGCTTGCCTTTTCGCTCCACAAAGCCGCCCTTTACCAGTTTTTCAATGACGGCGGCGCGGGTGGCGGGAGTGCCAAGCCCCCGGCGTTCCGCGTCCGGGTCGGTGTCCCCGTTCCCGGCGCGTTCCATTGCCGAAAGCAAAGTTGCTTCGTTGTGGGGCTTCGGCGGCGTTGTGAAATGCTCTGTCACCTTTGCCGTGGGGCTTTCAAAGGTCTGTCCCTCGGTAAATGGCGGCAGGGTCTTTTCTGTGTCACTGTCTGCGTCGTCCGTTTCGGGCTTGTTCTTTAAGGCTGCCCTGTATCTTCGGTCAATCTCTTTCCACCCGTCGGACAGCACCGTTTTTCCCCTTGCGATAAAAGACTGTCCGGCACATTCAAAAACTGCTGTAACCGCTTCAAAGGTATGCGGTGCAGCGGTCGCCATGAGCAGACGCGCCCCGGCAAGGGTAAGGATATTCCTTTCGCTTTCCGGCAGCGTGGCAAGGTCGGTCTTTGCAAGCTCCATAGTCGGGATAATGGCATGGTGGTCTGATACCTTTTTACTGTTCAGCACCTTTCCAAGCTCCGGCGTGAAGTCTTTTCCCGCCATAAAAGAAAATTTCCCACAAAGCAGCTTGATAATGCCCGCCGCTGTGTCGCTCATGTCGTCGGTCAGAAATGCGCTGTCTGTTCTCGGATAAGTAAGAAGTCTTTTTTCATACAGAGATTGTGCAAGGTCAAGGGTCTGCTTTGCGGTATAACCGAACAGGCGGTTTGCTTCCCTCTGTAAAGAAGTAAGGTCAAAGAGCTTCGGCGGGGCTGCGGTCTTTTTCTCTTTCACAAGGGAAGCACAGACTGCTTTTGACACTTCGCAAGCAGCTTTCAGCTTGTCAGCTTCGGAACGGTCAGATAGTTTTTCGCTTGCAGCTTCCGCGCCGGATAAGACAAGGCGCACATGGTAGTATTTTTCTTTCTTAAATGTGGTAATCGCTGCGTCCCGGTCAACAAGCATTTTTAAGGTCGGGGTCTGTACGCGTCCCACGTTCAAGGTATGATTGTAAAGGACAGAGAAAAGGCGGGTGGCATTGATACCGATTAACCAGTCAGCCTTTGCCCTGCACAATGCGGAAGCAAAGAGCGCGTCGTATTCCTCGCCGTTCTTCAGACGGGAAAAGCCCTCTTTGATTGCGCTGTCCTCCATAGAAGAAATCCAAAGGCGGCGCATAGGTTTCTTGCAGCCCGCCATTTCATAGACAAAGCGGAAAATGAGTTCGCCCTCGCGCCCCGCGTCGCAGGCATTGACGACTTCGGAAACGTCTGCCCGGTGCATAAGCTCTTTTAGGGTTTTGAATTGCTTTTCCTTGTCAGAAGCAACGGTGTACTTCCATTCCTGCGGCAAAATCGGTAAGCTGTCATAGCTCCACTTTTTATATTGTTCCCCGTAGGTGGCAGCTTCCGCAAGCCCTACCAAATGTCCCACGCACCAAGAAACGATATAGCCGCTTCCTGTGAGAAATCCGTCTTTCTTTTCCTTTGCCCCCAGTACGGCAGCGATTGTCTGTGCCACACTGGGCTTTTCTGCGATAACTAAAATCAAATATAAGTTCCTCCTTTCAGCGTTCCGGCTCGGTTTTCTTTTTCTCCTGTACCTGTTTCAGACAGTACCCCACACAAGGGGACTGTCCCTTGTAAGGGCAGGAAGCACAAGCAGGGGGATAAGGAACAGGCGGCGCATTATCACGCCGCCCGTTCGGTTTCTGTATCATCATCTTTTCAAAGGGATTGTTGGTAAACAGGGTCATAGGGTTTCTTCCTCCGTTTCTTCATCTTCGGGAGTTTCCCCGGTATCTGCTTCCGGCTCGTCCTCGTCGTAGTCCTCAAATTCAAAATCTTCAAGGTCGGTATCGCCCTTTACATTCTGCTTCGGCTTTAGAAACTTAAAGTAGTAGAACGCTGCGCCGCCACCAAGCAGGGCAAAGAGGACTAAGGCAAGCACCACACCGGGATTGCCGCCTTTTTCTTTCAGTTCTTCCGGCTGCTCCGTTGGTGTTGGGGTAGGTTCTTTGCCTGTGCAGCCTGTCATACTGGTAACACATACCGGGCAGGACGTGTTTACCTTTCCGACTTCGCATTTTTCCGTACAGTTACAGATTTCCGGCTTTTTGGCAGCTTCGCCGTTTTCGGTCAGTGCCATAAGGTCGGCTTCGTCCACTTGATTTAGGAAATGTACGGTCTGTTCGCCCTCGGCGGCGCGGTCAATGAGGATATAGAAATAGTTGCCGCCTTTGGTGGTAACAGTGATAAGTTGCTTATTGCCGCCGTAATCGTCAACCAGTGTAGCGTTTCCCTTTGGGGTAAGGGGCGGCGTTTCCTCTTTTTCCTCCACAACTACATTACTGTCGTTGGTCGCGTCCCCGGCGGGCGGCTCTGTGGCTGCGCCCTGTGCATAGGCAGGGACAGAAAAACCGCCCATAAGGATAAGGGCGGCACAAAGGGCAGTCATGGTCTTTTTCAGTTTATTCTTCATCTGCATTTTCCTCCTGTTCGTTTTCTTCTGCGGGTGCGGCAGTCATGCCGGGAATACCGCCGCCGGACAGCATAGCGTTCAGTTCCTGCGGGGTCAGACGCATAGCTCGTACAAGCTGCACGATTTCAAGGTTTTCCGCTTCGGTTTTCTGCACTTCCAGTCCTTTTAACTTGTTCTGATACTCTGTGATTTTCTCGCGGGTCTTTGCGATTTCCTTATTGATACGGTCAATTTTATTGTTTGCCATAGGTCATTTCTCCTTTCTTTTTGGGGTTGCTTTACCAGTTCATCAGCCCGTAGCCTTTGATACATTGATAGTTAAGGTCATAGCTCTTTATCTTGCAGGCGTCGCCGGAATTGCCCTCAACGGTATAGACGCGGCTGCCGTCCCTGCCAAGCACAAGCCCCACATGGTCGGCAACGCCGTCTAAATCCCAATCGAAAAAGATAGCGTCGCCCGGTGCGATATTCTCATAGCCGCGTGCGCCCCATTGTCCCCTTGACTGAAACCAAGGGACACCCTGCCATTCGCAGCCCGCAAAGCGCGGTTCGCTTTTTCCGGCTTGATTGTAGCACCATGATACAAAACAGGCGCACCATTCCACGCGGCTGTTAAAGCCGTACCAAGACCAGTAAGGGTAGCCGCCCACATTTCCGACTTGCTGCTTTGCAAGCTCCATAAGCTCTTGATTTCCGGGGCGCGTACCGTTTACAAACTCCACACCGCTTAAATCCTCGGACGGGCTTCCGTCGGGAGAACCGCCGCCAAAAATCAGCGGTTTGTTGCCGCTTGTTTCCAAATACACCCGGTACATTTCAAGCTGCTGTGGCGTAAGAAGTTCCTCCGCAAGCTCTGAAATCGGCTTGTTTGTCAGTTTCACATTTAAGATGTGATACTCATAAGGGACTTCCTCGGTGGTGGTTTCCCCGGTTTCCGGGTCGGTGCTTGTTTCGGTGCGGTAGCGTATTTCCACTTCCTCGGTCAGCGTCAAGGTGTACTGCATGGAAAAGATACGTTCAAGCTCTGCCTGTGCGCTCTGCGGGGTGTAGCTCTGCAAGAGGGCGGTCAAGTAAGACGCAAGTTCGTGGGGGTTATGCCCGATACTGTCAAGGTCGTAGCGGTATTCATCATAGCCGGGGTGGGTGCTTTCGATATTGTCAATCTCACTTTGCAGCCCGTTTTCCAATGCGGCATAGTTGTTTTCAACTGCCACAAGGTCGCTGTCCTCGGATGTGTAGGAAGTGCCAAGCACCCCGTTTGTCAAGCCCGAAAACATAGCCCCGCAAGAGGACAGCCCTGCGGAAATCATAATAAAGAGAAGCAGCGCGGCAACTGCAATCAAAATGCCCGCCGGGTGTCTTGCCGCAAATGCGGCGGCTTTCCTCGTTTCCTCGGCGGTTTTCTTCGCCGTCTTTCTTGTGGCTTCCGCTGCGGCTTTTGCCCCTCCTTTCTTTGCCGCCTTTGCATACTGGCGTTTTATCTGCTGTTTCTGCATGAAACGGGAAAGCGGGTTAGAAGTAAGCTGCGGGTTGTCGTGCAGGGTTTTGTGATACTGGAAGTTGACGTTTGACTTAAATGCTGCCTTTTCTGCCTTTGCCGCTTCCCGGTAAGGTTTCAGCTTATGGCTGCGGTAGCCCTGTTTTAACTTCCGCGCCCCGTATTTCGCGCCGCGCTCGGCAAGTTCCTCCGATTTATGCGCCCCCTCAACGCCGGAATTGTCCTTTTCAACGGAATGTATCTTGTTGTGGACGAAAATACCCGCTTCCTGTGCGGGGCGGGATAGCGGGTTTCCTTTTTTGCCGCCGGGTATCGGTTTTTCCTGTTCTTCAAAGTGAAGTCGGGTCTTTGCCTTTCCTGCGGCTTCGTCAAAGGTGCGCTCCTTAACCAGTTTCTTTTGCTTCGGGATAGCTGCCTTTGCTGCGTCCAGTCGGTCAGCGGCTTTGTTTGATTTCTCAATATAGCATTCCAGTTCCGGGACGGCAAGTTCTTCCTCGGTAAACTGCAAGCGGGAAGATGTTGTTTGTACGGTAACTTCCTCCTGTGCTTTATGTACCGCTTTTTTACTGGCTCTGCGGGTCTGTGCTGCTTCGATATGCTCCATAACGCGCTCTGCTGTGGCGGTGTCCCTTGCGGGGGAAGCTCCCGGTGCGTGGGGTAACGGGGAAGTTTGGGACGCTACACCTTGAAGCTGCGTCCCGTCCTGCGCCGCTTGCTGCTCCGGGGACTTTTGAAAATCCGCGTCCTGTTCCCGTTTACTGATACGCTCGGCGGTCTGCTGTGTTTCGTTTACCTCAATAAGCCCGTCGCGGGTCATTTTCTGTGTGATTTTATCGCGGGATTTATATTGCTTCATGGTCTGCACCTCACTTTCCGCTTTCGGAAACTTCCTCCGGCTTCGTTGTCATTACCCTGTAAAGCTCGGTATCTTTCGGGAAGCGGTCTACAAAAGGCAGCACCACATTTCCATAGAAGATAAGCCCCTCGCCCGCTTCGGTGTGGGTAACATACTTCATCTGCTGCGGGGAAATATTAAGCTGCTTTGCAAGGATAGTACGGTCGCCCTGCGCTTGATTGAGCATGAGGACAAAATCGCTGTTCTCAAAGATATTTTCCACCTCGCGGCTTGCCAAAAGGTCTTTGACGTTCTGCGTAATGGCTGTTGGGATACCGCCCCATTTACGGAAACGCTTCCAAATCTCCACGCTGTAAGCGGCGGTCTGTTCCTCTTTTAAGAGCAAGTGAAATTCGTCCATATAGTAGCGGGTCGCCTTTTTCTCTGCCCGGTTTATCGTTACCCTGTTCCATGTCTGGTCTTGCACAATGAGCATACCTAACTTTTTAAGCTGCTTTCCAAGCTGCTTTATATCAAAGCAGACAAGGCGGTTAGAAAGTTCCACGTTGGTTCTGTGGTTGAATACGTTAAGGCTGCCGGAAACATACAGCTCCAATGCCGCCGCGATACGGGCAGCTTCCGGCTCCGGCTGTCTTAACAGCTCGTCGTAAAGGTCGCCCAAGATAGGCATTTTTGCCGGGTCGGGGTCTGCAAGGAACGGGCGGTACACATTTCTTACAGCCCTGTCAATGACGGTCTTATCGACAGGCTGCAAACCCTCCTTGCCTCCGATAACAAGCTCGCAAAGGGAAAGGATAAAATCACTTTTCAGCGCAAGGGGGTTGTCGTCCTCGCTGTAATTAAGGTTTATATCCATAGGGTTTACATACTGGGGCTTGCCGTCAATGCCCCTGCCCGTAGGGGAAAGACGTATCACTTGCCCATTAAGACGCTGCACAAGGGAAAAATACTCGGCTTCCGGGTCGCAGATGATAATGTCGTCGTCGGTAATGAGGAAAGCATTTGTCATTTCCCTTTTTGCCGCAAAAGATTTTCCGCTTCCCGGCGTTCCCAATATAAGCCCGTTGGGATTTTTGAGCTGCTTTCTGTCGCAGAGTATCATGTTGTTAGAAAGGGCGTTCAAGCCGTAGTATAAAGCCGCGCCCGTCTGGAAAAGCTCCTGTGTGATAAAGGGGATAAAGATAGCGGTGCTTGACGTGGTAAGCCCTCTTTGAATGGGGATAAGGTTCTCCCCAAGCGGTACAGAGGACATAAGCCCCGCTTCCTGTTGGTAGTCAAGGCGGGTTAAGGCGCAGTTGTTCTTCTGTGCAATGCCCGCCGCCGCGAACACGTCATTTTCCAGTTTCCTTTTTGTGTCTGCCATGTTCACCACAAGGAACGTGAGCAGAAACATACGCTCGTTGCGGCTCTGCAAGTCCTGTAAGAGGTTCTTCGCTTCGCTGCCGAAAGTGGCAAGGTCGGACGGTATAATATCCATGTCATAGCCGCTGCGTACCGCCTTTTTCTGTTCCTCGATTTTCATTTTGTCA
>OHLN01001067.1_pt1 | contig 10829 bp, 12 predicted proteins | sample 1569071 | NCBI WGS metagenome assembly OHLN01 (sample SAMEA3879594, study PRJEB24766) | human gut metagenome | biome: human-associated habitat; feature: feces | place: USA | collected 1985/1987
GCAGGAACTTATCAAAGAGGGAACACCGATCAGTGAAGTGCAGAGATTGTGTGATGTTCATTCTGCGTTGTTTCATGGAAAAACAAGAGAAGAGCAGATCGCAAATGCCCAAAAAGCAACGGTAGATTCTATCCGGGAACAGAGATTTGCAAAGACGGCGGAGCTTGTGAAGATTCCGGGGCATCCGCTTCACACATTTACGTTGGAGAACGAAGCACTTGCCAAAACGATTGAAAAATGCAGGGAAGCCCTAAAGAATGGGCATGTAGAGTACAAGCTTATAGAAGAAGTCCGTCAGCTTGCGATCCATTATGCCAAAAAGGGAGATCTTCTTTATCCGCATTTAAAGGTAAAGTATGAGATCAGCGGTCCGTCGGATGTTATGTGGACGGTGGATGATGAGATACGGGATGAATTTGCTGCGCTGGCGAAAAAAGCGGATTCACAGGATGATGAGTGGAAAAAACGTTTCGAGGCGGCACTCACAAGAGCGGACGAGATGATCTATAAGGAAGCCAATATTCTTTTTCCTAATTGCGCATTTAACTTTACGGATGAGGAATGGTTTGGAATCTACCGGGACTCAAAAGACTACGCAGAGTGTTTTGGTGTAGAAAACGGAGTCTGGGAGGACGCAGAGAAGGCACAGGACGTAAAGACGCCGTCCATCAGTCAGGATGAGATTGTCATGGCAGGCGGTCACATGACCGTGGAGCAGTTGACAGCAATGCTGAATACCATCCCACTGGAGATTTCGTTTGTGGACACAGACAATATCAACCGCTTTTTTAACGAAGGTCCAAAAGTGTTCAAAAGACCGGGAATGGCGATCGACAGAGAGGTGTTCTCCTGCCACCCGCCGAAGATTGAACAGCAGGTACGCCGTATTATTGAAGAATTCAGAGCGGGAACGCTTGATAAAGTACCTGTCTGGATGGATAAAAACGGTAGAACCATGTTAGTCACTTATATGGCAGTCCGTGATAAAAGCGGAAAATATCTTGGAACCATGGAACTGGTACAGGATATGGAATTTGCAAAAGAATATTTTCAGAAATAATTAATAAGTAGAAATCTCCTTATGGGAAGCAGCACGATACTCGCGTGGTCTGCTTCCCATAATTGTTTTAAACTGCTTTGAAAAATAGCTTGGGTTGGAAAAACCGCAGTTTAATGCGATCTCTGTGATGGGTGCGTCTGAATCGGTCAGCAGCTTTGCGGCATGGAAAATACGGATCCGCTGCAAATATTCGATCGGACTGTAATGCAGATACTGCTGAAAAATGCGTTGACATTCTCTGGGACAGATATTTGCAGTGTCCGCAATCTCTGAGACAGAAATGGTTTTATCTAAATTTCGGTGCAGCCAGGTCAGCATTTTTTTCAGGCGTTCGTCTTGTATCGGAGAAATGGAAGGGCTGGAATCCACGGACATTTTGGACAAAACAAAAAGCAGGATATTGGACAGCGCATTCCGTACCTGAAATTCATATCCGTAGTTTTCACTGATACAGGCATGGTAGGCACAGTCAAATTCCTGAAAATACGGAGCGTCCTCAGAAGTATTATGAAACACAAAGAAGGAAGGACCATTTTCCAACACAAAGGAGCGGAACAGGCAGGGAGCGGCGGTTTTCGGAACAACTGCATGAATGATCTCTGTGTTGATAAAGCATCCCTCCCCGGCTTTCAGTTCATAGGACTGGTCGCCGATGCGAACCGTGACAAGCCCTTCGAGCAGCACAAACAGTTCCAGCTCACCGTGCCAGTGAGGAGGAACATATCCGCCCATATATTCATGCAGATCCATATTATTCAGGGAGAGGTCAAAAAGTCTCGCATTTTTTTCAATTAGTTCTTTGCCGGATGCATCAATAGATAAAGAAATGGAATTATTTAACATAAACACACCGCCTTGTCGCTTTTGTTATATTATAAGTCGCATTTTCTAAAGATACAATGGTTTTTGCTGTGATAAAATTCAGAATAGAGATAAAAGGTTTTATGTTCAAATAGTAATAATAAGGAGAACAGCATGAAAAATACAGTGATTTTTGATCTGGATGGTCTGTTGATCGACAGCGAGATCATTTCCTTCCGATTGTATGAGGAACTGACCGGAAAATATGGACGTTCCATGACGCTGGAAGAATATGCAACGGATTATAGCGGAAAAACCGGCATTACAAATATGAAGCTGCTGCTGGAAAAGTATCAGCTTCCAATCACGTTCGATGCTGGAATGGCTTTCGTGGATGAGAGGGAAAAAGAATATTTAAAAGAAGGTGTTGCGCTGAAACCGGGCGCACGTGAACTGCTGGCGTATTTAAAGGAAAATCACTACAAAATATTGCTGGCAACGTCGAGTACCGAAGACCGCGCAGAGGGAATTCTGCAGCAGAATGGGATCCGTGACTACTTTGACCATCTGGTGTATGGTGTAAATGTGAAACGTGGCAAGCCGTTTCCTGATATTTTCCTGAAAGCATGTGAGGATGCAAATGAGCCACGGAAAAACTGTCTGGTGTTAGAGGACAGCGAAGCAGGGATTCAGGCGGCACATTCTGCGGGAATTGATGTGATCTGCATTCCGGATATGCGGGAGCCGGGAGAAGAATTCAAAAAGATGGTAACAGCACAGCTGATCTCTTTAAAAGATGTGATCATCTGGTTACAGACCTTACAATTGAACGGTGTTATGTAAACTAAAAACAGGGATTGTTGTTTTGATGCCTCCGGCTATGGTACAATATTGGAATCATAGGTGGAGGCATTTTATATGAAAGTGGTAGTGGCAATTGATTCTTTTAAAGGGAGTATGACAAGTATGCAGGCGGGAAACGCCTGTAAAGAGGGGATTCTTGCGGCGGCGCGTGCGCATTGTGACGGTGGGGCAGCAGCCGTGAGGGACAGGAAACCTGCAGCAGATAATATGGATGTTGTCGTAAAACCGCTTGCGGACGGAGGCGAGGGTACGGTGGAAGCTTTGGTAGAAGGGATGAACGGAACCTATGAGTATGTGACCGTGACAGACCCAATGGGAAGCCACGTAAAAGCAAGATATGGCATTCTGCCGGATCAAACAGCTGTGATGGAGATGGCGGAGGCTTCCGGTATTACACTGGTAAAAGAACCGTTAAATCCATGGAAAGCAGCATCCACAGGAGTCGGAGAAATGATTCTGGATGCAGTTCAAAAAGGATGCCGCAAGTTTATCATTGGAATTGGCGGCAGTGCGACGACAGAGGGCGGTATCGGAATGTTATCGGCACTGGGCTATGATTTTATGGATGAAAACGGGGACAGATTGCCACCGGTTTTTGCCTCGCTGGAAAAAGTGGTGCAGATAGAAAATAATCGTGTGCCGGAAGTGTTAAAAGACTGCCATTTTCAGATCGCATGTGATGTGACAAATCCGCTTTGCGGAGCGCAGGGGTGTGTTTACGTTTTCGGAGCGCAAAAAGGTGTGAAGGAAGAAGAAAAAGAGAGCATGGACAGGGCGATGCAGTCCTATGCGGCATGTCTGGAAAAATTTACCGGCAAAAAGCTGAGTGAAATTCCGGGCACAGGCGCAGCCGGAGGGCTTGGGTTTGCGTTTCTGTGGGGACTTCCAAACGTGGAACTGAAACCGGGAATCGACATTGTGCTTGAGGCAGTCGGGCTGACAAATGAATTGAAGGATGCAGATGTCGTGGTGACAGGGGAAGGCTGTCTTGATTTTCAGACGGCAATGGGAAAAGTTCCGGTCGGTGTGGCAAAGGCAGCAAAGCAATACGGCTGTGAAGTGATCGCTTTTGCCGGAAGTGTGACAGAAGAAGCCATAAAATGTAACGAAAAGGGAATCGATGCATTTTTCTCCATCCTGCCGGGAGTGTGTTCACTGGATGAAGCCATGAACACGGAAACTGCGCAGAAAAATATGCGGAATGCGGCGGAGCAGGTGTTCCGGTTGATTTTGGCTTGTGGGAAGGAAAAATCTTCTTTACATCCATAAATTCCTTTGCTATAATCCACTCAAAGCATAATATTTTCCAGTATTTCTAAGGGTGTAGAGCGTTTTCAGATATAGAAATACTGATCTTGATAAGATTTTGTATCTTATTCTTAAATTCATGATAAGCAGTTCATCAGAAAATCTATGCTTTTATTCCAGACAATTTACAAAAGCAGGATTTTTCTAAGAACTCAAGAAAGTCCTGTCATAAAACAGGAGGACTATCATGGCAGATATGAAAGCAATTATGCAGCAGCTCAGTATGCAGGAACAGTACGATGAGAATGCCAAGTGGTTGAATTCACAAAAACCGTTTTTGGCAAACATTCTTATCAGGACCGTGGACGACTTTAAGGGGATGCAACCGGAAGAAGTTGCAAAGTTGATTGAGGGAGAACCATCAGTTGGAAGGACACCGGTAGAGGAAGGGTTTACCAATGAAAGGCTGGAAGATGAAACGATGGCGATTTCCGGCATGAATACAGAAAAGAATGGTGCATAATGAAGGTGTTACTTATTTTGACGTTTTGTTTTATGTCAGAACCCAAAATGAACTGGCAAAGATTATTGTAAATATGGAGTTACAAAAAGAAGAACCTGCGCTTTATGATGTGGAGATGAGGGGAATTTTTTATGCAGCAAGGGAAGTGTCTTCTCAGCTTGGCAGAGAATTTAAGAACCAGCATTATAATGATATGAAAAAGGTCTATTCTATTTGGATTTGTATGAACACAAGAGAAAATAGCCTGAATAAGATTGCGTTAAAAAATGAAAATGTGTTTGGACAGTCAAGGTGGAAAGACAAATATGATATGATTCATATTGTGACGATTCGGCTAAGCAGGAAAATGGATGAAGACAGAGGGCATGAACTGCATCGTTTTCTTGGAGCAATCTTTGCACAGGAACTGTCATTTTCGGAGAAAGAAAAAATTTTAGTCAAAGAATTTGGAATAAAGTTAGAGGGAGACAGGAAAGAGAGGTTGACAAATATGTGTAATTTGGGTGAAGGGATTTGGGAACAAGGAATTGAGCAGGGAAAAATATCTGGTATTATAGAAACATGTATGAAGTTAAATATGTCAGAAAATGATATTATTGAAAAAATAAAGGAGATCATGCACATTTCTGGTGAAGAGGCAAAAAGGTACTATAAACAGGCTATGTAAGAAAATAGAATACAAACATAGGCAGAACTACTTCGTGAGGTCATTTCAGATTTCACGGAGTAGTTTTTTTGTGAAATAATTCCAAAATCCTTCATCCAAATCCAACCCTTCAATCGTTATAATAATCAGGAGACGTCCTACAAGAAAAATAATTACAGTTTCACAGAACAGGTGGACTGTAAAGGAGAATATCTTAATGCGCGAAGAGATACTGATAAAAAATTTGCAAAATGGGGATGCGTCTGCATTGGACGAACTGATCTCCATGTATTACCAGGAGATCCTGCGGTACTGCATCTGGCATGCGCCGGATCGCACACAGGCGGAAGATGCGGCACAGGAAACTTTTTTGAAGGCTGTGAAATATCTTGGAAATTTCGGATTTTCCGGTAAATTCAGAGCCTTTTTATATAAAATTGCAGCAAACACCTGTATTGATATGCAGAAAAATAAATGGAACCAGCATACCGCGTTGGAAGACTTACAGGAAGAACCGTCCTATGTGGAAAAAGATTTTAAAAACGTGGAGGAAGAGCTTGTAATCTGTAGTCTGGTAAAAAATCTGGAGCTAAAAGATCAGGAAATCGTGCTGTTGCGTTTCGGACAGAATCTGAAATTGCGTGAGATCGCAGAAATTGTTGGTCTGCCAATGCGTACAGTGCAGTCCAGATTGAAGGTAAGTTTAAAGGTGATCGAGAAGGAAATGAAAGGAGGAAATTTAAGATGAGCCGGAAAATGAAAGAAAAATTAAGCAGGGCATTTGAAACATATGATGTATGCAAATTGAACAATGTTGAGCATATGCAGGCGGTCGAAGAACCTGTGATACAACTTGCAAAAGCCCAGTTTCAGAAATCCTATCGAAACAAAAATAAATTCCGTGATTTGCTATTATGTCAACTAAAATTTTGCGGAATCAAAATGTGGACATTTGAGCTGTTAATTGCAATTATAACAAGCTTGATACTGAGAAATCTTTTGTCAGATCCGTATTTTATGACAACCAGAAAATTAGTGTTTTGTGTTGTCTGTTTTGCCATCGCAGTGCCGATGATGCTATTGCCGTTTTTGTACCGGTCGATACGATATCAGATGTTTGAGATGGAGAGTGTATCGGTCTTTTCCATAAAAACAGTTTTGTTTTCCAAATTTTTGCTGTTTTTCGGCGGCGAGGTGCTGCTTGTCGCATCCGTTTTGTTGGTTTTATGGAACACAACATCCATTACATTTGCAGAGTTGGCAGGTTGTATTCTGATTCCGTTTTTACTTGCCAACAATGGTTACCTGTTGTTGTTGAAAAAAATAAAATCAGAAAAGCTGTGTCAGAGTTTTCTGGGATTTGGAATTGTATTAATCGCAATCATAGTAATAAGTTTTCGTTCAACAGAACAGATGTTATGGATGCGGATGACACCGGCAACCGTTGTGTCCATTCTGGGACTTGTGCTGTACGGAGTGTATCAGAGTATGACGCTTTTTAAAAAATATGAATGAACTTTACGCGAATCGAAAGGAGGAATGAACCTCATGAAATTAGAAGTAGAAAACATTACAAAAAAATACAAAGATAAAACCGCAGTAGATAATGTCTCCATCACATTCACCCCCGGAGTCTGGGGATTACTTGGGGCGAACGGCGCAGGAAAAACGACACTTGTAAAGCTGTTAAAAGGTCTGTTAAAGCCGGTGGGCGGCAGCATCTATTACGGTGGAAGCGACATGGCAGAAAAGACCGTTGCGATGTTGGCAGGGGAGATTGGTTATGTATTCCAGAATCCGGATGACCAGATTTTCAAATATCATGTGATCGATGAAGTCATGTTCGGACCGCAGAATATCGGAATGACAAAAGAGCAGGCAAAGGAAAAAGCTGTTGCAGCATTAAAGCTGGTCGGGCTGGAACAGCTTGCAGACGAAAATCCTTATGATCTGGAATTGTCAGAGCGGAAACTGGTTGCGATCGCTTCCGTTCTTGCGATGGATACAAAAGTGCTCATTCTGGATGAACCGACGATCGCACAGGACTGGAAGGGCAGAAAGATCATTCAGAAAATGATCCGGGATCTGAGCAGTCAGGGAAAAACGGTGATTGCGATTTTACACGATATGGATTTTGTGGCAGAGAGTTTCGAGCGTGTGATCGTTATGGCGCACGGAAAAGTGCTCGCAGATGGCACAAAAGAGGAAGTGTTTGCACAGAAGGATATCCTGGAGCAGGCAAGGCTCGACCAGCCGTATCTGACAAAACTGTGCCAGCAGCTGGGGTATAAGAACTTGTATTTTTCATTGAAAGATTAGGAAGAAGTGAATTATAAGAAAAAGGATCTTTGATACAATTAGTGTCATGGAGTAAAAAATATTTTGGATATTTTATAATTAAAAAAGAAAATTGGAGGTTTACATAATGAGAAATTTATTAGTAGTGGTAGATATGCAGAATGATTTTATCGATGGCTCACTCGGAACAAAAGAGGCAGTGGCTATCGTGGATAACGTAATCGCAGAGATTGCAAAGTATGACACCAAAGACATTTTTGCAACAAGGGATACACACCCGGAAAATTATTTAGAGACTCAGGAAGGAAAAAATCTTCCGGTTGTACACTGTGTGAAGGGAACAGACGGCTGGCAGATCAATGAGAAAGTGAAAACTGCATTAAAAGACGCAGTAGTGATCGACAAGCCGACGTTCGGTTCAAAAATTCTTGCGGAAGAGATTACAAAAATCGCAGAGAAAGAAGATATCACCGTTACATTGGTCGGACTTTGCACCGACATCTGTGTTGTCTCCAATGCAATTTTAATTAAGGCATATCTGCCGGAGATCCCGGTCAAAGTCATTGCTTCCTGCTGCGCAGGTGTCACACCGGAAAGCCATGAAGCAGCATTGGCTACAATGAGAATGTGTCAGGTGCAGGTGGAGTAGTTCCTGACAGGCAAAAAAACTCTACAAAAACAACTCGATCACAAACACAACCGCACAGCATGCCACAGACACCTGAAACAGACTTGCACCAAACCATGCTGCAAGGATACCGACGACGAGTGCAACGGCACCGGCTGCAGGGCTCTGTGTTGCTTCGACAATCGCAGGAAATGTCATGACAGCCAGCGTCACATATGGAACGTAATATAAAAAGGACTGGATAAACTGGTTTTTGATCGGTTTGCGGATCAGTGTCAAAGGTAAAACACGGATGGCATAAGATACAAGAGCCATCACGGCGATATAAATAAAATTATTATGTGTCATAGAAAACCTCACTTACGGAAGCATATTTATTATGCTTCCGTTTTCCTTGGAAACAAAATTGCAGCAGCGGAAGAAATCACAACGGTTAAAATAATCGTTCTTGTGCCGCTTGACATGGAAGAAACAACCGGGAGATAAGAACCGGCAAAGCTAAGTGCAAAGCTGATGGCGACAAGCGCAGCGACCACTTTATCTTTTCTTGCAGGCGGTATAATGATCGCAAGGAACATGCCGTAAAGTGCGACACTCAGGGCGCTCACCACCCGAAGCGGCAATACATTGCCAGCCATAATTCCGAGTGCGGTACCAACTGACCAGGCGGGCGCAGCCAGCACGATCGCTCCATACGTATAGAAAGGATTCAGATAGCCGGGGCGCGCAATGGTGATCCCAAACAATTCATCCGTCACATCATAGGCGATGATCAGCCGGTGAAAAAAAGGTGTTCCGGGTGCAAAACGCTGGGTGAGCGCACAGCTCATCAGCAGATAGCGTGCATTGGAGATCAGTGTGATAATTGCGACTTCCAGATAGGTTGCATTTGCAGCGATCAGCGTAAATGCGGCGTACTCACCGGCAGAAGCATTGTTCAGTAAACTTGCAAGAAATCCCTGAAAGGCGGTTAAACCGGCATTTCTTGCGGCAATTCCAAGAGAAAACGATACCGCCAGATAGCCTAAAGCAATCGGGATACCGTCACGCATTCCCTCACAGAAAATTTTTCGGTTAAAAGCGTATACAGGACGCTCGTTGGTCATTTTTTTTGTTTCACTCATCTGTAAAACCTCGAATTTTTATGGTAAAAAGTAATAAATTTTGATAGCTGATTTTGGTTAAAATCACGGCTAACGTGTATTATAGCAATTATAAACAAATTAGTAAATGATAAAAAGTAAGCAAAAATTGGTATAAAAGATTAAATAATGTCAACCGGAATGATGAAAATGAGGTTTGCATTGCCTATAGTGAAATGATAAGATGGGATAAATAGCATGTATAAACAGGAGAGAAAACGATGGAATTATGGGATATTTATGATGCAGATAAAAAGCCGACAGGACGCACAATGAAGCGCAACGACTGGTGTTTAAAGGATGGCGAATATCATCTGACGGTGCTCGGTGTTGTGGCAAGACCGGATCAAACGTTTCTTATCACAAAGCGCGTCATGACAAAGGCATGGGCACCGGGCTGGTGGGAAGTATCCGGCGGCGCAGCACAGGCTGGTGAGGAGTCTTACGAGGCAGTTCTTCGCGAAGTGAAAGAGGAGACAGGACTGGATGCCAGAAATGCCGAGGGCGGCTATTTATTTACCTATAAGAGAGAAAATCCGGGTGAGGGTGACAATTATTTTGTGGACGTTTACCGTTTTGTCATGGATATTGACGACAAAGACCTGCATCTTCAGACAGAGGAAACAGATGGCTACATGTTTGCAACGCCAGACCAGATCAGGGAGTTTGCAGATCAGGGGATCTTCTTACATTACGACAGCATTAAGCAGGCGTTTGAAATGTGATTGCGTGAGCAGAAGAAAACATCAAAGATATAGTTTTGCAGATGGAATACTGAATGGAAAAGAGGCAGGGAAACTATGACAACGATTCGAGTTGCAACAGAGGCAGATGCAGAGGAGATTCTTGCAATCTACGCAAAATATATTGAGCAGACAGCGATCACGTTTGAATATGTTGTGCCGTCCATAGAGGAGTTCCGTAGCAGGATCAGACATACATTGGAGCGTTTTCCATACCTGGCAGCGGAAAAGGATGGAAAAATCGCAGGCTATGCCTATGTCAGTTCGTTCAAAGAGAGAGCGGCATATGACTGGTCAGTGGAGACATCCATTTATGTAGATATGGAGCAGAAACGCAGCGGGATCGGCAGAAGGCTTTATGAAGAGCTGGAAAATATTTTGAAGCAGCAGGGTATTTTAAATGTCAATGCCTGCATTGCTTATCCACAGGCGGAAGATGAATATCTGACGAAGGACAGCGTGCTGTTTCATGAAAAACTGGGTTATACGATGGTTGGAACTTTCCATCAGTGCGGTTATAAGTTCCACCGCTGGTATGACATGGTCTGGATGGAAAAATTCATCGGAGAGCATAGGGAAAATCAGCCGGATATCATTCCGTTTCCGAAGTTGAAGATGGAAAAGTAGTCCACGGTGGACTAGATTTTTGGAGGCATGAATGAAAAAAGAAAAAAACACTGATTGGATTTATTATGTATTTGTATTTCTTAGCGCAATAGCTGTATTTACTTATATATTGCATGTTGGCTATATTTCATCGGGAAGCATGGAACCGGCACTTATGACGCATGATGTTACGGTAAGTTCCAGAATTCTCATAAGTCCGATAAAATGCGGTGATATTATTTCGTTCAAACGGGAGAATGGTGATATATA
>OHLN01001077.1_pt1 | contig 10761 bp, 10 predicted proteins | sample 1569071 | NCBI WGS metagenome assembly OHLN01 (sample SAMEA3879594, study PRJEB24766) | human gut metagenome | biome: human-associated habitat; feature: feces | place: USA | collected 1985/1987
CTCTTTTTGGCATTAACATTATTTATCGCTCCCTTCCTTATTTCCTTTAGTAGGAAGTACTTCACCGTTGTATACCCAAGCTTTTACACCAACTTTTCCGTAAGTTGTGTCTGCTTCAGCGAATCCATAATCAATATCTGCACGAAGTGTCTGAAGCGGAATAGTTCCTTCGCTGTAGAACTCTGTACGAGCCATATCAGCACCGCCAAGACGTCCGGATACGGATGTTTTGATACCTTTAGCTCCGGCCTTCATTGTTCTCTGCATTGTAGATTTCATAGCACGTCTGAAAGAGATACGGTTCTCAAGCTGAAGTGCGATATTCTCTGCTACTAACTGAGCGTCTTTGTCTGGTCTCTTTACTTCTTTGATATCTACGATAAGTTTCTTGTCTGTGAATTTCTTTAATTCAGCTTTAACTTTTTCGATCTCAGCTCCGCCTTTACCGATTACGATACCAGGTTTAGCTGTGTAGATGATGATCTTAACTCTGTCAGATGCTCTCTCGATCTCGATCTTGGAAACACCTGCGCTGTACAGTTTCTTCTTCAGGAGAAGTTATTGGACGAAAAGCAGGAATAGCAACAATAACAGCTGTTGTTAATAATAAGACATTAAGCTGCACAGTAAGAGTTACAAGCATAAGATAATTCAGGTAATGAAAAAAATTATGACCATCAGTGTTGTACTGATGGTCATAATTTTTTGGACAAAAAAAGGAGATGCGGTCAAACATCTCCTTTTTCAAAATATGAGGGGGAGATAGAAAGAATTCTCTTTGCTATCTAATATAGAATATACATGATAAATGTGAGCAAAATGTGTACAATTAGTTAAACAAAAATAAAAATCATAAAATGTATTTTATTGATTAATATTCTCTAATATGTTAATATCAAAATGTTATTTAAGTGTATGGAGGTCTATATATGCCAGACGATTTTAATAAGAATACAAGCATAGAAGACGAAATTGAAAAGTCGTTGCAGAAAATGGTAGAAGAAGAAACTACAGTTGCCAAAGCTTATGTAGGAAAGGCTGATGATTATAAAGCAGAGCAGCCATCAGATATTAATGATGGGAGGACGAGAGTTGTTCCTAAGATAACAGATGAAATTCTTAAGGAACAGCAGGTAATTAATAAATCATCTCAACCAACACAAGAAGAATTAACTGATAGAGATATTTTACTTGATGATGATGACGATGAAGAACCAGAAGATGAAGATAAAGAGATTTTGAAAGACACCACTAAGAAACCACTGGATAAGAAGACAAAGCTTATTATAGCAGGGGTTGCTGCGGGAGTTGCATTAGTTTTAATTATAATAATTATAGTTGCTGTATCACTTAACAAGAAGAGTAAGAATAATTATAATTATTATTATCAGACAGGAATGAAACTGTACGAAGAGGGTAATTATGGTGATGCATCATCATATCTTAGCAAGGCTTCTAAAGAAAATGAGGGAAAGAAGAATCTGAACCTTAAGTATACATTGTATAGATGCTATGAAAGCTCAGGAAATGAGGATGAAGCTGTTAATGTGTTGAAGGATATACTTTCATATGATGAGAATTATGAAGATGCGGTTAAAGCTCTTGCAGATATTTATTATAAGAAAGAGGATGCAGATAATTTAACAAAGCTTATAAGAAAGTATCAGGATGGGAAATGCAGCAATGCAGTTAAGAATTATATTGTAAAAGAACCATCAGCTTCTAAAGAGCCGGGTTCGTATGATGATGATGTTGAACTTAAATTTACATGTGATTCTGGTTGTGTTGTTTATTATACAACTGATGGAAAAGAACCTGATATTAAGAGTACACTATATGATGGAACAGCAATTAAGTTAGAAACAGGCACAACTAAGATAAAAGCGGTTTCTGTTAATTCTATTGGGGTATATAGTAAAGTAGTTGAATTTGAATATGTTGTTGAATATGGTGCTCCTGTAGCACCAGATGTAACTCCTGCGTCAGGAAAATATTCAGATGGAGAGAAGATTAAGATTAATAATATCCCTGACAAATGTAAGGCATATTATACAACAGATGGTACAACTCCTACATCTTCATCAACAGAGTATACAGGTGAATTCGATATGCCAACCGGTAATACTGTAATCGCATTTGTAATAATTAACGATCATGAGCAGAGCAGTACAGTAGTTAAGAGAAATTATAATGTTGAAGTAAAGAATACATATACATACAGCCAGGCTGAAAGCCAGCTGAAAAATGTCCTTATATCAAAGAAGGTGCTTAAGTCAGACAGCGTAGCTTCAGATGGTTCAGGTGTTAATTTTGTCTATATTTCAAAGACAAAGGTTGGCAACAATGAAATGTATATTATCAGATATGATGTAATAAAGGGTGGTTCTACAACAACTGCTGGATTATATGGCGTTGATACATCAAGCGGTAAGGTGTATACTGTTACAGGTACAGAAGGCAGTTATTCTGCCAAAGAATACTAAAGGTTGATTGTGCGTAATGCACTTCATAATATTACTTTTTGAAAGGAGAATTGTAATGTATAAAATTCTTAAGGCTGAGAAGTTAGCAGAGAAGATCTTCCTTATGGATGTTGAAGCTCCTAGAGTTGCTAAACATTGTGAACCTGGCCAGTTCGTTATTGTAAAGATGGATGATTTGGGCGAAAGAATTCCACTTACTATTTGTGATTATGACAGAGAAGCAGGAACTATAACAATAGTTGTTCAGATAGTTGGAGCGTCTACTGAGAAGATGTCACATCTTAAAGCAGGAGATGCATTTGAAGATTTTGTTGGACCTCTTGGATGTCCATCAGAGCTTATCAGCAAGGATATTGAAGAACTCAAAAAGATGAATATTGTATTCATTGCCGGAGGTCTTGGAACAGCACCTGTATATCCACAGGTTAAATGGATGCATGAGCATGGTGTAGATGTTGATGTTATCGTTGGTGCTAAGAATAAGGAACTTATAATCTTAGAGGAAGAGATGAAGGCTGTTGCTGGTAATCTTTACATAACAACTGATGATGGAAGCTATGTAAGAAAAGGTATGGGTACAGATGTGCTTAAGGATCTTGTTGCAGAAGGAAAACATTATGATTTATGTGTAGCAATCGGACCTATGATTATGATGAAATTCGTCTGTCTTCTTACTAAGGAACTTGGAATTCCTACAATTGTCAGCATGAATCCGATTATGGTTGATGGAACTGGTATGTGTGGTGCATGTCGTCTTAAGGTTGGCGATGAGATTAAGTTTGCATGTGTTGACGGACCTGAATTTGACGGTCATCTTGTTGACTTTGACCAGGCTATGAAGAGAAGTGCTATGTACAGAACTGAAGAGGGAAGAGCAATGCTCAAGCTTCAGGAAGGCGATACACATCACGGCGGTTGTGGACAGTGTAATTAGAAAGGATGGGTTTCAAAATGGACGTAATGAAGAAAGTGCCAGTCAGAGAGCAGGCTCCTGACGTAAGAAATAAGAATTTTGATGAAGTATGTCTTGGATATAACAAGGAAGAAGCTATGGAAGAGGCAACAAGATGCCTTAACTGTAAGAATGCAAGATGCGTTCAGGGCTGTCCTGTATCTATCGATATCCCAGCATTTATTCATCAGGTAAAAGAAGGAAATATTGAGGAAGCATATAAGATTATTGGTAAGTCAAGTGCACTTCCTGCTGTATGTGGCCGTGTATGTCCACAGGAGACACAGTGTGAAGGTCAGTGTATCAGAGGAATCAAGGGTGAATCAGTATCAATTGGTAAGCTTGAAAGATTTGTTGCTGACTGGGCAAGAGAGAATAATGTTGAGCCAGAGAAGCCAACAGAGAAGAAAGGCAAGAAAGTTGCTGTTATCGGTTCAGGTCCTTCAGGACTTACATGTGCCGGAGACCTTGCAAAAATGGGATATGACGTAACTATATTCGAGGCTTTACATGAGGCTGGTGGTGTATTAGTATATGGTATTCCTGAATTCCGTCTTCCTAAGTCAACAGTAGTTGCCCACGAAGTTGAGAATGTTAAGAAGTTAGGTGTTAAGATTGAGACTAACGTTGTTATTGGTAAGTCAATGACAATTGACCAGTTACTTGAAGATGAAGGCTTTGATGCAGTATTCATAGGTTCTGGTGCAGGTCTTCCAAGATTCATGGGTATTCCGGGCGAGAATGCTAACGAAGTATTCTCAGCTAATGAGTACCTTACAAGAAGTAATCTTATGAAAGCTTTCAAGGATGAGTATGATACTCCAATAGCAAGATTTAAGAAGGTTGCTATCGTTGGTGGTGGTAATGTTGCTATGGATGCTGCAAGAACAGCATTAAGACTTGGAGCAGAAACTCATATCGTATACAGAAGAAGTGAGGAGGAGCTTCCAGCAAGAGCTGAGGAAGTACATCACGCTAAGGAAGAAGGAATTATATTTGACCTTCTTACTAATCCGACAGAGATTCTTACAGATGACAAGGGTAATGTTACAGGTATGAAGTGTATTAAGATGGAACTTGGTGAACCTGATGCTTCAGGAAGAAGAAAGCCTGTAGAGATTCCTGGTTCAGAGTTTGTTATGGAATTAGATGCAGTTATCATGTCACTTGGTACTTCACCTAACCCACTTATATCTTCAACAACTAAGGGGCTTGACATCAACAAGAGAAAATGTATCGTAGCAGAAGAAGAAACTGGTAAAACATCTAAGGAAGGTGTATATGCCGGTGGAGATGCTGTTACAGGTGCAGCTACAGTTATTCTTGCCATGGGAGCAGGAAAGGCTGGAGCTAAGGGAATTGATGAATTCCTTTCTAACAACTAATCAGAATATAGTAAACCCGCTGTGTCTGTTAATTACACAGCGGGTTTTATTGATTATAAGAATTAATTAAACATTTTTTCAACGAACTGTTCTGAAAAATTCTCGGCTTCTTCATCTGAGAGTTCAGTAAATTGTACGGTTAACTGTTCTTTAACATAAGCTGTACGGTTAAAATATTTCATTTCTTCCTGAATATCTCCAGTGTAAGAATTCTCAATATCTTCTTTGGTTATGTTGTCTTCAAGCCAGTTAAGTACATTGGCGGCTTTCTTATCCTCAGTTTCAGCCTTGGCTTTAATTTTGTTAGAGTATTTCAAAGACCAGACACCGATTGCAATGAATCCGATAAATAACAGACCAAGAACAATATTAATAAAAAGGAATGAAGGTGCATCTTTAGTTATTATCTTAATGATACCGATATCATTAAGAATCATAAGAATGATTCCGATTCCTCCACATACAAAGAATGTGATGGCAGAAGATAAGTTATCCTTGTACTTGTCAGTGCTGCTTTCATACAGGCTTCCACCTGTAAGAAGAGAGTCATTCCCGTTATTATCCTGAATGTTGTCATTAGTTATGTCAGTTGCGTTTTCAGACATAATATTCCTCCTTGTTATAGAACTTAACCATAAGTCCTTTGTTGTTCAGATATTATAAAATATAATTGTGAAAAAATAAAGAACATCTGGATTAATGTGGTAAAATACGAAAGAAAGATATTACAGATTAGTAAGATTAAGGAGATTGATATGAAAACACTTATAGTGACAGGAGGAAGTCTTGATATAAGCTGGGCAAAGGATTTTGTCAGGACAATAAATGCTGAATACATAATTGCAGCTGACAGTGGCCTTAAATATATTGATGAACTCGGACTTGTGCCGGATATGATACTGGGGGATTATGACTCAGTAGAAGATGGACTGCTTGATAAGTATAAAAGTATAGATATTAAGACTTATCCTAAAGAAAAGGATTATACAGATACGCATATTGCTATTATAAATGCATTGAAAGCCGGAGCGTCAGTCATATATATACTTGGGGCGACAGGTACAAGGATGGATCACACATTTACCAATATATGCAATATGAAGGCTGCACTTGACAGTGGCGTACCATGTTTTATATGTGACAGTCACAATAAAATATATCTTATAAATGACAAGATGGGAGAAGTGAAAGTGTCCAAAACAGGACAGTATGGTGATTATGTATCATTTGTTCCACTATCTGAAGAAACAATTATAAGTCTTGCAGGGTTTAAATATGTGCTTGATGATTATATACTTCATCAGGGTTTAAGCATATGCCAGAGTAATGAAATTAAAGAAAATGTGGCGGTTATAAATATAAAAAAAGGATTTGTGATTGTATTTGAAACAAAGGACTAAAAATACTTGTAATTATTGGCAGATTGTAATAAAATTAACAAAGAGTTGCGCAATAGCAACGTAAAAAACAAGGGAGGTCTCGTAATGAGTAATACAACACAGGCATTATCAAGGATTGAAGCAATACTTGATGATAGCAGCTTTGTTGAAATCGGTGCTGGTGTGACTGCCAGATCTACAGATTTTAACATTCAGGAAAAGAAGGCTCCATCCGATGGTGTTATTACAGGATACGGAGTTATTAATGGTAATCTTGTGTATGTATACAGCCAGGATGCAACTGTTCTTAATGGTTCTATCGGTGAGATGCATGCTAAGAAGATTTCAGCACTTTATGATTATGCTATGAAGATGGGAGCTCCTGTGATAGGTCTTATTGACTGCGCAGGTTTAAGACTTCAGGAAGCAACAGATGCTCTTGAAGGTTTCGGTACAATTTATAAGAAGATGTCTATTGCATCAGGTGTTATTCCACAGATTACAGCAGTTTACGGTAACTGTGGCGGTGGACTTGCAATTCTTTCTTCATTATCTGATTTTACATTTATGGAAGATAGCAAGGCCAAGCTTTTTGTTAACAGCCCTAATGCATTAGATGGTAATAATGAATCAAAGCTTGACTCAGCGTCAGCTAAGTTCCAGGCAGAAGCAGGAGTTGTTGATTTTACAGGAGATGAGGAGACTATTGCTAATGGTGTAAGACAGTTAGTTTCTATGCTTCCTGCTAACAACGAAGAGGATGCTGCAGTTTCTGCAACAACAGATGATCTTAACAGAGCATGCCCTGATATGGCAGCAGAGATTGCTGATCCTGCATTAGCTCTTTCAGATATTGCTGATGATAATGTATTTGTTGAAGTTAAGGCTTCATATGCTAAAGAAATGGTTACAGGATTTATTCAGGTAGATGGAATTACTATTGGTGCTGTAGCTAACAGAACAGCTCTTTATGATGAAGAGGGTGAAGTGGCTGAAAAGTTTGAACCGGTTCTTACAGTTAAGGGCGCTTACAAGGCAGAGGATTTTGTTAATTTCTGTAATGCATTTGAGATTCCTGTACTTACACTTACTAATGTTAAGGGATTCGAAGCTACAGTGGCAGCTGAGAAGGGAATTGCAATTGCAAGTGCCAAGCTTACATATGCATTTGCTAACGCAGATGTACCTAAGGTTAATGTTATTACAGGTGAGGCTTATGGAAGCGCATATGTTTCTATGAACTCTAAGTCTTTAGGTGCAGACCTTGTCTACGCATGGCCAACAGCTTCTATCGGAATGATGGATTCACAGCTTGCAGCAAAGATTATGTATGCTGATGAGATAGCAGCCGCTTCTGATGTGGCAGCAACTGTTTCAGAGAAAGCAGCTGAATATGCTAAGTTACAGTCAAGTGTTGAGTCAGCAGCAGCAAGAGGTTATGTTGATGCTGTTATTGACCCGGAGAATACAAGACAGTATGTAGCCGCTGCATTTGAAATGTTATTTTCAAAGAGAGAGGTTCGTCCTGATAAGAAGCATGGAACAGTTTAATTAAGAGGTGACAATATGAAGAAGACTAATTTGAAAAGATTCTTATTGTTATTCTGCATGTTAGCCTGCGTATTCAGTATGACAGCCTGTGGTAATGCACAGATTGATACTAATACAGCTAAAGAATCCATTAAAGATAACGAGGTTGCTTATGTTGAGAATTACCTCAAGGACTGGGCAAAGGATATGATTCTTTACCTTGACAGCAATCAGGGTGAAGCAGGAACAGATGCTCTTATTGCAGATGCAGAAGCAGGAATAACCCTTAATGATGTTAACAGTAAGATGTATATTGTTAATCAGCAGGGAATGAATGTTAAAACAATAGGATTATACAATAGCTGGAACAGCACTAAAGATGAACTTGGTGAACTCAAAGAGTCTGTTGATGTTAACAACATTAATGTAAAGGTCAGTGATGAAACAAGTGAATTATGTACTATTTCAGTTAAACTTAAATTCGAAAAGAGAGTATGTACATTCGAATTCGTAATCAATACAGATTACACACTTGAAAGTGGAGCTATTAATCCATCATACACAACAGGTGAGAAGATGGGTAAGGCCGGAATGAATACACTTATTGGTATGGGAACTGTATTTGTAGTTCTTATATTCATTTCATTCATTATTTCTCTGTTCAAGTATATAAGCGTATATGAGAACAGAAAGAAAGAACAGAAAGAAGACACAGCTTCTGTTGGTGTTGATAATGCTATAGCACAGATTGTTTCTAATGAAGAACAGGATGAAGATGTTGATGATCTTGAACTTGTTGCAGTTATAACAGCAGCTATTGCAGCATCAGAGAATACATCTACAGACGGACTTGTTGTTCGTTCAATCAGAAAGTCAAAAAAAGGAAATTGGCACAGAGCCTAATCACAGGAGGAAATGATTATGAAATCTTATACAATCACAGTAAATGGCGTTGCTTATGATGTAACAGTAGAAGAGACAGGAGCAGGCGCAGCACCTACACCGGTTGCAGCACCGAAAGCAGCTCCAAAAGCAGCTCCAAAGGCAGCACCGAAAGCGGCAGCAGGCGCTGGAAGCATCCAGGTAAAAGCTGGAGCAGCAGGTAAAGTATTCCAGGTTCCTACATCTGTTGGACAGAAGGTAGAGGCTGGAGATACAGTTATTATCATTGAAGCAATGAAGATGGAGATCCCAGTTGTTGCCCCAGAGGCAGGAACTATTGCCAGCATTGATGTTGCAGTAGGTGATGCTGTTGAATCAGGAGCTGTACTTGCTACATTAAACTAGTAACTGAACCAGGAGGTTTTTACAAATGGAATATATTTCAAATACGCTGGGAAACCTCGTAGATCAGACCGCGTTCATGAATCTGACTTTTGGTAACCTGATCATGATCGCTGTTGCCTGCGTGTTTCTCTATCTGGCAATCCACCATGGCTTTGAGCCATTGCTTCTTGTTCCGATTGCCTTTGGTATGTTGCTTGTAAATATCTATCCGGATATTATGCTTCATGCTGAAGATGCAGCAAACGGTACAGGTGGACTTCTGTATTACTTTTATCAGCTTGACGAGTGGTCGATCCTTCCTTCTCTGATTTTTCTCGGAGTCGGAGCTATGACAGACTTTGGTCCGCTGATTGCGAATCCGAAGAGTTTTCTTCTCGGAGCAGCAGCACAGTTTGGTATCTTTGCCGCTTATCTTGGAGCGATGGCTCTTGGATTTTCCGACAAGGCAGCAGCAGCTATCTCTATTATCGGAGGTGCAGACGGTCCGACATCTATCTTCCTTGCAGGTAAACTGCAGCAGACAGCTATCATGGGACCAATCGCTGTAGCGGCATATTCTTATATGTCACTTGTGCCGATCATCCAGCCACCGATCATGAAACTTCTTACAACAGAGAAGGAAAGAAAGATCAAAATGGATCAGCTTCGTCCGGTTTCCAAACTGGAGAGAATCCTGTTCCCGATCATTGTTACGATCGTTGTCTGCGTGATTCTTCCTACAACAGCTCCGCTGGTAGGTATGCTGATGCTCGGTAACCTGTTCCGCGAGAGCGGTGTTGTAAAACAGCTGACAGAAACAGCTTCCAATGCCCTGATGTATATCGTAGTTATCCTTCTGGGTACATCCGTAGGTGCTTCCACAAGTGCAGAAGCATTCTTAAACGCAGATACTCTGAAGATCGTAGTTTTAGGTCTTGTTGCATTCGCAATCGGTACATTCGGCGGATGTATGCTTGGTAAACTGCTCTGCAAACTGACTCATGGAAAGATCAACCCGCTGATCGGTTCCGCAGGTGTATCCGCAGTACCTATGGCAGCCCGTGTATCCCAGAAAGTGGGCGCAGAGGCAGATCCTACAAACTTCCTTCTGATGCACGCAATGGGCCCGAACGTTGCCGGTGTTATCGGTACAGCCGTAGCAGCCGGAACATTCATGGCTATTTTCGGAGTATAACCAAATCAAGCAAGCTATCTTGCTTGTATCAGGAGGAGTGCAACTCCTTCTGATAAGCTGCGGAGCAGCTATTTGGTTATGAGCAAGTAGCGAAGCGGATTGCGAATATCCGATTAAACAGAACTATAAAGGAGATTTAATAATGGCAGAATTAGAGAAAAAACCTGTTAAAATTGTGGAAACCATTCTCCGTGATGCTCATCAGTCCCAGATCGCAACACGTATGACCACAGAACAGATGCTTCCGATCGTAGATAAACTTGACAAAGTCGGCTATCACGCAGTAGAGTGCTGGGGTGGTGCAACATTTGATGCATCCCTTCGTTTCCTTCACGAAGATCCATGGGAAAGACTTCGTAAATTACGTGACGGCTTCAAGAACACAAAACTTCAGATGCTTTTCCGTGGACAGAACATCCTTGGATACCGTCCATACGCAGATGACGTTGTAGAATACTTCGTACAGAAATCTGCTGCAAACGGAATCGACATCATCCGTATTTTTGACTGCCTCAATGACCTTCGTAACCTGCAGACAGCAGTAAGCGCTGCAAACAAAGAGAAGGCTCAT
>OHLN01001079.1_pt1 | contig 10753 bp, 8 predicted proteins | sample 1569071 | NCBI WGS metagenome assembly OHLN01 (sample SAMEA3879594, study PRJEB24766) | human gut metagenome | biome: human-associated habitat; feature: feces | place: USA | collected 1985/1987
TATATAACTTAGTAAATAAATTCATGACACTAATAAGAGCCAATCCATTGTAAAAATAAAACTGCAATGCTAATATAAAAAGGTATTGAATCATTACACAGATAAATGAACTTTGTAGAACAGAGGAGAGTAGGAGGATTTATGAAATCAATCTCATTAGCAAATGAACTTGCAGGAAATTCATATCCAGGACGTGGAATCGTCATCGGAAAATCCGCAGATGGTAAATATGCAGTAACTGCTTACTTTATTATGGGTAGAAGTGAGAACAGCCGCAACCGTGTGTTTGTGGAGGATGGGGAAGGAATCCGTACACAGGCATTTGATCCTTCGAAATTAAGTGATCCAAGCCTGATTATTTATGCTCCGGTTCGTGTACTTGGCAATAAAACAATTGTTACCAATGGGGATCAGACAGACACGATTTATGAGTTGATGGATAAACAGCAGACGTTTGAGCAGGCATTAAGAACCAGAGAGTTTGAGCCGGATGCTCCAAACTATACACCAAGAATTTCCGGAATTATGCACATTGACAATGGAACTTACAATTATGCAATGTCTATTTTAAAGAGTAACAATGGAAATCCAGAAAGTTGCAATCGATTTACATATACATATGAAAATCCAATCGCAGGAGAAGGACGTTTTATCCACACATATATGCATGATGGGAATCCACTTCCAAGTTTTGAAGGAGAACCTAAATTAGTAGCAATCGAAGAAGATATCGATGACTTCACAAATACACTTTGGAACAGCTTAAACGATGACAACAAAGTATCTCTGTTTGTAAGATATATTGATATTGAGACAGGTAAGTACGAAAGCAAGATCATTAATAAGAATAAATAATAGTCACTTACTGAGTACAGATAGTGCTCATAGATTATTGTGAACATAAGACGATGTTTTCGCAGTAAGAAATTATTTACAGGAATTAATTTTAAAATACTTATTTGGTTCATACGGAGGATTTATATAATGAAAGAATTCGAATTAAAATATGGCTGTAACCCGAATCAGAAACCTGCAAAAATTTATATGGCAGACGGATCTGAGCTTCCGGTGAAGATCCTTTCTGGAAGACCGGGATATATCAATTTCCTGGATGCTTTTAATGGCTGGCAGCTGGTATCCAATCTGAAGAAAGCAACAGGACTTCCTGCAGCTACATCTTTTAAACATGTATCTCCTGCCGGTGCTGCTGTAGGACTTCCTCTTACAGAGACTCTGGCAAAGATCTACTGGGTAAATGATATGGACTGGAAGAATTTTTCACCATTAGCATGCGCTTATGCAAGAGCTCGCGGTGCTGACAGAATGTCCTCTTTTGGTGATTTTATTTCTCTTTCTGATGTGTGTGATAAAGATACAGCACTTCTGATCAAGAGAGAGGTATCTGACGGTGTTATTGCACCTGGATACACAGAGGAAGCACTGGAGATCCTGAAGCAGAAGAAAAAAGGAAACTACAATGTGATCCAGATCGATGAGAACTTTGTACCGGCTCCGCTGGAACACAAAGAAGTATTTGGTGTAACTTTTGAGCAGGGCCGTCAGGAGCTTGAGATCGATGATGCAATGCTTTCCAATATTGTGACAGAGAATAAAGAGCTTACAGAGGAAGCAAAACGTGATATGAAGATTTCTCTGATCATCCTGAAATATACACAGTCCAACTCTGTATGTTTCGTAAAAGATGGACAGGCTATCGGTGTTGGTGCAGGACAGCAGTCACGTGTACATTGTACAAGACTTGCAGGACAGAAGGCAGACAACTGGTTCCTTCGCCAGTGCCCGAAAGTGCTGAATCTGCCATTTAAAGATACAATTTCACGTGCGGAACGTGACAATGCCATTGATGTTTATATCGGGGATGAATATATGGATGTACTTGCTGATGGTATGTGGGAGAAAACTTTCACAGAGAAACCGGAAGTATTTACAAAAGAAGAGAAACGTGCATGGCTGGATCAGATGACGGATGTTACACTGGGATCTGATGCATTCTTCCCATTCAGTGATAATATTGAGCGTGCGCATAAGAGTGGTGTGAAGTATATTGCGCAGCCGGGTGGATCTGTGCGTGATGATGCTGTGATCGAGACTTGCAATAAATATGGAATGGTGATGAGTTTTACTGGTATCAGATTGTTCCATCACTAAGGTGCTGGTATGGGGACGCGCAGGACATTATATGTTTTTGCCCGCATTTGCAGGAGTCTTAGAAAAAGTTAGCGCCAGGAAATCTGCGTTATGTAAAAAAATTTCACTGTCTGAGCCGCATTTGCGGCGAGTTTGAAATTTTTTTACATGTTTTTAGCAGATTTCCTGGCGCTTAGTTTTTCTTAGGCTCCGAAACCGCATGGAAAAACATACTTGCTCCGGAGCTGTAAGCTGATATATTCATGTTTTATATACTCTTATTTTCTATATGTTCTTAAATCTATTATATTAAAATATCTGTTTTTTCTCAAAATCCTTCAACAAATTATATTGTCATTTTTATACAAATTTCGAAGTTAGGATTTGTTAACTTTTTTATCGTTTTGTTGATTGACAAATGATTAACGAAGTCATATAATAGCATCATCGAGGTTGTTAATTTATTAACGTTATTTTTTTAACTTTCTCTCAGTTGCCAACCAGAAAAATTTCACAGTCGTCTGCGTTTTGTCGGTCTTGTTAAATTTTTCTCATATATTCTGACAATTGATATTTTATTCACATTATTTACGTGATTATGCACAATTTTCGGTATAATATTTTGTTATGCTCATATTAAAGTTACTGTTGACCGAATAGTCAGTTTATTTGTATAATGTCACTATAACAGGTCACGGTAAATAATTTTAAGGAAAACGAAAACAGGAGGATTCCAAAATGGCAAAAAAAGAGAACACTATCCCAACCATCATCGACACCCCTGAAGCCCTTACTGCAAAAATCGCAGCCATGAAAGAGGCACAGAAGATTTTCGCAACATTTACCCAGGAGCAGGTAGATAAGATTTTCAAAGCTGCTGCTACTGCTGCTGACAAAGCACGTATCCCGCTTGCTAAAGATGCTGTTGAAGAAACAGGAATGGGTATTGTAGAAGATAAGGTTATCAAGAACCATTACGCAGCCGAATATGTATACAACGCATATAAGAATACCAGAACCTGCGGTGTGATTGAAGAAGATACTGCTTACGGTATTAAGAAAATCGCTGAGCCGATCGGTCTGATTGCTGCTGTTATTCCTACAACCAACCCGACATCTACTGCAATCTTCAAAACTCTGATCGCACTGAAAACACGTAATGCAATCATCATCAGTCCGCATCCCCGCGCAAAGAAATGTACCATTGAGGCAGCAAAGGTTGTTCTGGAGGCAGCTGTAGAAGCCGGTGCACCGGAGGGAATCATCGGATGGATCGATGTTCCAAGTCTTGATCTGACAAATCAGGTTATGCGTGAAGCAGACATCATCCTTGCTACAGGTGGTCCCGGAATGGTTAAGGCTGCCTATTCTTCCGGAAAACCTGCTTTAGGTGTAGGTCCCGGAAATACTCCTGTTATCATTGATGACAGTGCAGATATCCGTCTGGCAGTTAACTCCATCATCCATTCCAAGACCTTTGACAATGGTATGATCTGTGCTTCTGAACAGTCTGTAACTGTTCTTGAGAGCATTTATAAGAAAGTAAAAGAAGAATTCCTGTACAGAGGATGTTACTTCCTGAAACCGGATGAATTAGAGAAAGTAAGAAAAACTATCCTTATCAATGGCGCATTGAATGCAAAGATCGTAGGCCAGAAGGCTGCCGCTATCGCTGAGATGGCCGGTGTTGCAGTTCCTCCTGAAACAAAGATCCTGATCGGTGAAGTTGAATCTGTAGATATCAGCGAAGAATTCGCACATGAGAAACTTTCCCCTGTACTTGCCATGTATAAGGCCAAAACATTTGATGAAGCAATCGCCAAAGCTGAACAGCTTGTAGCTGACGGCGGTTATGGACATACCTCCGCTCTCTACATTGACACAAGAGAAAAGGAAAAAATGGAAAAACACGCAGCAGCTATGAAGACCTGCCGTATCCTCATCAATACACCTTCATCACAGGGTGGTATCGGTGACCTTTACAACTTCAAACTTGCTCCGTCCCTGACTCTGGGCTGCGGTTCCTGGGGTGGCAACTCCGTATCTGAAAACGTAGGTGTAAAACATCTTATTAACATTAAGACAGTTGCTGAAAGGAGAGAAAATATGCTCTGGATTAGAACACCGGAAAAAGTTTATTTCAAAAAAGGCTGCCTGCCGGTTGCTCTGGATGAGCTTGGCACTGTTATGCACAAGAAACGCTGCTTTATCGTAACAGACTCTTTCCTTTATAAGAATGGATATACCAAGAAGATTGAAGATAAATTAGACCAGATGGGTATCGTACATACCTGCTTCTACGATGTAGAACCAGATCCATCTCTCGCTTCTGCAAGAGCCGGTGCTGCTACAATGAGAATGTTCGAGCCTGACTGCATCATCGCAATGGGCGGTGGTTCCGCAATGGATGCCGGCAAGATCATGTGGGTTCTCTATGAAAATCCGGAGGCTAACTTCGATGACATGGCTATGGACTTCATGGATATCCGTAAGAGAATCTTTACATTCCCGCATATGGGTAAGAAAGCTTACTTCGTAGCTGTTCCTACCTCTTCCGGTACAGGTTCTGAGGTAACACCATTTGCTATCATCACTGATAAGACTACAGGTATCAAATGGCCTCTGGCAGACTATGAATTAATGCCTGATATGGCGATCGTTGATACAGATAATATGATGAGCGCACCAAAAGGACTGACCTGCGCTTCCGGTATCGACGTTATGACTCATGCACTTGAAGCTTACGCTTCCATGATGGCTTCTGATTATACAGATGGTCTTGCATTAAATGCGATCAAACTGGTATTTAATTATCTGCCGCGTGCATACAAAGATGGCTCTGATGTAGAAGCAAGACAGCATATGGCAAATGCTTCCTGCATGGCTGGTATGGCTTTCGCAAATGCATTCCTTGGTGTAAACCACTCTCTTGCTCATAAGCTGGGTGCTTTCCATCATATTCCACATGGTATTGCAAATGCTCTGGTTCTGCTTCATGTACTGCGCTACAACGCAGCCGAAGTTCCGGCTAAGATGGGTACTTTCCCACAGTATCAGTATCCGCACACACTTGCACGTTACGCTGAGATTGGCCGTTCTGTAGGTCTGACAGGCAAGAACGACAGCGAAGTATTTGAAAAGCTTCTCCAAAAACTGCAGGAACTGATGGATACTATTGAGATCAAACATACGATCAGGGAATACGGCGTAGACGAGAAGTACTTCCTTGAAACTCTGGACGAAATGACCGAACAGGCATTTAACGACCAGTGTACCGGTGCCAACCCAAGATATCCATTAATGTCTGAACTGAAAGAAATCTATCTGAAAGCTTACTATGGTGAGGGAAATATTCCTGAATCCGGGAAAGCCAAAGAGAAAAAAGAAGAGAAATAAGATTTGCTGAAAATAAACCTTTTCCTTTAAAAATATAGTGTTTAAACCAACAAAATGGGGCTGTCAAAAAAAGACAGCCCCTTATTATATTATTTCTTACTGCGATATGCTTCTGCTTCCCAATGTGTGATAAAGTATGTAATATCATCTGTCATGTGAAGCGGGCCACCAAAGCTTTCTGCATATACTGCAAGCTTGATGGCATCTTTTACAAGAAGCTGTGCTTTTGCAGCTTTTCCCTTATCATCTTCCATAATAAAGGCGCCAACTCCCTGTACCAGGATCAGTCTTGGCTCTTTGTCATTCTCTTTCATAAATGCGTCCAGCGCATCTTTTGCCTGATCAATATTTTCTACAAATAACGGATATGGTCCACAGTATACAATGTGATCCGGTGTAAATGGTTTCAGAAGCGGTGCAGCCGCTGCCTTATCTTTTACGAAGTTATCAGCTTCCGCTACAGGTACAACTTCTACCGCATGTCCCAGTAACTGGGAAAGCTTCTCTGCTGCCTGCTCTTTTTCAGGTGTAACCGCATCACCGACATCAGCAGTTCTCTTTACCTGTTTCTCTAATTTACTGATCACGCCGTCAAATAATACTCCAATTTCCTCTACAGTATTTGCTGCAACGAAAATTCCATGATTCTGAAGCAGAAGAACCTGAACATCTTTTCCGGATTCTTCTTTATAAGCATTCATTTTCTCATAACAGATACGTGCAAGTGTATATCCGGGTTTGCAGATATCAATCCAGAGTACATCTTTTCCAAGAAGCTGTTCACTGAGTTCCTTTGCCCCTTTTCCGCAGGTCAGTCCATTGACAAGTGTAGGATGAACATGCAGTACATATGTGTAGGCAAATAAGTTATGAAGCAGTGCTTCTACACTTGGACGTTTTGTTTTGTCAGCATCTGTTACTGCAGCCATAACATCTGCAAGATACAGTGATTCACGTTTGACATCATCTTCCGGATAATCAGTTTTCATGATTTCATTCAAACGTGCTCTGCTCATTTCCACAAATTCCTCTGCCTTAATTGTGGCAAGCTGTGTACCGGAGCCTTTTACATACAATGTGGTGTCGTCTTTTACAGAAGTATTACCGCCGCCTGCAAGAACATAGGCAGGGTTGCTTCCATAAGTATTTGACATTTTTACTAAGGTTGAAAGATCCATAGTTAAAATTCCTCCCATATTTATAATAGTTTTGCTGTTCCCCATTCCATTGTACACGATATTCTGCTTTTTTCCAAGTGTTATAATAATCCCGCAAATAACCTCATAAACAGCTGTCCCAATCGCAGATATGCGCTGCGTCCGGTACTGTACTGTTCTGTGACTTCACGGCATTCATCCATTGTTGCTGCAAGATCATTTCGGATATCCAGAACTGCCTGGCAGTCTGCCATAAAGCAGCCGTTTTCAAAATGATGATACAGACTTCTGTAATCCAGATTTATGGTTCCGCAGGTTGCCATACAGTCATCTGCCACACTCATCTTTGCATGACAGAAACCAGGTGTCCATTCATAGATACGCACTCCATGTTTTACCAGTCCATGGTAAAAGGAACGTGTGATATTGTAGATCATCTTTTTATCCGGAATACCAGGTGTGATGATCCTCACATCTACCCCACGCTTGGCAGCCAGACACAGCGCATGGCTCATTTCATCTGTGATGATCAGGTACGGTGTCATAAACCAGCAGTATTTTTCCGCTTTATTCACCATACTGATATACACCTCTTCGCCTACCTGTTCATGGTCCATAGGACTGTCCGCATAAGGCTGGATAAAGCCTGTCTGCTTTGCCTGGTAATCTGTCTGAACCAGAAATCCGGTAAAATCACTGTCATTTTTATCCTTATCACTGACAGCATTCCACATCTCCAGGAATGTTACTGTCAGAGAACGTACAGCCTCCCCCTCCAGACGGATACCTGTGTCCTTCCACTGTCCATAAGGATGTGTGAAATTAAAATATTCGTTGGCAAGGTTGTAACCGCCGGTAAATCCCACTTTTCCATCGATCACTGTGATCTTGCGGTGATCCCGGTTATTCAGGAACACATTCAGACCCGGAGTAAAAGGGTTGAACACTCTGCAATGGATTCCCACATTTTCCATTTTCTTAATGAAGTCTGTATTGATAAACCCAATGGAACCCATGTCGTCATAAAATACTCTGACTTCTACGCCTGCCTTTACGCGGTCTTCCAGAACTCTCTGGATTTTATGCCAGGCCTGTGCATCCTCAATGGCATGATATTCCATAAAAATGAATTTCTCTGCCTTTGCCAGATCTGCCAGCTGAGCCTCCAGCCCTTTGACTGCCTCATCATAATAAATAACATCTGTATTCTGATAGACCGGATAGGAGGCATTTTTCTGTATATAATCAGAAATATTGCCTGCCTTCGGGATTTTCCTGCCAAGCGTTTCCCTGCACTCACTGTCATTGGGAAGCAACGGCAGAAGTTCCCTGTCGATCTGGTCATAACGCTCCCGCATTTTACGGGTACCGCCATTGAGACCAATCAGTAAGTACAATCCCACTCCCAAGATAGGGAATACAAGGATCAAAATAACCCAGGGCATTTTCATAGATGAAGTCTGGTCTGACGCATACAGCTTAAGAACCAGTACACCTGCAAGAAGCCTTGTCATCAGATTGATAATCTCCGCATATTGATTCAGCTTTGTGATCATAGCAATGATAAAAGCTGCTTCCAGTAAAATACATACTGCGGAAAAGCATAATCGTTTTACACCATTTTTCGTTTTCGCCCTGCCTTCCAGGGTATCCTGTTTCATATTCTTTCTCTCTCCCTCTGTCATTGTACGTTAATATTCACTCTATTCCCAGAACACATATCAAACGGATAAAATCATCCGCTTTTTTACTTGCTTATAACCGCTCCGCAGTTTCAGTCAGGAAAGATTTTCTGCACATTTATTTGTGCCTATATACTCTGCTACTTTATCTGTTACTTTATTGCAGATTACCGTATAAGCTGCTCCCAGAACATTGGCACCTATACGAAGTGCTATTGCTGCCGGCATTCCGAAGATCCCTGCTGCAATAGACAACGCTCCAAATGTATTAAATGCAGTCTGCCACGGATATCCTGCTGAATATCCAACTCCGATTCCTCCGATCATTCCAATGTACGGATACATGGATTTAGGAAGTACCAGATACAGCACAATAAACAGCAGACAGCCCACAACATTAAACATTCCTCTGCTCACAGACCTTGGGATACAGTCCTCTGTAAAAGGCAGACATACGGACATACAGGCGATTCCTGCCCACATTGCTCTGGGAAGTCCCAGAAGATTCATAAACAGCATTGCGCTGGATACGATCAGTGTCAGTTTCACATACCATCTGCTTCTTGCTGACTTAAGATCAAATTCCCGGAACAAATCCAGGAAGGTTCTTCGATAGGCTCTGTTTCTCTGGTTCTTATAGAAGACGATCATACAGATCACCATTCCCACCAACAAGCCGATCACACGGAAGGTGTATTCCTTTCCTGTCACATCATAGCCCAGAAGCAGCAGATATCCCAGCACAAAGGTGGAATGATTGTACATGATCACATTGTGACAGCCCAGTATCATCAGCAGTAAAATACACACAGCATTCACTGCAAACGCAGCTAACGGAGGCACCATATTTGCCAGACGGGGTCCTGCCATAAGAATACCGAAGATCCCTGCAATGGAAAGCAGTCCATGTGTTGTCCTGATCCCGAAATCTGCCTGCCGCAGCACAAGCACTGCCAACAGAACAGTAACACCAACTACACTGTTGCTGCTCCCTGTAAGCTTACTGTACATGCTCACCACTGCTACGCAAAAAGCCATAACCAGATACACTTTAAAATTATAGATTAAAATGTGTCGTCTTTTCTCTTTTGGGTCTGTGGTACTTCTGATCAGCTGTTTGGAGCCGGTCGAACTCAATTGTAATTCCTGATAAAATGTCATATCTCGTTACCTCTCTTTCGCGAAAATCTATAAAAATTTATGAATTACCTTTTTTAGTAACGAGCACTATACCGCAGTTCCCTCTGTTAGTCAAGACTTAATTATTTTTTCAGGTCTCTTCTGATTATTTCTTCCAGTCTGTCCAGATCCTCATTGTCAGGGTGAGATAACGCCCTGTCAAAATTCTGGATCAGTTCATCCAGGTTTGGTGCATGATCCGGCTTCTCTTTCATCTTTACGTATCTGTCCCTGACTGACTGGGGCATTTTCCCCTGACACATAAATTCTCCCATCACTGTATTACTCTCATCAACAGATTCCTTAACTTTCCCGAGAACCTGTTGGAAATAGGCTTCACTGCCTCCGAAGCCTGCTGTTCCAAACAGAAAGATCTTCTTATTTTTCAGGCTCTTTAACAGCTCAAGTGTTACAGGATCTGCATTCCCTATATCTGTCCAGAATCCAATGTATAATATGTCGGATGAAAGAGCCTTCGCTCCTTCTGTTCCAAAATAATCACAGTTTTCCTCAGGCAGTATCTCCCTGATCTTCTCCGCAAGTTTTTTTGTATTTCCTGTTTTACTGCTGTACAGAATTGAGTATCTTTGTGTTCCCATGCTGTCTTGCTCCTTTTTGGTTTTATGCACTCTTAGAGTCTTCCTTGTTTCTGCTTTTGTAAGAAGATTTTTTTTAATTCCGAAAATACATTTTTGTCTGCATTATTTATATTGCTTATTCCTTCCAACTGATACATAAGCACATTCGTTCTACCGTAACCGAATTCGGTAAAACATTTTAAAAATCTTCCTCTGATTCATTTACAGTTCTATCCCGGAACATTTTCAGCAGCTCTTCCAGACTTTCTCTCAGCTTCTCATTCTTATTATACTGAATCAGTACCACCGTAACAATGGCAGACAGGATCATGCATCTGCGGATCAGTTTTCGGATGCGGATACATCTCTTTACATCTTTTCGTCCCTTTTCATAGAGTTTCTCTGCCATCCTGTCAGCTCTGGCATCTTTGCAGGCAATATAATCATCAATCACCTGCTTATCCTCCTCACAGATATCCAGATTCTCATACTGACTCCTCAGTTCCTCGAGTTCTGCATTATTCTGTCTGATCACGGTATCTTTGCGGTTGATTCTCTCAGCTGCACTCCGGCTCATTCTCTCTGTTCGTTTACTCATGATAAAAACTCCTTT
>OHLN01001080.1_pt1 | contig 10752 bp, 9 predicted proteins | sample 1569071 | NCBI WGS metagenome assembly OHLN01 (sample SAMEA3879594, study PRJEB24766) | human gut metagenome | biome: human-associated habitat; feature: feces | place: USA | collected 1985/1987
TGATCCCCCTGTCCTTTTCCTGACTGTCCGTATCTAGATATGTATCCTGATGATCCACCCGCCCAAGCTTTCTTATCTGTCCTGCCTGATATAGCATCGCCTCCGACAGGGTGGTCTTACCCGAATCAACGTGGGCCAGTATGCCCGCGACTATGTTCTTCATATGTATCTTTTTCCCTTCACCAGCCGATATATATCACCTGCCATGCATCTTGCTGACCATTGATATATATCGGTTCTTTATAAACTCATTTATCGGTTCAGCTATGAGTCTGTATCCGCCATGCTATCGCCATCCGGGATTCCCTGTTTTTCATTCTGCGCCGCCTTATATCTCTTGAACCTCTTGAAGAATATGGCTGTAAATGCACCTATGATAAAAGGGAACATGAATGTGGCAAATCTATAGAGAAGTGCCATGGCTCCGGCTGCAGCAGAACCAACAAGTCCCGAATAGATCGCTGTCATAACAAGCTCACTTGATCCGATTCCTCCCGGCATAGGAATGACTGCCGCCAGCATGACACTCATGGCTGTTATACCTATTGACGTGACAATATTCATATCACACAAGTTGTGACACACTATATAAGGTATGGCAAACCAGCACGCGAACTTGCATATATCAAGCAGCATGACTACCACTATAAGCCACGGTTTCTTAAGTACAACCCTGGTGGCATCCTCCATCATAGCTGTCTGCCCACTTAAACTGTCAATCTGCTTTGCAAATCGTCCTTTAAACAAAGCATCAGCTTTTTCAAGAAGCCATCTGAGGAATCTGTGAAACGGCGGCCAGCACGCAAAGAGCACTATCGCCATCGTTATGAGTATGGTCGCTATAACACCGAGGACAACATATGAACTGTATTTGCCAAACACTCCAAGCATATATTCTCTGTTCGCAAGAAACAATGCCACCGCCATAACACATATGGTCATCTTGTGTATCGCATAATCAATAGAGTACAGACCAAGCGCTTTCGACGGCTGTATTCCGCAGTGTTTCATGAACAATGTGGATGCCACTATGGTACCGCTCCCAAGGGTTGACACCCTGTAAAATGACACAAAATACGTCATAATATTTGCATCGAAAAATGTCATATTGTTCTCCACCTGTCGCATGAGGATAAACGTTATGCAGCTCTCTATCACTCCATATAAAAGCGTCGCTCCGAGAATAGCTGCCACAACCACAGGACTTGTCTTTACAAGCTGCGACATTATAGGGCCTGCCATGTCACGGAATACGTAAATGATAAGACCTACAAGTGCCAGAACGCACAACCATTTTATAAGTGTTTTCTGTCTATCTGATAGTTTTTTCATAGTCTTATATCCCTTTTCCCCTAATATCAATTCATTCAGATCAGTCTTATCCCAATCTGCCCACCATCTCAAATGTACCGGCAATTAGACTCTGCCATGCATACTGATCTCCTGTTTCGTACAATAGATTAACAAGCTAACGGAAAAAATACAAGCATATGTTATTTCATTCTGACATAATAGGTAGACTTGCCTGTACCGCCTCTGCCTATATCGCCCTCTTTTACGAGTTTTCTGAGTGCACCCTCTACCGAACTGATGCTGAGGGTCGGACAAAGTTCCATTATATCCTGCTTTGTAAACTTTCCTATTTTCAGCAGTATTGCTTTTCGCACCATCTCAATCGCCGGCAACTTTTCCTCTACGATTTCAAAGCGCTCCTCAAAATCCTTATAAGCAGCCAGTATTGTCCCAAGGAGATATTTTATAAACGGGATCACGTCCTCTGTGCCCTCGTGCCAGCCTGCCTGGGCTTTCCCAAGCGACTCATAATATAACTCCTTATTCCCTGCGATCTTAGCCTCAAGGGAAATATACTTTCCAACATAGAATCCACTTCTATATAGCAGAAGCGTTGTGAGCAGTCTGCTCATTCTGCCATTGCCATCATTAAACGGGTGTATGCACAGAAAATCATGTATGAAAACAGGAATGACGATCAGCGGCTCCACCTCGAAATTACCGATCACCCTGTTGTATTCCCCACATATCCTGTCCAGCGCTTCCGGTGTCTCAAATGGAGCCATCGGCGTGAACAGGACTTCCGTTTGCCCATCAGGATAAGTTGCGCTGATATAATTCTGCACCGTCTTTGTTCTTCCGGCAAATGGGTTATTCATATGACTGTACAACATCTTATGCAGCTGAAGTATATAATTCTGAGTTATAGGTATTGCATCAAAGCTTTCATGTATAACCCCCAGCACATCCCTGTAACCTGCTATCTCTTCCTCGGCTCTGTTCTTCGGTGTGGTCTTCTCCTCAACCAACTGCTTTATTCTTGTATTTGTTGTGACTATACCCTCTATGGCATTGGACGCCTCCGTGCTCTGGATCTTTGCTATCTCAACAAGCTTATCCAGTTCATCCGGACGCTGTCTTAAATACAGTTCCTGTTTACCTGCATATCTATATATTGCAGCTATGAGTCCAAGCACTTCAGAATCCCATTTTTCTTCTTTTATTTTACTGTAATTAAAAGTTCTCATTCCCTTAATCCACTCCTTTTCCCTTAAATATTAGCACATTTCAAGGGAAAGTCAACCCAATTAAGGGCATTTCCCCTCAAAGTTCTATCAGTTTTAAGGTTATCCAATTGTATACTATTTATGCAGCTAATTAAGGGTACTTTCAAAAAAAGCCACCACATCAAAACACGATGTGGTGGCTTTTTCATATAAATTCTATATCACAGCAATTACTATATATCCATTTAGCCGAATAACGGAGTTGAGTAATATCTGTCTCCACTGTCTGGAAGAAGTACTACGATATTCTTGCCTGCATACTCAGGGCGCTCTGCGATCTGCTTTGCTGCAAAGTAAGCTGCACCTGATGAGATTCCTACGAGGATTCCCTCTGCTGATGCGATCTCCTTTGCTGCTACAAATGCGTCATCATTCTCAACGGCGATGATCTCGTCATATACCTTTGTGTTAAGTGTGTCAGGAACAAATCCTGCACCGATTCCCTGTATCTTGTGTGCTCCTGAAACGCCCTTTGAGAGGACTGGTGATGTGGCAGGCTCAACGGCGATGACCTTTACATCTGGATTCTTCTCCTTCAGATACTCGCCAACGCCTGTGATAGTTCCACCTGTTCCGATACCGGCTACAAATACATCTACCTTGCCGTCTGTATCCTCCCAGATTTCAGGACCAGTTGTGAGTCTGTGTGCCTTTGGATTGGATGGATTTACGAACTGTCCAGCTACAAAGCTGCCAGGGATCTCCTTTGAAAGCTCATCAGCCTTTGCGATGGCTCCCTTCATTCCCTTTGTTCCGTCTGTGAGAACTATCTCAGCACCGTATGCCTTGATGATGTTACGTCTCTCAACGCTCATGGTCTCAGGCATAACGATGATCGCCTTGTAACCCTTGGCTGTTGCTATGGATGCAAGACCGATACCTGTGTTACCTGATGTAGGCTCGATGATAGTTGCACCCGGCTTGAGTGTTCCATCCTTCTCAGCATCCTCGATCATCTGGAATGCGATTCTGTCCTTTACACTTCCTGCTGGGTTAAAGTACTCCAACTTCGCAAGGATATTTGCCTTGAGATCATTCTTCTTCTCTATGTTTGAAAGCTCCAGAAGTGGAGTCTTGCCTATAAGCTCTGCTGCGCTCTTATAAATATTGCTCATTGTATAAAACCTCTCTTTCTAACTGCAAAATTTTAATATATGATTTGCGGTGCGAAAACCAAGTATATCTGTCGCAAGCCGCACCGCAAATATATTACTCCTGAATTGCCTTGAATGCCTCGTCAAGATCCTCGATGATATCGTCTATGTTCTCAGTACCGATTGAAAGTCTGATCGTGTTCTGCTTGATTCCCTGATCGATAAGCTCAGCCTCATTCAGCTCTGAGTGAGTTGTAGATGCCGGGTGGATAGCCAGTGACTTAACATCAGCGACATTTGCAAGAAGTGAGAATATCTCCAGATTGTCAATGAACTTCTTGGCTGTCTCTGCGTCACCCTTGATCTCAAATGTGAAGATTGAACCACCACCGTTAGGGAAGTACTTCTTGTACAGTCTCTGCTGCTCAGGATCTGTTGAAACTGAAGGATGGTTTACCTTCTCAACAAGTGGATGATTGTTCAGGTACTCAACTACCTTGAGTGCATTTGATACATGTCTCTCAACACGGAGTGACAGTGTCTCAAGTCCCTGAAGGAATATCCATGAGTGTATTGGTGAGATCGTAGCACCTGTGTCACGGAGGAGAATAGCTCTGATCCTTGTGACAAATGCTGCAGGACCTGCTGCGTCTACAAAGCTTACACCGTGGTAGCTCTCATTTGGCTCAGTGAGCTGTGGGAACTTGCCTGATGCCTTCCAGTCGAAGTTACCGCTGTCGATGATGACACCACCGATAGTTGTTCCGTGTCCACCAATGAACTTTGTCGCTGAGTGAACTACGATGTCCGCACCGTACTCGATAGGTCTTACAAGGTATGGTGTTGCAAATGTGCTGTCGATAACAAGCGGAATCTTGTGTGCGTGAGCGATCTTTGCTATTGTCTCGATATCTGAAACCTCTGAGTTAGGATTTCCAAGGACCTCAATGTAGAGGGCCTTTGTGTTCTCCTGGATAGCATCCTCAAATGCCTGTGGATCAAGTGGATCAACGAATGTTGTATCTACATTGTAATCCTTGAGTGTATGTGCAAGGAGATTGTATGTTCCGCCGTAGATATTCTTTGCTGCTACGATGTGGTCTCCTGCAAGTGCAAGGTTCTGAATTGTATATGTAACTGCTGCTGCGCCTGAGCCAACTGCCAGTGCTGCAACGCCACCCTCGAGGGCCGCGATTCTTCTCTCAAATACATCCTCTGTTGGATTTGTAAGTCTTCCGTAGATGTTGCCGGCATCCTTGAGTGCGAATCTGTCAGCTGCATGCTGTGAGTTGTGGAATACGAATGATGATGTCTGGTAGATTGGTACCGCTCTTGCATCCGTAACCGGGTCTGCTGTCTCCTGTCCTACGTGTAACTGTAATGTCTCAAACTTTAAATTTCTCTCTGCTCTTGTCTTCTTTGCCATGATCTTATTCTCCTTAAATTCAAATATTTTATCTGTCATGCGCACCTGCCCATTCATCTTGTCATGTATATGAGCTCATGTGGCATTATACTCTTCTTTATTATTCTCTGTCTATTATGTATGATCTGTTATTTATATCTGTGTCATGATTATTTGTTCTGTGTTCGCTTTAACAGCAGCAACACATGACTTCTATGCAACACATTCGTCTGTCTTCATTAAGGTACTGCGGTTTAAATGTCCTTCCCAGCATATCAACACCTCTTTCTCGATTTTCGTCTTTGAACTTTGACTTGATCGTATCATTTCTGTGATTATTTTTACTTTTCACAGAATTCCTACTCGGAAACTATGAATTAAGCATAGCTGTATATTACAGCCTAATTCCCACTTTGTCAATAGGTTTTTTATGAATTATCTTGATTGTTTTTTTTCAGATGTTATAATAGACGTGTAAATGATGTGAAATCATCAGTAAATACAGGCATTTGGGAGGTTTATATTATGAAAGTATCCACAAAAGGGCGTTACGCTCTGCGTTTTCTTATAAATATAGCATCGAGGACAGACGGCAAGCCAGTGAGCATCAAGGATGTTGCCGCACAGGAGGAAATATCCGAGAAATACCTTGAGCAGATCACTTCTGTGCTGAACTCCGGCGGGCTGGTGAAGAGCACCAGAGGTCCACAGGGAGGTTATCTTCTCCGAAAAGCCCCTGAAGACATAACAGTTGGAATGGTTTTAAGGCTCACTGAGGGCGGCATATCTCCTGTTGCGTGCCTTGATGCAGATGAATTCCAGTGCGAACGCGAGGCAAGATGCTCCACCATAGGTCTCTGGCGCAGACTGGACAAAGCGATCCGGGACGTGGTAGACACCACCACCATCGCTGACCTTGTGGCAGAAAGACCTGAGGCGGCAGATAACTATTGCATTTAAATCATATTTGCCCTATCAAAGCATAAAAGCATGTATATATGATTTCCAGCAGGGCAGCTGGGATTCATATATACATGCTTTTGTTATATTTTTATATTTTTGACTTCAAAATCCGTACAACTTTCTCAACATACGGCTTTACACCATTCCCAGGGAACACATCTTCCGGCATCTCAAATCCGTGTTCCTCACGGTACATATAATACCTGTTATCTATGTATTCACCATATTTTTCACAGAGATCATATACCTCCATGGTTCCGAAATCATCCAGCATCGTCACCGTCTTCACAAGTATGCTGTCACAGAAATCCTCGGCTATCTCCTCCACACCCATACACAACATTTCCTCGGTGGGGCTTTTTTTATCTATGGAATATATCTGATCCATATACAGCATTTCACCACTTCCCAGGTCAATACTGCCAGCATCGCCATCTATAGACCATACCCTCGCATTATATTCCTCTGTCAGCTTTTCGCCTCTAAAATCCCAATATTTGATACTGGCCAGCTCTTCGCCTTCGGTGACAAGCTCAAAGCTGTTCTCCAGGCACATCAGAACTTCGCCATCAATTTTCTTGTTATGCTTTTCTCTATCCCGGCGAAGTTTCAGCCGGTGATTATACAAGTCCTCAGCGTTTTCTATGAATCTCGTAGCGCATGTATACAGACTGCGGATATCTTCCCTGTTCAGGCCGGTCAAACGGTAAAATTGAGCGATCCCAGAATCCACACCACAATTTGTTCCTACCTCCAGCTCATACATATCCGGCGTGTCGCGCTCCGTATATCTTTTTATCCTTCGAAGAACATATCCATCCTCCACATATGTCCCCTCCGTCCCAAGACACAACACTTTTTCATATGGCTCTCCGCTATTATCCCTCACGATCTGGGCATCTTCCATATTGGAGTCCAGGATGGTCCGTATATCCGCCTTGAGCTGCCTGACATTCGGAAAGTCGTATGCCGATGCATTTATCAAAGTCTCCCACTCATCTCTATCGCTTTCTTCGTTATCTGCCTTCTTATCATTTTCTGTATTTTCCCGGTCATTTCTCTTGCATACAAGGAGCTGCATATGATAGTCAAATGACAGTATTTTATTCTCCCCATTCTCAATGTCGAGTATATTATCTCCGTTCACGGCCTCCATATCCGGGCGTGTATAACAGAGCTTATATGTGCCATTCGTCCAGCAGAAAATATCGTTGAAAAGATGACTGAGATAATCATCGCCATGCTTGCAGCCACTCTCACGTATAAACTTATATCCCTGTCTCATATCCTGTGCCCCCCTCACACTCGCATTTATTTACAAAAAAATAATACCCTGTCCTTTCGGACAGGGTAAGTGAACCTGTGGTGTAAAATTTTCACTCTTACTTGTGAGCCATTGTCTTGATCTCTGTGTCGATCTTCTGTACGAACTCGTCAAGTGGAAGAACTGTTGTGTCAGCCTCACCGTGAAGTCTGTATGATACTGTTCCGTTCTCAGCCTCATTGAATCCGATTACGAGAAGGTATGGAACCTTCTGAACCTGACCCTCACGCATACGATAACCAAGCTTCTCTGCTCTGTCGTCGAGCTCTACACGAACGTCGATGGCATCAAGGGCATCAACAACCTTATGAGCATAAGCCATGAGATCCTCGTTGTCTGTCTTGACAGGCATAACTCTTACCTGTACAGGTGCAAGCCATGTTGGAAGATTGCCCTTTGTCTCCTCAAGGATGTAAGCCATGAATCTGTCGAGAGATCCAAGGATAGCTCTGTGGAGAACTACAGGTGTCTTCTTCTCGCCGTCCTTGTCGATATACTTCAGATCGAACTTGGCTGGCAGACAGAAGTCGAGCTGACATGTCGAGAGCGTATACTCATTTCCTACGGCCGGCTTAACATTTACATCAAGCTTTGGTCCGTAGAATGCAGCCTCACCGATCTCCTCTGTGTAATCGATTCCTATATCATCAAGAACTTTTCTGAGTGCATTCTCTGCTTTGTTCCACATCTCATCGTCATCGTGATACTTTACCTTGTCCTCTGGGTCACGGAGTGACAGTACGCATCTGTAATCTGTGATTCCGAAATCCTTGTATGTGTCAAATATGAGCTTAACAACTCCTGCAAACTCTTCCTCGATCTGGTCTGGTGTCACAAATATATGTGAATCGTTCTGACAGAAGTGTCTTCCTCTCTCAATACCCTTGAGTGTACCACTTGCCTCAAATCTGAAGTCGTGTGCGATCTCAGCGATCCTGATAGGAAGATCCTTATATGAGTGCATCTTGTTTGCATATATCATCATGTGGTGCGGGCAGTTCATTGGACGAAGTACAAATGACTCTCCCTCCATCTCCATTGCCGGGAACATGTTGTCCTTGTAGTGATCCCAGTGACCTGATGTCTTGTAGAGGTTTACTGTACCTACACAAGGTGTCATAACGTGGAGGTAGCCAAGCTTTCTCTCCTTGCGCTTGATGTAGTTCTCAAGCTCCTGCCATACTGTATATCCCTTTGGAAGGAACATTGGAAGTCCACGTCCTACAAGGTCATCGACCATGAAGAGCTGCATGTCCTTGCCGATCTTTCTATGGTCTCTCTCCTTTGCCTCCTCAAGTAACTGAAGATGCTCCTCAAGCTCCTCCTTTGTAGGGAAGCACACACCGTATATTCTCTGGAGAACCTTGTTCTTGCTGTCGCCCTTCCAGTAAGCTCCTGAATGTCTGATGAGCTTGAAGTTACGGCAAAGCTTTACATTGTCTACGTGAGGTCCACGGCAGAGATCCGTGAAATCTCCCTGATCGTAAACAGAAATGTTTCCATCTTCCAGACCTTCAATTAAGTCCAGTTTGTATGGATCATCTTTGAACATTTCCATTGCTTCTGCTTTGGAAATCTCACGTCTGTAAATCTTCTTGCCTTCTTTGCAGACTTTCTTCATCTCTTTCTCGATTGCTGCAATTGCTTCGTCGTTGATGATATCATCGCCAAGGTCAATATCATAATAGAAACCTTCTTTTACAACTGGTCCTACCCAGAACTTTGCCTGTGGGTATAAGTGTTTTACTGCCTGTGCCATCACATGTGCGCAGGAATGGTTTAAAGTATTCAGTCTCTCGTCTGCTTTAAAATCTACCATTTTCTTCATTTCCTTTCGCTATATAAAAATAAGTTTCTGTAGGAAGTATCTCCGATTCTCTGTACAACATAAAAAATCCCTGATACTGCATTCCTACAATATCAGGGACGATATACTTATCGTGGTTCCACCCATCTTCATCTCTCCATCCTATCAGACATCAAACTTCTTACTGCCTGTCCATTCTGGAGAAATCTCATTCTTGATGATAACGGTATCACCGGACCGGATTGGGGTCACTCAGAGCTGGTCTTCACATAATCCTTAGCCGGAATGCTCACACCAAACGCCTTCCTCTCTGGGACTTTTTCTTATGCTACTCTTCTCTTCATCGTTTTGACTAGGGTCATTCTATACCCTTTTCTTCTATCTGTAAAGTACTTTTTACAGTTCAGATACGGCGGACTATCTTCCGCAGCAGTATTTGTATTTCTTACCGCTTCCGCATGGGCATGGATCGTTACGTCCGACTTTTTTGCCTACATGAACAGTGCCGGATTTCTTCTGCTCTAAGAATAAAGCTCTTCTCTTCTCATCATCAAAAATCTCTTTCCACTGTGGTAATTCATATAACCAGTCTGCTTTTGCGTCAACCATGTTTTTGTATAATTTTTCTTTGTCAAAAACAAGGTTAACTTTTGTATCTTCTTCCATGGTGTCGATTGGATTAGCCTCTACCAAGCTGTCGTTGATTCCGTCTAAGAATCCTGTCATCTCCATAACACTGAGGTTGTACTTCTCTGCAAGCTCTTTTACAGTTCCTTCTACTTTCTCATCCGGATTTGTTAAAAGCTGTTCGTATACGCCCTTCTCTAAAAGGAAGTATCTCTGCCAGAATCTCTGTAATTCACCTCTATCTGCTTTCTCATTATAGGCAACTTTCTGCCACTGTTCCAATAATGCCATGTTACATTCCTCGATTTCTAATTATAGTATATTTGCATCATGCATAGATGCATTTGTTATTATAGCAAATATTGATGGGATTTTCAAAGGATTTTTTTTAGTGGGGAATAGCAAGTATTTTTAATACTAGAATACCAGACAACCGAAAGCTACCAAATCCATCATAATCTTAGACATTTATTTCTAACTATTTACCGTCTTAAGTAACTATTTATTTCCTTATACTTTGTCTCAATAAAAACATCTAATAAAGCTTTTTGCTCTATAGACAATTCAGCATGATCTCTAATCCATAAATGAATTGCTTTTCCTATTGCATATGATAATTTTTTCTGTTGTAATACACTTACATTGTTTCTAGAAACATTCGGGACAAATTCTTGATTTAAAACATTAATAACTGCCCCCTTTAATATTACCCCATCAACAAGATATGGTATCTTAATTCTTAATCCTGATAGTAAAACACTCTTAACATAGCATGTATCAGTATTTTCCCAACTAAATCTTCCTTTAAATGTATTTTCCTCATTATAGGGCAAATATAGTTTTTGGTTTTAGTTGTTTTGGTCTTGAGCTATCTGGATTCGGACTGGAGTTCGGCGATGGCGGTGTTGTATTCGGATTCGGTGTATTTTTTTAAGATACTCTCTTTTGGGATT
>OHLN01001089.1_pt1 | contig 10680 bp, 9 predicted proteins | sample 1569071 | NCBI WGS metagenome assembly OHLN01 (sample SAMEA3879594, study PRJEB24766) | human gut metagenome | biome: human-associated habitat; feature: feces | place: USA | collected 1985/1987
ATCCTCTGTGAGCGCGGTATCCGCACCTTCGAGAAGTACACCCGCAACACCCTCGACCTCTCCGCTGTGCCTATCATCCACGAGAAGACCCATCTGCCCGTCATCGTGGACCCCAGCCACGCTACCGGCAAGGCAAACCTTGTGGAGCCCATGATGATCGCCGCTGTCGCCGCCGGTGCCGACGGCCTTGAGGTGGAAGTCCACTACGACCCCCGCCACGCATGGAGCGACGGCGCACAGTGCCTGACCCCCGACGCCTTTGCACAGGCTATGGCAAAGTGCCGTCAGGTCGCATGGGCTATTGGCCGGGATATGTGATATGAATGCTACGATAAAACGCGCCCCCGGCGGCATCGGCGGCACCATCACCGCGCCGCCCAGCAAGAGCATGGCGCACCGTGCGGTGCTCTGCTCGGCGCTGGCCGAGGGTGCTTCCCACATCGAAAACCTTGAATTCAGCAAGGATATTTCTGCCACCCTCTCCGCCGCCGGGCAGCTCTGCGCCAAAGTGCGCACCGGTGCGGATAGTGCCGTCGTGGAGGGTCTGGGGAGCTTTCTGCCCGTCAGCGCTCCGGTGGACTGCTGTGAGAGCGGCAGCACCCTGCGCTTCCTCATCCCGCTGGCCAGCCTGACCGGGCAGGAAGTGACTTTTACAGGCCGTGGGCGGCTGATGGAGCGGCCCCAGTCGGTGTACGAGGCGTTATATCATGAGCAGTCTCTCCGCTTTGAGCCATCCCCGGCGGGCCTGACCGTCGAGGGCGCTCTGCGCACCGGCGCAGGCATCGTCACGCTGGCAAGCGTCGAGCCGGTGCTGGCGGCGGTGTCGGCACGCCTGCCGGAATGCTGTCTCTGCCCCTGTGAGCCGGGGGCAGAAGGGGGCATCTCCCCCCAGAGCATCCCCCGCATCCTCCGGCAGAAGGCCACCGTCCTGCTCATCGGGCCGGGACTGAGCTATCTTGCCCAGAGCACGGCCCGTGCCGCCGAGACGCGGACGCTGGTGAAGAAGCTGCTCACCGGCTTTTCGGGCAGTGCGGTGCTGGATGCCGATGGCCTCAACGCCGCCGCCAGCCTCATGAACGCGGGTGAGGAACTGCCGCGCCCGGCCAAAGAGCTGATTTTGACGCCCCACCCGGGGGAGATGTCCCGGCTGACGGGGCTTTCGGTGGAGGCCGTTCAGGCTGACCGGGAGGGTGTCGCCCGGCGGTATGCCGCTCAGTGGAATGCGGTGGTGGTGCTGAAAGGGGCGCGGACCGTGGTCGCCGCCCCGGATGGCCGCGTCTGCGTCAACCCTACCGGCAATCCCGGTCTTGCCAGGGGTGGGAGCGGCGATGTGCTGGCCGGTATGATGTCGGCCCTGCTGGTCTGCGGTCTGTCCGCCTGCGAAGCCGCCGCCTGTGCGGTCTGGCTCCACGGTGCCGCCGCTGACCGTGCCGCCCGCCAAAAAGGCGAGTACGGGATGCTCCCGCAGGATATTTTCGCCCATCTGGGGCAGATGTTTGCGGAAAACGACCGTTGAAATGTGAAAAACAAAATGCAGAATACATAAAATTTTGCGCTGATTTCCGTCGATAGATACAAAAGAGGTGTTGAATATGGTTGAAAAGTTAGAAAAAATCATTTCGCAAAGCCAGAACATCGTCTTTTTTGGCGGTGCAGGTGTGTCCACCGAGAGCGGCATCCCGGATTTTCGCAGCGTGGACGGTCTCTACCATCAGAAATATGACTACCCGCCCGAGACCATCCTGAGCCACACCTTCTGGGAAACGCACCCCGAGGAGTTTTACCGCTTCTACCGTGATAAGCTCATTGTCCGGGGCGCAAAGCCCAATGCGGCCCACCTCCGTCTGGCCAAGCTCGAGCGGGAGGGAAAGCTGAAGGCCGTCATCACCCAGAACATCGACGGCCTCCATCAGGCGGCAGGCTCCAAGACGGTGTACGAGCTCCACGGCAGCACCCTGCGCAACTACTGCGTCAAGTGCGGCGCGTTCTACGATGTGGACTTTATCGCCAACAGCACCGGTGTGCCGCGCTGCCCCAAATGCGGCGGTATCATCAAGCCGGACGTCGTCCTCTACGAAGAGGGGCTGGATGAGCAGGTATTGTCTGGCGCAGTCTCGGCTATCCGCCGTGCTGATACCCTCATCATCGGCGGTACCAGCCTTGTGGTCTACCCGGCGGCGGGACTCATCCGTTACTTCCGGGGCGACCACCTCGTGGTCATCAATATGCAGCCTACGAATGCGGACGCCGAGGCCGATCTGTGCATTGCAAAGCCCATCGGACAGGTGCTCAGCGAGGATGTTGTGCTGGACGACTGAATTATAAAAAATAAGAGGCCGCTGCAAGCGACCTCTCCGTCACGGCTTTGCTGTGCCGGAGAGGTCGTACTTTGCAGCAGTCTTTTTGTTTTCTGCTACTATATACGAAAATCAATCAATGGTCGTTCTGGTTCGTCCCACGCCCAGCACGGCGGTGGAGATCTTTTTCCAGCTGTTGCAGCCGCAGACGCCGTCCACGCGGAGGCTGGTGCGGCGCTGATAGCCCCGGAGGGCCTCCTCCGTCCGGCTGCCGAAGATGCCGTCGATGCGGCTGCCGGTCTGGTAGCCCAGCGTCGAGAGGGCATCCTGAAGGATCATGACGTAGCAGCCCCGGCTCCCCCGCCGCAGGGTGGGGTAGCCCGCTGTGGTGCCGCTGCAGGCCGGGGTGCCGTAGCGGCGGTCAAAGTGCACCCATGTGGGGGTCTGGCTCAGCGGCTCAACGTAGCCCCACGCCCCGGTGGAGCGGGCGGCTCTGTAGATGGCGGTGCGCTGGGTCTGGCTGAGGCGCTGCCCCACATCGAAGGACACGCCTGCGTAGTGCTGGCTGCGGGTGCCGTGGCCTCCCTCCCAGATGCGGCGGAAGGCGTATCCCACCGGGATGCCCTTGCCGTACTTGCGGCGGGTCAGGTTCCACGCTTCCATGGCCGCAATGGTGGTCCACAGGGTGCGACTGGCCGATTTGCCCCGGAACTCTCGTACCCGCAGGGTGGTGCCGGTGCTGTAGGGCATGGGGTCGTTTTCGTTCAGGCTGGAATAGGTGTAGACCTTGTTCTCGTAAGCATCATAGACCAGTAAGCGTGCCATCTCTCATCCCTCCTCGGTGCAGTTGTCGCAGGCAGTATGGCTCTGGGCGCGGAGTGCGGCCCAAGTGGGCCGGTCTACGACGCCGTTTGTCTCAAGGCCCGCCCGCTGCTGCGTCTCTTTCACGGCGGCGGTGTCCTCCGGGCCGAAGAAGGCATTGTCGGTGACGTAGTCCTCCTCGCAGTAGAGCTGGGAGCGGTCATTGAGCCAACCCTCGATGAGGCTGACGTCAGGCCCCACGCTGCCTTCCTTCATGGCCCGGCCCGGGTAGTCCGGCCCTTGCCCGGGATGCCGGTCAGGGTTGGGCGTAAAGGCCGCCAGCTGTAAGCTCAGGGCTTCCACTGATGTCCACGTTTCGGCGTCTGCCACGCCGGTGGCGGGCAGGCCCAGAAGCTCCTGCGCGCTGGCGGTGGCGTCCGCGGTCTCCTGCGTGTACTGGCTGGAAAGCGCGGGGGACGCTACACTGTCGTAGTAGTAGGCGATGCGCTGCAAAAGCAGGGTGTAGTAGAGCACGGCGCTGCTGTCGGTGCCGACGGTGAGCGGTGTGCCGGGGTAGGGGAGACGCTTGAGGGTGACCACCGGCCCGGACGAGCGGAGGGCCGACGCTTTGCCGTAGAGCGAATCCCATGTCTTCCGGCCCACGATCCCGTCCACCGTCAGCCCGGCGAACCGCTGGTAGGCCCGGACGGCGGCCTCGGTGGCCGCGCCGAAACGGCCATCGATGGAGACGGAGGGGATGCTGCTCTGGTAGGCGCTCATGAGGTAGAGGTAGAATTGCAGCTCTCGGACGGCGGTGCCGGTGGAGCCATTGCGCAGCACGCCCGGGTACTCGCCGGGCCGCAGGCTGGGCGAAAGCAGGCGGTTGGCGATGTCGTTGTAGACTTCGTAGAGCTTGTTCCATGTCGTCCGGCCCACGACGCCGTCGCTGGTGAGGCCGAAGTAGGTCTGGAACCGCCGCACGGCCGCTGCGGTAGACGAGCCGAAGATGCCGTCCACGGTGACATTGTTGAGACTGGAATAGACCGTTCGTGCGATCTTCAGCCAGAACTGTACCAGCCGGACGTTCTGGCCGCTGCTGCCCTGGCGCAGGGCAGTGCCGGGGTAGGCGTTGGGGGTGCCGTTGTCGGACTGGATGCTGCGGAACTGGTCGTACAGCTCGGTCCATGTGGTGAGGCCTACGATGCCGTCCACCGTCAGGCCGTAGAGCCGCTGGAACGCCCGGACAGCCGCCGCTGTGCCGCTGCCGTAGACGCCGTCCACCGTGACAGAGGGGATGCTGCTCTCATACTGAGCCAGCGTACTCAGCCAGAACTGCACCTGCTCTACCTCGCTGCCGGTGGAACCCTGTTTGAGGACGCTGCTGCCGAAGTTCCATGAGCTGTCCGGGAGGGTGCCGCTGAATGTCTCGCCTTCACTGGTCAGCTCGGCGAGGTCCTTCACCGAGACGTAGATATAGCTGATCTTATACCAGGTGCTGCGGCCCACCACGCCGTCGGCGGTGAGGTTGAACTGCTTCTGGAACTTTTTGACCGTCTCGGTCATCTTGCGGCCGAAGATGCCGTCCACCGTCAGCAGGCCGAGGAAGGGATAGTCTTTGGTGATGCGGTTGAGCTGCCGCTGCAGGGTGAACACCGCCGCTCCGGTGCTGCCCTGCCGCAGAGGGCTTCCGGGGTAGCTCTGGGGGATGGACTGGATGTTGTTGGTGCGGATGATCTCGATGTTGCTGCCGTAGTAGTATTTGAGGATGCTCAGTGCGCTGCGGCCCTGATTGGCCAGCGTGACGGTCCCCCACTGCTTGAGGCCGGGGCAGGTGACGGATTTTCCGTCGCAGTACTCGGCATAGTAGGGGTTCACGGTGCCGGTCTTGCGGATATAGGTGTTGAAGATGTCGTCCGTCAGCCGCACCATGACGTCGAACACCGTCCGGCCATGGACGTAGTATTGGTCGTAGCTGGTGGAGTTGGTGATGTTGAAGGTGTAGCCCTTGCTGGGGTACCACTCGGTGTAGATGCGGTTCAGCGCCAACGAGATCTGGCAGTGGATGTTCGCCCGCAGTGCCTGCTCCGGCCAGGTGGGATACACCTCGCTGGAGGCTACGTTGGCAATATAATCCCGGAAGGAGACGGTCACGTTGCGGGCGGAAGCTGCCGGTTTGCCCAGATGCACCGTGATATTTTTGGGAATGACGACCTGATCCAGTACCCGGGGTGTGCAGTTTTCCCGCGGCTGCGGGCCGCTGCCGCCGCTGCCGGCAAACAGGGCGTGCGGCGGGATGACGATGGGTGCGTCCGGGATATCCCGGTCTTCCTCGGTAACAGGAAGCATCTGGGGCTGCGCCAGCGTTACCTGCCCGGCAAAGATCTGGATGCCCTCAATGCGCACGGTGCGGTAGCCGGGCTTTGCGGCGGTCAGGCTGACAATGGCGTAGGGGCGAGTGGTGTTGTCCTCGTCCAGCGACAGGGTGCAGGCGGGGGCTTCAACGGGAATATCGGCGGCGCTGCCGGTGGCATCGGTGATGCGGTGCAGGGTAAAGCCGTCCCCCTGCACCGCAACGGTCACCCCCTCCACGGGGGCAGACTGGCGTGCCGCAAAGGTCTGGATGCGGAGAGTTCCGGTGTTTTTCATGGAGATACGCTCCTTTGCTGGTAAAAGTATGCTTCTGCCCCAGCGTATTCCGTCCGGTGCCCGGGCGTGCATGGCAATGCCCGCAGCAAACAAAAAAAGCCGCCCGTAGGCGGCAGGGGAGAATAGCTTATTTGGCGTTGTCCTTGGCAAGGGCAGCGTCAATATTTTTTTGCAGGGCGGCAAGGTTTTCTTCCTTGTCAATGCCGCCCAGCAGGGGCTGGCCTACAACATTGCCGTCCCGGTCAAAGACGTAGGTGGTGGGGAAGGCCATGATGTTCAGCGCAAACTTGCCGGCGTCGCTGCCGGAGGCAAAGTAGATGTTGCGGTAGCTTGCGCCCGTTGCAGCCAGCAGTTTTTTGGCGGCATCAATGCCCTGCTGGTTGCCGTCTAGCGTCTCGGTGTTGATGCCGACAACCTCGCCGCCCTGTGCCTTGACCTTCTCGTTCAGGGCGTTCAGGTCGTCCAGTTCCTCTACGCAGGGCTTGCAGCCGTTGAACCAGAAGTTCACCACCGTAAAGGCGTTGCCCGCAAACAGGCTGTTGTCCACCGGGTTGCCCTCTAAATCGCTGCCCTCAAACTGGGGGAAGGCAGTGCCCTGTGCGGCAGCGCCGGAAGCGGCCGCGTCCGCGAGGGCAAGGGTGGCAATCTGCTCCTCGATGGCACGGATTTTTTCTGCATCGGCGGTCAGGGTCTTGTACTCCTCATCCGAGAATTGGTCCTTTGTCTTTTCCACGGAGCTGCGCAGAAAATCGCCGTAGTTCGTGCTGAGGGTGGTCTCAGTCATGTTTTTGTCCATGGAAGCGAACACCTTCTCCCACAGGGCATCGTTTGCGGAAAGGATCTCGTTTTCCTCGGCCAGCAGCTGCTCCTCGGTCTTGATTTCCGCTGCCGCAGAGGAAGCGGCAGAAGAAGAGGATGCAGAAGATGCAGAGGACGCGCCCTGCCCGCAGGCGGCAAGGCTGAAAGCCAGCACAAGGCTGAGCGAAAGTGCGGTTACACGGTTGAGCTTCATGGTTTTACTCCTTTGTCGTTTCAGTGTTTGATTTGTCTCCCAGCCCGAATTTATACTGGATGGCGTCCGTAGGGCAGGCTTTCATGCACATCCCGCAGCGGATACATTCGGCGTGGTTGGGGGTCTTGGTAATGTCTACGTCCATCTTGCAAGCCTTTGCACAGGCTCCGCAGGAGACGCATTTGTGGGTGTCTACGCGCATCTGGAACAGGGAGACCTTGTTCAGCAGCGCATAGAACGCGCCCAGCGGGCACAGCCACTTGCAGAAGGGGCGGTAGAACACCACGCTGCCCACAATGACTGCCAACAGAATGCAGGCCTTCCATGTAAACAGCTTGCCCAGCGCCGCCCGGATGCCGGAATTGGCAAGGGACAGCGGGATCGCCCCCTCCAGCACGCCCTGCGGGCAGAGATACTTGCAGAAGAACGGGTCGCCCATGCCCAGCTCGTTGACCGCCAGCAATGGCAGCAGCACCACCATGACCAGCAGCACCGCATACTTTAAATAGCGCAGCGGCTTTAGCTTTTTGGTGGAAAGCTTGGGAGAGGGAATCTTGTGCAAAAGCTCCTGAAACCACCCGAACGGGCAGAGGAAACCGCAGATGAACCGTCCCAGCAGCACCCCGAAAAGGATGAGAATGCCGGTGATGTAGTAGGAAAAGCGGAATTTGGAAGAGCCCACTACCGCCTGAAACGCCCCCACCGGGCAGGCACCGGCAGCGCCCGGGCAGGAATAGCAGTTCAGCCCCGGGACGCAGACGTATTTTCCATTGCCCTGATACAGCGTTCCTTTAGCAAAGTTGGGCAGGTGGATGTTGGTTAAAAGGGTCGCTCCGGCCTGTATAAAGCCCCGGAAGCGAGCAAGGGGATTTAATTTTTTCTTATCCAATGCCCACACACTCCATACACAGCCGGATGGCTTTTGAAAATACGGTGTCTGCCTCGCCCCGCCATACGCCGAACAGCAGCATCAGTACCCCGGCAGCAAGCAAAAGCAGCTGCGCCTGTTTTTTTGTCATGAACATCATAGCCTCCTGCTGTTTGATGGCACCAGTATACACTATCCGGGATAAAATTTCTGCTAAGAAAATCTTAACACGAATCTTAACACCGTCTGCTATAATCTGTTATAATGAAGAAAAACGCAAGAAATGGATTTTTTACGGGAAGGGTGGAAAACAAAATGCGCCTTTTGGTGGTAGAGGACGAGCACTCCCTGCGGGAGGACATTGCCCGGAAGCTGCGGCTGTCCGGGTACGAGGTGGACGCCTGTGCAGACGGCGAAGCCGCATTGGAAGCGCTGACGGCAGAGCGGTACGACCTTGTACTGCTGGACCTCAATCTGCCCAAGGTGGACGGGATGCAGGTGTTGCGCAGCTTACGGCAGCACGACCTTGAGACCTGTGTGCTGATCTTATCAGCGCGCAGTGAAATTTCAGATAAGGTGGAGGGGCTGGATGCCGGGGCGAACGATTATCTTTCCAAGCCATTCCACCTTGCAGAATTGGAAGCCCGGGTGCGCAGCCTGACCCGGCGCAAGTTCATCCAGCAGGACGTCTGCCTGTGCTGCGGGCGGCTCAGCTTCAACACCCGTAGCCGCGTTGCCACGGTGGACGGTCAGACTCTTGCGCTGACGCGGAAGGAAAGCGGCGTACTGGAATATTTGCTGCTGCATCAGGGACGCCCGGTCAGTCAGGAAGAGCTGATTGAGCACGTCTGGGACGGCAGCGTGGACAGCTTCAGCAACTCCATCCGGGTACATATCTCTGCCCTGCGCAAAAAGCTGCGGGCGGCGCTGGGCTACGACCCCATCCGCAACCGCATCGGGGAAGGTTACGAGATCGGAGGCGAGGCGCAATGAAGCATTTATCCCTGCAATGGCGCATCACCCTGCTGACGGCGCTGCTCATCGCCTGCGCCTGCGTGTGTATGAACCTGCTTTTATACCGCACCGGCGTTACCGGCATGGATGCCCTCAACGGCTTTATGATGCAGTATCAGCCCGGCAGTGCGGATTCGTTGACCATCGAGATCCCGCAGGAGGAAATGTCCAGCCTGCTGGCGCATTTTTCACAGGAAGTCTACGATGCAAAGGTGGTTTTTGGCCGCAAGGGCTGGTGCATTACTGCTGTGGTCACCATCCTCAGCGCAGCCATCGCTTATTTTGTCAGCGGCAGAGCGCTGAAACCTTTGCAGCAGCTTGCGCAGCAGGCGCAGCGGGTCGATCAGGACAGCATCGCCACCGTCCGTCTGGACGAAGATACCGTGCAGGAATTCGGGCAGTTGAGCCGGTCGGTAAACCGGATGCTGGATGGCCTGGCACAGTCCTTTGAATTACAACGGCAGTTTGCGGGCAACGCAGCCCACGAGCTGCGCACCCCGCTGGCTATTTTGCAGACGAAGCTGGAACTGTTTGCAGAGGAGCACCCAGCCATGGATGCCGAGACTGCCGGGCTGGTCAGCTCTCTGCGGGAGCAACTGGATCGCCTGACCGCCCTTGTGCGCACTTTATTAGAGATGAGCAATCTGCAATCGGTCTCCCGCACCGACCAGATCGCCCTTGCACCGCTGGTGGAGGAAATTTTGACCGACCTGACCCCCCTTGCCCAGAAAAACAATATCTCCTTGCAGCAGGACTGCGCGGAACTGGGCATGGTGGGCAGTGATGCGCTGATCTACCGACTGGTGTTCAATCTGGTGGAAAACGGCATCAAGTATAACCGCCCCGGCGGTGCGGTGCGCGTCACCCTGCGGCAGGAAAAGCAGGCCGCTGTGCTGCGCGTTGCAGATACCGGCCCCGGCATCCCCGCAGACTGCCGGGACAGCATTTTCCAGCCCTTTTTCCGGGTGGATAAGTCCCGCAGCCGGGAGATGGGCGGCGTGGGGCTTGGCCTTGCCCTTGTGCGGGAGATCGCCGTACTGCACGGCGGCAGTGTGACTGTGGAGAGCAGCAGCGAAAACGGCACTACCTTTGTCGTCACCCTGCCGCTGGCACAGCCCTGTTGAAGCAAGCAGAGCATGGAAATCGTGCTTCCGAATAAAGGCTTCCCCCGGTCGGGGGAAGCCTTTTGCCCAGTGACGATTTGTGCAAGCATGGGAAGGGACTTTATTTTTGGCACACGGGGGAGTATACTGGAAACAGCAGACCCCGGAAAATAAGAAGGACAAAGGAGATACTGAAAATGCAGGCAACCATTCGCAACGAATTCCTGACCCTGACCGTGGATACCCACGGTGCAGAGGCCGTCAGCCTGAAGAATGCCGCAGGCGAAGAGCTGCTCTGGCAGGCCGACCCTGCCATCTGGAAGCGCCATGCACCCATCCTGTTCCCGTGGACGGGCAAGCTGGTGGACGGCACCTTTACTGCCAAGGGCAAAACATGGAAGGGCGGTCAGCACGGCTTTGCCCGGGATCTGGAGCACACCCTGCTGCGGGCAGAAGGGGATACCATCCAGCTGGAGCTGCGGGCGGACGATGCCATCAAGGCAGAGCGCTTCCCCTATGATTTTGTACTCACCAGCACCTTCCGACTGGAGGGCAAGACCGTGCACCATACCCTGCAGGTGACGAACCCCGGCACCGAGGAGTTGCGCTTCGGCATCGGCTTCCACCCAGCGTTCAATGTGCCGTTCGACGATAAGCACACCACCACCGACTACGAGTTCCGTTTTGACCGGCCGGAAAGCCCGGTCATCCTCGATGCCAGCCCCAACGGCTTGCTGAGCGGCAAGAGCTATTACCAGTGGAAGAACCAGCAGGCCATCCCGCTGACCAACGACCTCTTCGACAACGACAGCTTCTGCATGGCGGGCCTGCGCACCAGGACGCTGGGCATCTACGAGAAGGACACGGGCCGCAGCATCGTCTGCGATGTGGCCGGCTTCCCCTATACCCTCATCTGGTCGGCCCTGTCAAAGCCGCTGC
>OHLN01001095.1_pt1 | contig 10642 bp, 9 predicted proteins | sample 1569071 | NCBI WGS metagenome assembly OHLN01 (sample SAMEA3879594, study PRJEB24766) | human gut metagenome | biome: human-associated habitat; feature: feces | place: USA | collected 1985/1987
CGTTCCGCCTGCTTCCAGCACTTCAATCTGCCGCTTTGCTTCGTATTCGATACCACGAACCACAGCACTAAAGCTGTTGACGTTCTTCATTTCGCAGCGTGTTCCAAATTCTGTGCTGCCTTTCTTCCGAACGGATACGTTTACGTCACAACGAATCGAGCCTTCCTGCATCTTACAGTCAGAGATGTTCAGATACTGCAAAATGGACTTGATGGTTTCCAGATATGCCTTTGCTTCGGCACTGCTCCGGATATCCGGTTCGGAAACGATTTCAATCAGCGGAACGCCGCAGCGGTTACAGTCGATGAGCGTCCCCTTCTCCGGGTCATGCACGAGCTTGCCCGCGTCCTCCTCGATGTGGATGCGCGTGATGCCGATGCGCTTCTCGCCCGCTTCCGTCTCCACCATCAAGTGACCGCCGACGCACAGCGGCAGGTCGTACTGGCTGATTTGGTACGCTTTGGGCAGGTCGGGATAGAAATAATTCTTTCTGTCAAACTTGCAGTCCTGTGTAATTGTACAGTTAGTTGCAAGTCCTACTGCTGCTGCATACTCTACAACCTTCTTATTAAGAACAGGAAGAGAACCCGGCATACCTGTACACACAGGGCAAGTATGTGAGTTAGGTGCTCCGCCAAACTCAGTTGAGCATCCGCAGAAAATCTTTGTCTTAGTAGCTAATTCAACATGGACTTCAAGTCCGATTACAACTTCATAATCTTTCATACTTATGCCTCCCTCCTATTCAAATCTTCCTCGTGCCTGCTCATAAGCGTAGCCCGCACGGATAAGGTTATTTTCTTTAAAGCAGTCGCCAATAAGCTGTAAGCCGATTGGAAGACCATTCTTGTCCTTGCCGCATGGAACTGAAAGTCCCGGAAGCCCGGCAAGATTTACAGAGATAGTATAGATATCTCCAAGATACATTTTTATTGGGTCTGATAATGATGAACCAAGCTTTGGTGCTGTTGTAGGTGCAACAGGTCCAAGAATTACATCGTATTTTGCAAATGCTTCATCAAATGCTTTCTTAATAAGAGCCTTAACTCTTAATGCCTTAAGGTAGTAAGCATCATAATAACCTGAACTTAATACGAAAGAACCAAGCATAATTCTTCTCTTAACCTCTGCACCGAAGCCCTCTGAACGTGTCTTTTTGTACATGTTATGGAGTCCTTCGTATTCTTTAGTTCTGTAACCATATTTAACACCATCGAATCTTTCAAGGTTAGAGCTTGCTTCTGCTGCTGCAATTGTATAATAAGTAGGAATTGCATACTCTACAAGGCTTAAATCAAACTCTTCTAAGATTGCGCCCTTGCTCTCAAGAACTTTGGCAGCATTAAGAACTGCTTCCTTAACCTCAGGGTCAAGACCTTCTCCAAAATAATCTCTTGGAATACCAATTCTCATTCCCTTAACATCATCAACTAATGCCTTTGTAAATGAATAATCATCTCTTCCAATTGATGTTGAGTCCTTATCGTCCTTGCCTGCGATAGCTTCCATAATAGTTGCACAGTCAGTTACATCCTTACATAAAGGTCCAATCTGGTCTAATGATGAGCCATAAGCGATAAGTCCGTAACGTGAAACAGTTCCGTAAGTTGGCTTTAAACCTACAACACCACAGTAAGAAGCCGGCTGTCTGATTGAACCACCTGTATCAGAACCAAGTGCTGCAAAACACTCATTAGCTGCAACTGCCGCAGCAGAGCCACCTGATGAACCACCAGGTACATGCTCAGGATTACGTGGATTCTTAGTTGCACCAAATGCACTTGTCTCAGTTGTAGAGCCCATCGCAAATTCATCCATGTTAGTCTTTCCGATAATTACAGCTCCGGCATTCTGAAGTCTTTCTACAGCGTCTGCTGTGTAGGTTGGAACGAAATTACCAAGTATCTTAGATGAGCATGTAGTAAGCATGCCCTCTGTACACATATTATCTTTGATTGCAAATGGTACTCCGGCTAAAGGTCCTGTAAGCTTACCTGCCTTGATATCCTCATCTGCTTTCTTAGCTGCTGCAAGAGCTTTTTCCTTGTCAAATGTGACATAGCAGTTAAGCTCATCTTCAGATTTTTCAATCTGTGCAATAACAGCTTCCATAGCCTCTGTCGCTGTTGTCTCACCCGCTTTAATCTTAGCAGCCAGTTCAACAGCTGTATAATCTAATAAACTCATATGCGTCCTTTCTATGATTCAACAGTTTTAGGTACAATAAATCCTGATTCATTACATTCAGGTGCATTAGCAAGAGTTGCCTCACTTCCGTCACCATTAGTAACAACGTCTTCTCTCATTACATTATTAACAGGGAACACATGTGACATAGGTTCTACCCCTGTAGTATCAAGCTCCCCGAGCTTGTCAATATAATCAAGCATGCTCGCCATATCCTTCTTGGCAGCTTCCTTCTCTTCATCAGAGAGTTCAAGCTTGGCAAGGATACCAACATACTCAATTGTCTCATCACTAATTACATTAGCCATGTGTGCGTCTCCTTTCGTTGTCGTTATATACGCCTGGAGAAATTGGATAAATCATCACAAGACACGCTTTCGCTACTTGTCGCTCGCAGCGGTACTAAGCGAAATCGGCCACCTCCATCTGAAAAGCTAGCTTTTCAGACTCCGCCAGCCGATTTTGCTAAGTGCCGGCGGCTCCAAAGTGTCTTGTTCACGCTTTATCCAATTTCTCCAGGCTCACACATCTACCCCGGAACGAGACGCGACATCGCTGCGCTCGTCGCCGGTGGCGAAGTGTGGTGGGTATCTCTACTTTCTTTCCATAAAAGGAGTTTATATTCAGTCAGGTATTGGTGGTCGAAAGGCAGGCAGCGAGGTTTTATAAGTTCGCAAGCAAGGTGCTTTGGAGCCGCCGGCACTTGGTAAGCTGGGACAGTTGGCACAAAGTGCCAACAAATCCCAGCGAACCTAGTGTCCGCTGCGAGTCTCCAAGCAGCGAAAGCGTGCCTTGCGGTGAACTTATAAACCTCGCAGTCGTCCGTATGCCTCCTAATCCCTAACCTTAATATGAACTTCCCTAAGCTGCTGCTCTGTTACCTCATTTGGTGCTCCACACATTAAATCCTGTGCTGTTCCGCTCATTGGGAATGGAATTATCTCACGGATATTCTCTTCATTTCTAAGAAGCATTATCATACGGTCTACACCTGGTGCCATACCTGCGTGTGGTGGTGCACCAAACTGGAATGCATTGTATAATGCTCCAAATTTTGCCTTTAATACTTCTTCGTCATATCCGGCAATTTCGAATGCCTTAACCATTATCTGCATATCATGGTTACGGACTGCTCCTGATGATAACTCTACACCGTTGCATACGATATCATACTGGTATGCAAGGATATCAAGAGGATCTTTTGTATTAAGCGCCTCAAGTCCGCCCTGTGGCATTGAGAATGGATTGTGTGTAAATCCAATCTTCTTAGTTTCAGGATCTTTCTCAAACATTGGGAAGTCATTAACATAACAGAATCTGTATGCATTTTTCTCAATGAGATCAAGTCTCTCACCAAGTTCGTTTCTGATTTGTCCTGCGAAGTACGCAGCTCTGTCTTCCTTATCAGCGATGAAGAAGATTGTATCTCCTGGCTGAAGTCCTGCAAGGTCTTTGATTTCTCCCTTGAGTTCTTCTGGAATAAATTTATCAATTGGTCCCTTGTAGCTTCCGTCTTCAAGAACCTCAAGGTATCCAAGTCCGCCCATTCCGATTCCTGTAGCGAACTTAAGTAACTTCTCATGCTGTCCCTTTGAAAGCTTTGCATGTACATTGATTGCTCTTACAGTCTTGTTCTGGAAAGGCTTGAATGTACATTTGTTAAAGAATTCTGAAAGATCGATAATTCTAAGTGGATTACGAAGATCTGGCTTATCTGAACCAAACTCAAGCATTGCCTGCTTGTAGCTGATGATTGGATAAGGTGCCTGTGTAACTTCGTATCCTTCTGGTGCGAATTTTGCAAATGTTTCTGTAAGAACCTCTTCACCGATTCTGAATACATCTTCCTGTGTAGCAAAGCTCATCTCGAAATCTAACTGGTAGAATTCTCCTGGTGAACGGTCAGCTCTTGCATCCTCATCTCTGAAGCAAGGTGCGATCTGGAAATATTTATCAAAACCAGATACCATAAGTAACTGCTTATACTGCTGTGGTGCCTGTGGAAGAGCATAGAATTTGCCCTTATATTTTCTTGAAGGTACGATATAATCTCTTGCGCCCTCTGGTGATGAAGCGCAAAGAATAGGTGTCTGGATTTCAAGGAATCCCATGTCTGTCATCTTCTGACGAAGGAATGCGATAACCTTTGATCTGAATATCATGTTATCCTTAACCTTCTGGTTTCTTAAATCAAGATATCTGTACTTAAGACGTACATCCTCTCTTACTTCCTTAGAAGTCTGTACTTCAAATGGAAGCTGCTGGTATACCTGTCCAAGTATTGTAATCTTCTTAGCTTCAAGCTCGATTGTTCCTGAAGGAATCTTAGGATTATAAGTTTCCTCATCTCTCTGCTCCATAATACCCTCAATAGCGATACACTCTTCCTTATGAATACCATCAAGTAATGTTGTATCACGAAGTACTACCTGAAGTACTCCATACATATCTCTTAAATCGATAAATGAAACTCCTCCGTGGTCACGGATGTTCTCAACCCATCCTGCAACCTTTAATTCCTTGCCGATGTAACTTTCATTAACTTCACTTAAGTTAACATCTCTGTACATGTTTGCCATTGCAATCTCCTTTCTTTTCTGGACAGGCAAAATGTTATGTCCTGTCAAATAAAATAATAATACCTAACATCCTGCAATGCTTTTTCGCACAAAAAAGCCCCAGGATGTAATATACATCCCGGGGCGAATAAACTGTGTTATCCGCGGTACCACCCGCATTGAAAAGTTCTAAGCTTCTCATCTCATTGCACTTAACGCGTGTAACGGAATGACCTACCCAGCCGTGGCTGCTCAACCATTCAACTCCAGAGCGTTCCTCTTAACAATTCCCTGCGTATGCTTTCAGTCGGTGGCATCACTTTCCTGTCAGGTTCCATGAAAAGAAGTCTCTTTCATAGTCTTTAAGATATTCATACACATGAATGATATCATAAAGAAAATTACTTTTCAAGTACAATATTGTGTTCTTTTATATATTTACCAATCTTTTTATCAGAAGCAAGAATATGGTTAGACAGCCAGCCAAGCAGGAATCCTATAAGATCCATAAGATATTCCTCCTGATTATCATCCATTGCCTCAAGCTCCCTGAAATCAATATTTACCAGCTTTTCGACAAATGCCGCATGTGCCCTTTTCTGTGCTTCAATTTCAGGATATCCGATTTTCTTCATCAGTTCTTCCTCATCACTGAAATGCGTCTCCGTGTATTCCCTCAGTTCTGAGAGAAGTCTTATGATTTCATCATATTTATCATGAAGAAGTTCTGCATGTATAACATCATTAGTGTCCCTGATAATATCAAAAAGATGCTTATGCTCCTCATCGACAAGCTCAATTCCTGTTATATATTTGTCTGTAAATGCAAATGCGTCATCAACATTAGTTTCTGGTGCCATCTTTCCAATCATCATGTCGCTGCTCAAGATGTGGCTGTAAAGCCATCTGGTAAGATAAAGCAGCAGCTCATTAAGAGAATTTCTTGCTGCCTCCGGTGAAGATTCATCTAACTTAAATGTATTAATCTTTTCTGCAAATGCTTTGTGTTCTCTCTGCTGTATTGGCAGCTCCGGGTCATGAATACTCTTCATGTATTCTTCTTCATGAGCAAAATGTGTAATAGCATAATCCTTAAGATTATCTATAAGATTCTTCGCAATTGACGCGGCATTATCTGTTTCTTTTACCAGTGCAAATGCTTCATTAAGCATCTGGAACAGTTTTCTATGTTCTTCATCAATATTATCAATGTGTATCATACAGTCTTCTGTAAATTCGTACATATATATCAATCTCCTCGTGCTTATATTTGCCTTGTATTATAACACCTTTTCTTTAATCTGTGCAATGCTGTCCGCCTGAAACATTAAATATCTGTTTTTAATGAGTATATTCACAAAACAAATGTAGTTTGTCAAAACATTTAAGGCTATAATTAACTTATTGAAAGCATTTTGCTTCGCAAAACAACGGAGGCAATACCTCTGCTCCTGCATGGGCAGTCGCATTTTGCTCCGCAAAACAAGGAGGTATGTATGAACATTTATCTTGCTGGAGATTCTATTGTACAGAATTATACTGAAGAAGAATTTATTGCAGGCTGGGGACAGTTTCTGCCACGCTTCTTTAAGCCTGATGTAAATGTATTTAACTATGCCAAGGGTGGCAGAAGTTCAAGACTTTTTATTAATGAAGGAAGATTTGAAGAGATTGACAGACATATTCAGTCCGGAGACTATCTTTTTATAGAGTTCTGTCATAATGATGACGATTCAAAGGATTACAAATCTATGTTTAACCGTCAGACTCCGCTTGGCGTACCAGATGAATCAGGTCGATTTCCTGTTATAGCAGGAGTTAAGATGCCTAAGAATTATATACCACCTGAATATATTGAGGCACTTAATAACGATGATTCGATAACTGATAAACAGGCTGTTCTTAACAGTGTTCTAGCCATAAACCAGTCTTATCCATATGACACTTACTATCCATACTCAAAAGACGCTTCTATGGGCAGTTACAAATGGTTCATCAAACAGTTTATTGATATGGCAAGAAAGCATGATGCATCTCCTGTATTAGTTACTGCACCGGCAAGAACATTTTTCAATGCTGACGGAACAATTATGGACGCTCCCGGCTGCCACGGTGGCAATAATTTCAGCTATATAAGAGCTATGCGCCAGATTGGTGAAGAAACCGGCACACCTGTACTTGATCTGTTTTCTTATTCAGTTGAACTTTTTGAAAAAATCGGACATGATAACATCCACAGATATACCTCAATCAAAAAAGGTATCAATAAAGGAAAATGGCCTGACGATTTCTTAAAAGAACTCGCCAAGCCAGATACTGTTTCTGAGAATACACATTTTAACAAGGACGGTGCAATGCTTATCACCGAAGGTCTGGTAGAACTGATTCTTAAATCCAAGAACCCCCAGCTTTGTGAATTGCAGTCTTCCCTGCTTCATAACGTGGTATAAGTATATTACTTATTAATGAATTCCCATGCTTCTTTGGGGCTGTGTACAACAAACTCAGCCCCGTTTTCCTTTAGGAATTCTTCATTTCTGAAGCCCCAGCCAACCATACATACATCCATTCCTGCATTAGCCGCTGTCTGGACATCTACTTCTGAATCCCCGACATATACAGCCTGTGTTCTGTCAACATCAAACTGTCTTAATACTTCATTAACGCTGTCCGGATATGGTTTTCTTCTTATGCCTTCTCTCTCTCCAACCGCATAATCAAATAGTCCCGGAAAATAATCTTTGCATAAAGTCTGCACTCCATAATCAGCCTTGTTAGATACAACCGCAGTGTACACACCGGCATTTCTTATATTCTCAATAAGTTCTTTTATTCCATCATAAGGTCTTGTCTTATCTGCACAGTGCTTCTTGTAATGCTCTGTAAATGTTTCATGCACTTTAACTATCATGCTTTCTGGTGTTCCCTGTGGAACAGCTCTTTCCATCAGCTTTCTTATCCCATTGCCAACAAAATGTCTGATTTCTTCAATCGTCCTCTCAGGCATGTCAAATACTGAAAGTGCATAATTAGTACTATCTGCAAGATCCTCCAATGTATTAAGTATGGTTCCGTCAAGATCAAATATAACGATTTTGTATTTCATATATCCTCCTTGTTATGGCTTCTTTATCCCAGCAGCTCCTCAATTATATCGTAATGCTCATCAATCGCTGCATTAAGTGTCTCAATATCCTTCTTTATAAGGCTATCATATATCATTTCATGTGTCTTTAAAAGTTTCTTTTTCTTAATTCCATCTGCATGCTTTATGACATAATCTATCCATTCGCGGTAGACTTCAACAACAGCTTCCATCAGTGTAATCCACAGATTGTTGCCTGTATCTGCAATCAGTTCCTCGTGAAATGCTTTATCAATATCAACAAGTGCATCACCTGTTTCTGTCATCATCCGATTAACCATGCTTTCCAGTCGTTCCTGTTGTTCTTTCATAAGACCTGTATGTATTACTGCATTACACACTGACTTTTCCATCATGCGGCGGAATTCGCACACTTCGCGCTTAGTAACAGTTTTTAATGCAATCATCATTAATATTGTCTGCTTTATGGACTGCCCGACATTTTCTGATATATAATTGCCAGAACCCTGACGGCGTTCTATAAGTCCCATTCCATGCATAATACTTAAAGCTTCTCTTGTTGAATTGCGTCCTATCCCAAGAGTTTCTGCAAGTGCACGCTCAGTAGGCAGTCTGCTTCCTATTGTAAGCTCTCCGCTTTTCATAAGCTCATAAATGTATTGAATTGCCTTTTCGTATTCCTGCGAAATTTTTTTCTGATTCATGTCAGCTGATTCCAGATTACAACACCCCTGTCTCATTAATATAGGCTTCTATAAGTCTTAATGCACCATCTTCCCCAACCTTTGAAACATCTATGCATATATCGTAATATTCTGCATTTCCCCATTCTTCACCTGTATAATAATTGTGATATGAGCGTCTTCTAAGGTCTGTATCTTCAACTATCTTAGCTGCTTTCTTAGGGCTGACATTGTGCTTCTTTTCTATAAGTTCTGCTCTTTTTTCTTTGTTTCCTGTGAGAAATACTGATATAACATCTTCTCTGTGTCTGAATGCATTGTTTCCGCATCTGCCGACAACTACGCAATTTTCATTACCGATTATGTCAGCCATAGCCTTGCGTGGAGTTTTTCCATTATCTGATGTATCATCACCTGCCATTGTGTCAGCATACAGCATCATATCAAGTGGCATTTCTCCATAAAAATATGGATACTTCTCATACAAGCCTTTTTCTTTCGCAAGTCTGCACACGGCATCCTTATCATAAAATGGTATAAAATATTTCTCTGCCAGTGCTTTTCCTATCTGGTCACCCATACATCCACATTGTCTTGCAATTGTGATTATCATATATACCTCTTTTCTGCGCACGCTTTTTTGCGCATAACAGGTTTGTGCCAAGTGCGCGCAGGCACAAACCCCGCATGTGAAAATAATATCTTCACACTGTTCTCCTAATTACCTACTATTTCATCATATTTAGCAATCTAGTAGGTCTTTTCCACATTGTTAGTTGGTTTGTAATTCTTCTTTTCAACTCAAATACCTACTAAATAAACACTGTTCACACTTTTAGTAGGTCTTTTTCTTATATGTCTATAATATCAGACAGTTCTAATCAGCAAAAAGACCTACTATTTTGGCTTAAATTATCAATTTAGTAGGCAATTTTCTTTATCCGCATTAATTATCCTCAGAATTTTCTCTCAATTAACCTACTATTTCATCACATTTAGCAGCTTTAATAGGTTTTTACCCCATTCATACATTAATTTCATATGCCATTTTACACTATCTTTTACATAAATCCAGCAAATACTGATGAAAGTACAACTGTAAGTATACCTGCAACTGCAATTGATAAGCTGCTCATTGCACCTTCAATTTCGCCCATTTCCATAGCCTTGGCTGTTCCTATTGCATGTGCAGCAGATCCTAACGCAAGTCCTTTGGCAATCGGTTCTTTTATTCTGAATATTTTACATATAAGCTCACCAAATATATTTCCAAGAACTCCTGTTACAACAATTACTGCAACTGTGATTGTTACATAACCTCCAAGTTCCTCAGAAACTCCCATTCCGATCGCTGTTGTGATAGATTTTGGAAGTAATGTAACATACTGCTGATGATCGAAACGAAAAAGCAAAGCCAGAACCAGAATACATGTCATGCTGGTAAATACCCCGGAAATGATTCCTGCTATGACGGCTTTCAGATTTTTCCTGAGTAACTCAAACTGTTCATACAGAGGAACTGCCAGACAGACAGTCGCCGGCGTCAACAGATAGCTTATGTATTTTGCTCCTTCCTGATAATCTGCATAATCTATATGAAACACCACCAGAAATACCATAACTGCAATTACGGAAATTAAAAGTGGATTAAATATTGCGATTTTTACTTTCTTTTTAAACCATAAACCAAACTCATAGGTCAACAGACTGACTACAACCCCTAAGAAAACGGAATCTGTCAAAAATGATTTCATGTTCTTACTCCTCCTTTTTCTTTCCTTTACGGATCACAAACTGCGTGATGCTTCCGGAAACTCCCATGACGATCACCGTTGAGATCAGCGTAATGACAACCACCTGTATCCAGATTGACTGCAGAGCTCCCCACGAATCAAGAAGTCCTACTCCGGCCGGCACAAACATCAATGGCATGATCTCGATCAGAAAATTACTTGTTTCTTTGATGTCTGATACCTTTAAAATTTTCAATTCCAATGCAAGGAAAAGAAGTACCATGCCATAAATACTCGCCGGTATGGATAGTGGTATGATATATTTTAAAAGTTCACCTAAAAAAGAAATGAACAGAATAATTAAAAGCTGTCTTA
>OHLN01001096.1_pt1 | contig 10631 bp, 10 predicted proteins | sample 1569071 | NCBI WGS metagenome assembly OHLN01 (sample SAMEA3879594, study PRJEB24766) | human gut metagenome | biome: human-associated habitat; feature: feces | place: USA | collected 1985/1987
ATGACCATTCCAAGTGGTGCAACTCTCTGGGAGAGTTCTTTATCATTTTCCAAAAACGCTTTGCAAGTTGTATTAATCTCCTCGCGGACCGCTTCCATAACAACATTCAGTTCGTCCCATGCATCTTCTGAGAACTGTGTCTTATTCTCATGCATATCACTGGACATATATGCAATATAAGAAGCATGATCTCCGATACGTTCAAAATACTTGGCAGTCATAAGAAGATCCAGTCCGGTCTTGGCATCCAGATTTCCTCCGTAAATCATATCTGCAAGCTTCTCTTTGATCTCGTTAAACGCATCATCCACCACATCATCTCTGTCAATGACATTTCTGCACAGCTCCAGATCACTCTTTACAAAAGCATCCACGCTCTCAGTTACCATACGCACAGTATCTTCCGCCATCTGTGTGATAGTCTCCGGGATCGCAGTAGTATTCTTTGCAACATATAAAGACAGATCTGCAATATCTGCTGCCTGGTCACCGATACGTTCCATATCAGAAACCATCTTCAATGCTGCAGATATCTCTCTTAAATCTCTTGCAACCGGGTGCTGATGAAGCAGAAGACTCAGGCACAGATTCTCAATCTCTCTTTCTTTGGCATCAATATCTCTGTCCGTCTCAAAAACCTGGCGGGCAATCTCTTCATTCTGTACCTTCTGGATTGCTTTTGCAGAGAATGAAATTGCTTTCTCACAATAGCTTCCCAGTGTGATAAGCTGAACGTGCAGTTCCTCCAGCTGTCTTTCGAAATACTTTGACATAATCAACCAAACCTTCCTGTAATGTAATCCTCTGTACGCTTGTCAGAAGGCATAGAGAACAGTTTATCAGTATCATCAAACTCAACTACTTCTCCCAGAAGGAAGAAAGCTGTTTTATCAGAAATACGTGTAGCCTGCTGCATATTATGAGTTACCATAATAATGGTATAATCCTTCTTTAACTCCATCGCCAGCTCCTCGATCTTGGAAGTTGAGATAGGGTCAAGTGCGGATGTAGGCTCATCCATCAGAAGTACCTCCGGCTGAACTGCCAGTGCTCTGGCAATGCAAAGTCTCTGTTGCTGTCCACCGGACATACCCAGTGCGCTTTTCTTTAATCTGTCTTTTACTTCATCCCAGATTGCCGCATCGCGGAGAGATTTTTCTACAATATCATCCAGTTTAGACTTGGAACGGATTCCATGGGTTCTCGGTCCATATGCAATGTTATCATAAATGCTCATAGGGAAAGGATTAGGCTTCTGGAATACCATTCCCACTCTTTTTCTCAGAAGATTCACATCCATATCTCCGTAAATATCTTCACCGTCAAGCTGTACCTTACCGGTGATCACACATCCCTCAACAAGGTCATTCATACGGTTTAAAGATTTCAGAAGTGTAGATTTACCGCAGCCACTCGGTCCGATAAAAGCTGTGATTTCTTTCTCCGGAATTGCCATGTTTATATTCTTCAGCGCATGAAACTTTCCGTAATGTAAGTTCATATTTTCAACTGTTATTTTTTCATTTCCACTCATTTTTCTTATCCTTTCGCAATTCGTTTGGCAACTGCTCCGGACAGGAAATTGATTACAAGAACAAATGCCAGAATAACAACTGCTGTCGCAGATGCCTGATTCATATGAAGACCTTCACCTGACAGCACATACATATGAAGTGCCAGAGTACGTCCGGAACCCATCAGGTTCTTCGGTACCTCTGCAACTGTACCTGCTGTATAAATCAGGGCTGCTGTTTCGCCGATCACACGTCCGATGGCCAGGATCACACCTGCCAGAATACCAGGTACTGCTGATGGCAGAACAATGGTGAAGATGGTACGAAGTTTACCTGCTCCAAGTCCAAAGCTGGCTTCACGATAAGAATCAGGAACAGATTTCAGGGCTTCTTCCGCAGTACGCATGATCAGAGGAAGAATCATGATCACCAGTGTAAAAGCACCGGAAAGAAGGGAAAGTCCCCAATGCAGTGCTGTTACGAAAAACAGCATACCGAAAAGGCCATATACAATAGAAGGAATTCCTGAAAGTGTTTCTGCTGTAATACGGATCACATTTACAAGCTTACTTCCTTTTTTCGCATATTCTACCAGATAGATGGCTGCAAAGATTCCCAGCGGTGCTGCGATTACAAGTGAAACAACCGTCAGGATGAATGTGTTGATCAGAGAAGGAAGTAAGGAAAGATTCTCTGAATTATAAGTTAAACTGAACAAGTCTGTTGACAGATACGGTACGCCCTTGACCAGAATATATCCGATCAGGAAGAACAGTAATGCAAATGTCAGGACTGCACCTAAAAGGGTAAGCAATGCAAGAACACCTGATCCCGGATGCTTAATATATGCCTTCATCTGATCTGAGAACGAAGACTCATTCTGCTTTTTTTCTTTGGACAAATCAATTGCCGCTGCTGTATCAATTTGCATGTTCTGCCCTCCTGTTCAGTAAAGAAAGACTCAGGTTAATGATAAGAATAAAGATAAATAACACAACTGCTGTTGCGATCAGTGCTTCTCTGTGAAGACCTGTTGCATAACCCATCTCAGTGACGATATTTGCAGTCATAGTACGGACACCTTTCAGGATTCCCTGTGGCATTCTCGGCTGGTTACCTGCAACCATTACAACAGCCATTGTTTCACCGATCGCACGACCGATTCCAAGTACTACTGCTGCCAGAATACCTGATTTTGCTGCCGGAAGCATGACAAAAAAGATGCTTCTCTCCTTGGTTGCTCCCAGTGCCAGTGAACCTTCGTAATAACTCTCAGGCACACTGCGGATCGCAGATTCCGTAACTCCGATGATCGTCGGAAGGATCATCATTCCAAGCAGAACACAGGCTGCCAGCATACTGGTTCCTGTTCCGCCGAAAATCTGTCTGATCAGAGGAACAATGAGAATCAGTCCAAAGAAACCGTACACAATAGAAGGTACACCTGCCATCAGTTCAATTCCTGATTTCAATGGTCTGTAAATTTTCTTCGGGCAGTAACGTGCCATAAAAACAGAGGTAAACAACGCAATAGGCACCCCCAGAAGAATGGCACCTGCAGTTACATAGATACTTGCTACGATCATTGGAAGGATTCCAAAAATATCATTTGACGGCTTCCACTTTGTTCCCAGCAGGAACTTCAGCGGACCGATTTTCCCGATAGCCGGGACACCATTTGCAAACAGAAATGCACAGATCAGAAACACTGCCAGCACTGAAGTACAGGCTGCGATCAGAAATACACATTTCATTGCTTTTTCTTTAAAGTGGTTCATTCATTACACCTTTCTTTCCCTGTATCAAAAATCATAACCTGTCACTTTTGCAATAATTCTCAGAATATGATTTTCAACATGCAAACAGCCCGCCTGCTGTACTATTTCATTCACAGGCGAACTGCTCTGAAACTAAATCTGTTACATTATTTAGCAAGATCTTCCCATGTAGTAGTCTCGCCTGTGTATACAGCCTTTACCTGATCGCTTGTAAGTTCATCAACATCATTGTCTTTGTTTACGATAACTGCGATACCATCTCTTGCGATAACTGTAGCTGTAAGACCAAGGTCTTTCTCTTCATCCTTCAGGTCACGGGATGCCATACCAATATCTGCTGTTCCTTCTGCTGCCATGTTTACACCTGTTGTGGAATCACTCTGCTGAACTTCTACAGTTACGTCTTTGTTTACTGCTTCATAGCCTTCTGCAAGTTTCTCCATAACCGGTGTTACTGAAGAAGAACCTGCAACTACTACTTTACCGGAAACTCCGTCTGCTGCTTCTTTGATATATCCGTTGTCCTCTACAATCTTCTGTCCGTCAGAGCTCATAATGTAGTTTACAAAATCCTTTGCTGCATCGCTTTCTTTATCAGATGTAAGGATGTTGAATGGACGTGCGATCTTGTAAGAATCATTGGAAACATTATCTACAGTAGCTTCTACACCGTCGATCTTAACTGCCTTTACTGTATCATCCAGAGAACCAAGTGAGATATAACCGATTGCATTTTCATCACCTGCAACAGTTGTCATCATAACAGATGTGCTGTTTGTTACACTTGCTTCATCTGTAGTCATATCTACTTTCTCACCGTCTTTTTCTTCTTCAATTCCAAACAGTTCTACGAATGCTCCACGTGTACCGGAACCATCCTCACGGGATACAACTGTGATGTCTCCGCTTGCTGCACTTACGATTGTTGTGAAAGCTGTTGCTCCGATAACTGCTGCTGTAAGGATTGTTGCGATTTTTTTCTTCATGATAATTTTCTCCTCTTCCCATGAGCCATGTTTTTAATATAAAGTGAAAGGCTCATTTCCTTTTTAATATCTTTATGTTTTATAACTTGTTGCCTCATTTACAAGTGCTATTATAAAAATCCAAAGTTAAATGTAAAACCACGCTAAAGTAAAATCTTTGTAAATTGAAAATTTTTGTGAAGGTTGTAAAAACAGGTTCAAGGTGCTATCATAAATTATATCTTCAAGTCCCCACCCACTGCTTATTGCTCTTCGCAAGTCAAGCAGGGGACTTACTTGATTCGGTTAAAATTTATACACAGGAGGATTTTATATATGGAAAACTTAAGATGTGAAAAAGCAGTAGAAAAGAAACATAACGGCTATAACTGTGCACAGGCTGTGGCCTGTTCTTTCTGTAAAGAGGCATCTATGGATGAGGATACACTCAAAAAGATCACACAGGGATTCGGTGCAGGTCTTGGCACTATGGCCGGTACATGCGGAGCAATCTCCGGTGCTGCAGTTGTAGCTGGACTTATTAACCAGGACAAAGCCGGAACCTCTCAGACTGTCCGCTCTGTCATGAATCAGTTTAAACAGCAGAATGGAACTGTAATATGTAAAGACTTAAAGGGTGTAGAAACCGGAAAGGTACTCCGTTCCTGTGATGACTGTGTCAGAGATGCGGTGAAATTTCTGGAAGACGCATTAAAATCAGAAAATTGATTTCAGCAGATATTCACAATACATAAATACCAACGCAAAAGGAGCTATGCACGTATAATGTGCATAGCCTCTTTTATGATTAGCTTGATTAATGCTCCCAGTTCCCAATTAATTTTATATCTGTAATTTACTTTCACTACTTGTTCACAGTCATCTGCTGTTCCTGAACTTTTTTTATTTCTTCCAGAGGCAAGTTCAACATCTTCGAAACTTCTTCTGGAGTTTTTCCACTCATGAGAGCCCCCAGAATCATTCCCTCATGACGGCCTTGCTGTATTCCTCTTTCATAAATCATATCTCCAAATCCTGTCATTTTGCTCGCCTCCTCCTGAAATGGTTCTGACCATTCTATATGTGAATATCTTTGTATTCTCTTTATATCACCAGTAAAAAGCCCTTTCAGATAATCAAATATTCCTTTTTCTTCTGTTTCTTTTCCCAGTCGGATTATAATTACTGTTAAGAGATCATAATCCTCCTCAGGTTCATCTGCTACCCCTATAATATCCTTCTTCGAAAAAGAGTATTCCGTCAATGTATTCTGCAGTTTCTTTGGCACATCCTCCGCACAGATCCATATGGAATAACATTTTTCCAACTTTGAATAATCTGTAGTCTGCGTAATAGTACTTAACTGAGATGAAAGGTCTCTGGCTACATAATATACGGCACGTTTTAATATAGGATATGACGGATTACTTGGTCGGTAGCTTTTCTGTGCTTCCATATCAATATGTAAATTCACTCTTATTTTCTCTGTAGATAACTTTGGATTTATTATTTTAAACCGAATATCAAACCTCACCAGTTTCTCCACAAGAGATGAGAGTTCACTGTCTTCTTTTGTTAATCTCAGATCCTTTTCTACATTTGGTATATCACTTACGAAATCATCTTTTGTAATAGAAGAAATGTCTAAGCACTGTAGAATTTCTTCCTGTGAGCACGTTTTAAACTCTGGCACCGTCATCTGCAAAATGGGAACGATAATCTCCTTATTACTCATAAGCTGTTTCATTCCTGCATCATACTCTGCGCCAGTCACTCCAGACGTATATACGTCCATCTTCGTCTCATCACGCATGATTTCTCCTCTCCAGGGAACTGGGACTGTTTTTTCTTTTGTATATGGATATATTAACATGAAAATCTAAGCCTTACAATTCTTCCATAACATTCTCTTGCAAAATCGCCCTTTCCAATTTATGATATATCTATCTGGAACAATAATAGAGGAAATAATTGCCTGTAAATAGTCACGATAAATCTATACGAGGAGAATATCTATGAAAGTTTTAGTTTACCGCAAATGCAGTACCTGCATGAAAGCTCTGAAATGGCTGGATGAACACAATATCAGTTATGAAGAACGGGCTATTAAAGAAGAAAATCCTACCTATGAAGAATTAAAAGAATGGTACACCAAAAGTGGTCTTCCACTGAAGAAATTCTTTAATACAAGTGGGATGCTCTATAAGGAAATGGGATTGAAAGATAAGTTAAAAGATATGTCTGAAGATGAACAGCTGAAGCTTCTTGCCACAGACGGAATGCTGGTGAAACGACCGTTGGTAATCGGGGATGACTTTGTACTTACCGGATTTAAAGAAAAAGAATGGATCGAGGCTATGCACGTGTGATGTGCATAGTCTCTCCTTTTTATTCAAATTTAATTGTTGTATTTGTTTCAGAAGCCTTATAAATTGCTTCCAGAATCTGGGTTATGCAGTACTTCTACTGTTCCTTTCATTTTCTGATTTATATTTATCTATGTTCTTTCTGGATATAATTTTATTTAAGTTTCCCACGGATCTTTGGTCCTGCCACCTGGATCATGATCACGATCAGCAGTATCATTCCCTTGATTGCATTATTGATCAGGGAGTCCATCTTCAGGCTGACAATAATCTTATCGATAACGGTATAGGACATCGCTCCAAACAAGATCCCCAGGCATCTTCCTTTTCCACCGGACATGCTGATGCCGCCGAGAACAACTGCTGCGATGGCGTACATCTCATAGCTGGTTCCTGTTGTTGCCGGGTCGCAGGATGCGTTCATGGCAATCCAGAGAAATGCTGCTACACCTACCAGTGCACCACAGATCGCAAATACAGAGATCTTCATGGCCGCAACATTGATGCCTGCCATTCTCGCACCTTTGAGGTTGCTTCCTACTGCATAGACTTTCTTGCCATATTTGGTACTTGTAGTAACAAATACAAACAGGATAGTCAGCACGATCAGAACGATTCCCACATACGGGATGCTGGCTGCTTTTCCATTTCCCATGTTGTAGAGCATCTGATAAGAGCTCTTGTCAGATGCCATCTTATACACAGAACTTCCATTTCCAATGAGTACTTTATCCATATGCTGGCAGAAATACTGTGCAAAAGAACGGTACATCAGCATAGTTGCCAGAGTTACGATAAATGCCGGCATTTCCACCAGACCTACCATCACTCCGTTTACCAGACCGCAGAATGCACCAAACACGATCGCGAATAAAAATGTCAGCAGGATACTGTCTGTCATGTTAAAAATAATAACAGAAAATCCACCGTCCAGTGCCAGCATGGCGCCTACAGACAGATCAATCTCTCCTGTCAGGCAGACCAGTCCCATACCAATTCCGATAATTCCGATAACTGCGGAATGGCGGAATACATTCATAACTCCGCTCCAGGTAAGTCCGCTGGATGTAAAAGCATATACGATAAAGATTGCAATAAATACCAAAATATAACTGTATTCTCCGCAGAAGCTCATGATTCCTGCAGAAGCTGATTTTTTCTTGTTCATTATGATTCTCCCTTCTGCGCTGCATTTGTGGAATACAGCATTACTGTTTTTTCATCAATTTCTTCGTGCTGCAACATCTTTATAATCGTCCCTTCATAAAATACAGCACAGCAGTCCGCCACTTTGGCAAGTTCCGGGATTTCCAGTGTGTTGATCAGGATTGTTTTTCCGGCATCTGCCAGTTTCAGAATCAGTTTATAGATTTCTGCTTTGGCTCCTACGTCGATTCCCTGTGTCGGATTGTCCAACAGGAGAATACCTGCCTCTGTATTTAACCAGCGGGCAAGAAAAACTTTTTGCTGGTTTCCACCGCTTAATGACGTGATCGGATCCTTGGAATCTGCGGCTTTTATGGAAAGCAGCTTTTTGTATTTCTCATAACGCTCTCTTTCTCTTCTGGCAGAGATTAGTGGTTGTCGGGCAGACAGAACCTGTTCTGAAAGATACATATTTTCCAGAATGCTCATATCCGGGATTACGGAATTCTCTTTTCGGTTAGAAGCCAGCATGGCAATTCCTGCTTTCATCGCTCCCTGAATACTATGTATTCTGCATTCTTTTCCAGAAACTTTCAAAGTTCCACCTGTCACCGTTACTGCTCCGAAAAGTCCCTGAAGCAGTTCGCTGCTTCCTGATCCCTGCAGTCCTGTCAAACCTACAATACTGCCTTTTTTTACTGTAAGATTTACATTGGAAAATCCATGTCCGGACAGTCTATTTAACTCCAGAACGTTTTCTCCCAGCTCCCTTTTCTGGTAAACCTCCTGATGTGAAAACTTCTCTCCAACCATCAGACCAGTTACCTCTTCCTGTGTAATTTCTGAGAGCTTTCCGCTTTTTATAAACTCACCGTTTCGCAATACTGTATATCGGTCAGCAATCCGGAAAATTTCCGGCATCTTATGGGAAATAAATATAAATGCTGTGCCTTTCTCTTTCAGACGGCGAATAATCTGGAACAGGTGCTCTACCTCATCATTATTCAGTGAGGTAGTTGGCTCATCCAGGATCAGCAATTTTGCCTGGAAAAACAGTGCCTTGGAAATCTCCAGCAGCTGTTTCTGGCTGGTCTTCAGATTTTCAACCTTTTCTTCCGGTTCAATCTCCACTCCGAGTTCTGTAAAAAGCTGCTGTGTTTCCCGGATCATCCGCTTCTTGTCCAGTATCCCGGGTTTCTTTTTGTATTCTTTCATAAGAAAAATATTCTCATAGACTTTCAGGTCATTGAACAGGTTCAGTTCCTGGTGAACGAATGCGATTCCAAGTTTTTCGGACTGCTGGATCGTCATTTTTCTTATCTTTTTTTCATTAAATTCAACTTCGCCGCTGTCTGCCGGAAAGACACCGGCAAGAATGTTCATCAACGTTGATTTTCCGGCACCATTTTCTCCCAGCAGCGCATGGACTTCCCCTTTTTCTATCGTCAGCTGTACCTGCTTCAGGACGGGGATCCCGTTAAATGATTTGCAGATATCCTTCATGCACAATAGGCTCATTTTTTCCTCCTTCACCCCTCAATGAATAATAAGCAACTGTAAACGACTATATGGGACCGTCCCATTAATGGCGATTAAGGGACGGCCCCACTGTGTTAAAAAATATGACTTGGGTTTTATGATATCATCAATCTGTTGTTTTAGAATGATGGATAATCCTTTACATTGTCAGAATTTACGATCTCGCATGCGATGACATGATCCTGCTCTACTTCTTCACCGTCAAGGTGATCTACCATATCCTGAATTGCAGTCTGGATCATTGCAGGGCTGTAAGTTACGGAAACAATTCCACCGCACTGCTCTGCGATATCCTGGAAACTTTCACCTCTCATTACTGCATACAGTTCGTCAAGTCCGCCGCATCCTGTAATGTATGGTTTGTTTCCAAGGAATGCTTCTTTCGTAGCGTCATCGATTCCGCCACCCTGAAGTGCTTCCAGGATTCCCATTGCAAGTTCATCATCTTCTGCATAGAACCATTTAATATCAGCATTTGCACTGTCACCAAGAAGAGATTCAAAAGAAGTCTTTGTATCAGAACGGCTCCAGTTCATTGCTCCGGAATAGGTGATGGATTTTAAATCATCCTCTGTCCATTTCTTGTCATCTGCGATTGTTTCACCGTCGTATTCCAGTTCACCTGTCAGGTATTCTGTGAAACCACTGTCACGAAGAGAGGTTACAGAAGAAGTGTCTCCCTCATATACATAAACTGCTTCGCCCGGTGTCATTCCTTTGGATACGAAGTATGCTGCTGCGGCAGCTCCGATTCCCTCATTGTCACCTTTTACATTGGAAACTGCACTTGAGGAAACGCCGTCAATGATACGGTCAAATGCAACATAAGGGATTTCTGCGTCTACTAACTGCTGGATTGCAGACTGAACTGTGTCATCGATTGGCTGGATAACAACTGCAATATTGTCTTCTCCGGAAGCTACGATATCTTCGATATTAACAATCTGCTCTGCTGCATTTGCAGATGTGATCAGTTCTGCGGTATATTTGCCGTCGTTGTTTACTTCTTCCACTTTCTCTTTCGCGAAAGTTGCAACAGAACCTGTCCATCCGTGGTCTTCCGGTGCTGTCAGTACATAAATATGTGTGGCGTCATCTGCTGCATATACGCATACGCCTGCGCTAAGACTTCCTGCTGCCATTGCAGCTGCTGTTAAAATCGCTAATGTTTTTCTCTTCATGATTATTTTTCTCCTTTTCTTTCAAACTCTGTTATGACCGGTAAAACGGTCTGTCAAATAGATAACTGTTTTCTTAACCTACAAAGTTTCTTAGATATTTTGCACTTAAGTCAAGCGGATATTCGCAATCCGCTTTGCTACT
>OHLN01001101.1_pt1 | contig 10597 bp, 11 predicted proteins | sample 1569071 | NCBI WGS metagenome assembly OHLN01 (sample SAMEA3879594, study PRJEB24766) | human gut metagenome | biome: human-associated habitat; feature: feces | place: USA | collected 1985/1987
TAAAGCTCTAAGGCAGTTGCCACGCGCCGGGCTTCGGGCTCCGGCTGGCGTAAGAGCTCTTCGTACAAATCCTGCAACAGCGGTGTTTTTGCAGTTTCCAGTCCGAGCGCCTGTTCCCGGTACACCAAACGCACACAGCGGTCAATGACCGTCTTTTCAATGGGCTGCAAGCCTTCCTTGCCGCCGACCACCAGCTCGCATAGGGACAAAAGAAAATCCGCCTTCATGGAAAGCGGGCTTTCTCCGGCAGCCATATTGAGCTCCACATCCATCGGATTGAGGTGGTGCGGGCTGTCCGGGGCAATCTCGATCACCTGGCCGCCCAGCCTTCGCACCAGTGGAGCGTATTCGCCCATCGGGTCAACCACGATGATCCGATCCTGCGGGATGGTGAGAAACACATTCAAAAGCTCGCGCTTTGCGGCAAAGCTCTTGCCGGAGCCCGTAGAGCCCAAATACATCCCGTTTGCCGATTTCAGCTTTTTGCGGTCAGCCATGATGACATTGTGGGAAAGTGCGTTCATGCCATAGTAGAGGGCCTGCCCAGCCATGCGGAGCTCCCTTGTCATAAAAGGAATAAAGATGGCTGTGGAGCTGGTGGTCATACCGCGCTGGATTTCTACCTCGTTGTAACCAAGGGCCAACGAGGAAACAAAGCCCTGTTCCTGTTGCCAGTCCAGACGGCGCAGAGCGCAGTTGTATTTCTGCGCGATACCGCCCACGGTAAACACATCGTTTTCCAGCCGCTGGCGGTTAGGAGCAAGGTTTACCACCGTAAAGGTCAGCAGAAACATTCGCTCATTGCGGGATTGCAAATCAGCCAGAAGTTCCGCTGCGTCCTTGCTGAATGTAATCAGGTCAGGGGGAAGAATATCCGGGTCATAGCCGGAGCGCACAGCCTTTCTCTGTTCCTCCACTTTCATTTTTCCGATGTCCGAGATTTTCCCCTTGATGGTCTTAATTGCCTTGAGCTGATCCACGGTCTGAATGTGCATGGTCACGGTCATTTCCGCATCCAGCTCCAAGATTTCCGCCAGCAGCTTATCCGAAAGCTCCGATGCCATAATCTGCAAGTAGGACACCGCGCCCCAATACTGGCCGATACGGAATGTGCGGGACTGGCGGAAGTCGAGACTGTCCGGGGCAATAAAGTCTTTTGTGCCAAGCCCGGTCTGTGGGATGTCTTTCCACGAAAAGCGGAACGCCTCGCGGCTCCCCGGATGCATCTGGCTATGAAGCAGCGCAAGGCGGGCCCGCCCGTCCATAGGCTCCGAGGGAACGCCCAGCCGCTTAAAGTTTCCCATGACATCAGCCTCCACACGCTCCAGACGGGGCCGTGCCTCCGCAATCCCCTCGGCGGGTATGCCAAAGGTGATGTATTTTGAGCGTTCAATGCCGTTATTGCTTTTGGCAATCTGATTTTTCAGCATCCCGGTAAACTCGTCCCTGACGCTGTTATAGTTGTCATCCGCTTTCGGGATATTGACTTGATAGCGGCTGCGGGAATGGGAACGGCGGTTGATAAAGGAAAGCTGGAACGGCAGCGAACTGTCAAAGTAGTTGAGGAATGAGCTCCATCCGCTGAATATGGCAGTCTGATCCTCGGTGGATGCCACGGAGTAATTGATGTCCTCATATTCCACGGTTTTTGTATAGAGCCCGCCCGGGAGCTTGCACACACCGTCCGGGTGCATGGACAGATACGGGATTGTCTGCTGGGCAGACAGGGCCGCCCGGCCTTTACCCTTGGCGGCTCCGTTTTTCTTCTTTGTGTTTTTCAATCACATCCTCCTTTCCAGCGCCTGGCCCGGCAAAGGGCGCATAAATGTTTTCGGTTCGGTAGGCCCTGATCCCCGGCCTTAGAAACTTGGCCCGGATGATGTTCCGCACCACCTTTTCAAAGGGTAAGCCGTCCTTTTCATACATGGCCAGCAGGAACGCCGGAAGCATAATTCCCAGCATGAGAAACATCGCCCCGGTATTGCCGAGGGTGCCACGGGTCAGCAGATAGGCCGGAATCCCCACCGCGCCCGCACTGCCGAAGCAGACAAGCTGGCGTTTGGTGAGGTTGAAAGCCATCTTTGTTTTGATTTTGGATAAATCGTTTGGTACGTTTACATAGGGCATAGATCACACTCCTTTCTGCACTTCGGGACAATGTGTCCCAAAGTCCGGGATGGTTGATGTTACTTCATTTCCCCACACAGCCCAACCGGGCGGGGTCTGCCTGGCAAAGAGCTCCACGCGGGGCAGATCTCCCATCAGGGAAAAAATTTTGTCGCGGGCCTCGTCCGGCTTTTTGCTATGGGCTTCAATCGGGGAAATGATGAATTGATGAATGTTGGCAGCCTGCCGCTTCGGGTGTCCCTTGGTTGCCAGCAGGCAGATTTCCGCGTTGCCCCTTGTCCAGAAGCCAAGGCCGTAAAACCAGCTATCCGCCTTCTTGTTCTTTTTCAGCCAGACGAAAGCAACGCTTTTGTAGGTGAAGCCCCAAGCCTCGATCAGCCGGAGCGCCTCCGGGAGCTGCGGGAAAGTGGCCCATAAAAAGAGTGCGCTGTCCGGGGCTGCAAGATCAGCCACAGGCAACGCACATAACTCCTCAATGCTCATAGTGGGATAATGATTTTCCGCCGCGCCCTGTACTTTCTTAGCCGAGTAGCGCCAAGGGGGATCAGCGTAAATGATAGAATACTGCTGGATAATTACACTCCTTTCTCGCCGGAGCTTTTTACTGCCTGCGCCGCACGGATGCGCTCACTGGCGGCGGCATAAAAGGACGGGGCCGTTTCAAAGCATACAAAGCGGCGTTCTGTGTTGATGGCTGCAATCGCGGTTGTGCCGGAGCCCGCGCAAATGTCCGCGACCAGTTCTCCGGGACGGGTGTAGGTGCGGATCAGGTACTCACAAAGCTCCACAGGCTTCTGTGTAGGATGGATGCCGCCGGACACCGTAGGCACAAATAGTACATTTCCGGGATAGCGGCGGCCATCGTTGGACTCGGAGCCCTGCCGTTCAAATTTCCCATAGTTGGAGCTTGTACCGCTTCGGGAATGAACGCGGGCATAAGGCTTGCCATAAGTAAACTGCGGATTGTAGACCGGGGACTTCTGGTAAAACACTAAGATATTCTCGGACTTTTTCAGTGGAGCCCGGTTTGCATTGAGAAAGCCCGTTCCGCGCTCTTTTTACCAAATCCACTCATAGCGGAGCATGGCGAGGTTGGACGCGCCCAGCACCTTGTCAAAGGGGCACTGTGCGAAAAACAGCACTGCGCCATTCGGCTTGACCGCCCATTTCACCGCCTCCCACAACTCCGGGAGCGGCAGGGGCACATCCCAATAATTCCGGGTTGTGCCGTAAGGCGGATCAGTCAACAGCATATCCACGCTATGTTTGGGCAGGGAGCGCAGGCCCTCAATACCATCCATGAGAAATAAGCCCTCCTTCGGGACACTTTGTCCCAAAGTGCGGCTATCGGTCATTGCGGGCCTCCTTTGCCTTGGCAGGCGCAGGCCGGGCGGCGTTTTCTTTTCCTGCCTGCTTTGCGGCCTCGGCCATTTCGCGGTAGGCTGCGGCAGCCTCGGCTTCCAGCGAAACGCCGGTGGCATCATCGGCCACAGCCAGCTCCGGCGTCGGCTCTTCCGTCAGGGAAAGGTTTGCATTCACCAGCACAAGGCGCTTATCCGAAAGGTCCGTCTCCGCGCCGCCCTCATACTCCCGGGCCTCGAAGGCCGTCGGCGGTGCGATGAGAGCATAGGCCCTGGGCAGCAGCCAGAGGATGCCGCCGGTCATCACAGCCATGACCGCGCCGCAGCTGAGCAGAAAGACCGTCCAGTTGCGCACGAGGCGGATGCGGTGTCTCCGGCGGCGCTGGGCCGGCGGCAGCGTGCGGCGGGGTTCGGGTCGATTTTGCTCCATGATGCAGCTTCCTTCCTCTTGTTCGGCGTTCGCCCGGGGTGCAGGCAGATAATTACATTATACACCCCTTTTCTCCGGGTGTAAACGGCAGGCCCTGTAAAAAAATTGTGTACGCAAAAAGCCGCCGCACCGGCGCAGGACGCACGGCACGGCGGCTTTGAAGCCACGTCTTAGTCGAACAGCATCTCGTGGATGGCGCTGACAGCCTTGTCAGCGTCCTCACGATCGATGATGCAGGAGATCTTGATCTCACTGGTGGAGATCATCTTGATGTTGATGTTGTTGTTGGACAGGGCCTCGAACATCTTGGAGGCAACGCCGCTGTGGCTCTGCATACCGGCACCCACGATGGAGACCTTGGCGCAGGTGGTGTCCACACTGACATCGTTGAAGTGTGCACTTTCCTTCAGCACACGCATGGCCAGCTCGGCTTCGCCTTCGGCACAGGTAAAGCTGATGTCCTTCTTGCCGTCGCGGCCGGTGGACTGCAGGATGATGTCCACGTTGATGTTCTTCTGGGCCAGCAGGCCGAAGATCTTGAAGCTGGTGCCCGGCTCATCGGGAACGTTGAGAATCGTGATAACGGCAACATCGGTGTCCTTTGCGACACCCTTGATCAGCATACCTTCCACGTCTTTTACAACCTCCTTGACGACCGTGCCGGGCACGGGGTTCAGGCTGGAGAGGACCTCCAGCTCCACATTATACTTTTTAGCCAGCTCTACGCTGCGGTTGTTGAGCACCTGTGCGCCGAGGGATGCCAGTTCCAGCATCTCGTCGAAGGTGATCTCGTCCAGCTTGCGGGTGTTGCGCACCTTGCGCGGGTCGGCGGTGTAGACGCCCTCCACGTCGGTAAAGATCTGGCAGCGGTCGGCGTGCAGGGCTGCCGCGATGGCGACGGCGCTGGTGTCCGAGCCGCCACGGCCCAGCGTGGTGATGTCGTCCAGCTTGTTCAGTCCCTGGAAGCCTGCTACGACGACGACGCGGTTGCGCTCCAGCTCCGAAGAGATGCGCTCGGTCTCCAGCTTGGTGATGCGGGCCTTGGTGTAGGCACGGTCGGTGCGGAAGCCCGCCTGCCAGCCGGTCAGGCTGATGGCATGGCAGCCCAGCTCGTTCAGGGCCATGGCCAGCAGCGAAATGCTGATCTGCTCGCCGGAGGCCAGCAGCATATCCATCTCACGGGCAGAAGGGTTGTGGGTGATCTCTGCTGCCTTTGTGATAAGGTCGTCGGTGGTGTCGCCCTGTGCGGACACTACCACGACCACGTCATTTCCCGCGTTGTGGGTGTTGGCCACGATGCGGGCCACGTTGAAGATACGGTCCCGGTCCTTCACCGAAGAACCGCCGAACTTCTGTACGATCAACGCCATATCTTGTCACTCTCCTCTTTTTGCTCCCTCAGTGTGTGAGGGGTACACCGGGCGGAAGCGGTCTTGCACTTCCGGTCCTGTTTATCATTCCACTGTCGCACCGGTGTTGTCGGCATCCAGCCGCAGCAGTGTAAATGCTTCACATCCGTCCAAGCCTTCCAGCAGCTCGAGGCCCTTTTCCAGTTTGGAGTAGAATTTCTCGGCGTTGGCCTTTTCGGCCACAGCCATTACGGTGCTGCCGGCGCCCGAGACGTACACCGCCTTGGCACCGCAGAGCCGCGCCATATCGAAGACTTCCTTCGAGCCGGGCATCAGGGGCATCCGGTAGGGCTGGTGGAGCTTATCCTCGGTGGCAATGGCCAGCAGGTCGTGGCGGCCCTCGCAGAACGCCGCCGGGATGAGGGCCGCACGGGACAGGTTATACACCGCATCCTTGTGGGTGACCTCTTTGGGCAGGGCCGCGCGGGCGGCTTCGGTCAGCAGCTTGTAGTCCGGCACGATGGCCGCGAAGCAGAGGCTCTCGTCCACATCCCGCTTGACGGAGTAGACGACGCCGTCCTCGAAAACGCTGCTGGTCAGACCGCCCAGAAGGGCCGGTGCCACGTTGTCCGGGTGGCCCTCGATGGAGGTAGCCAGCGTCAGCAGCTCCTGCGTGTTGAGCACATCGCCCAGCATCCGGTTCGCGCCCAGCAGGCCCGCGATGATGCAGGCCGAGGAGGAACCCAGGCCCCGGGCCATGGGGATGGCGTTGGTCTGGACGAGCTTGAGGGGCGGCATGGTCTTGCCGACCTTATCGAATAGACCCTTGGCCGAGCGGTAGACCAGATTGGTCTCGCCGCGGGGGATGCGGGTGCCGTCCGATGCCGAGATCTCCAGCACCTCGCTGTCCTCAAAGGTGACCGTGTTGTACAACGTAACTGCCAGACCCAGCGCATCGAAGCCGGAGCCGATGTTGGCACTGGTGGCCGGGACGGAAACTTTTATCTTCATCGCAGTTCCCTCTTCTCTCACGCTCAGGCGTCCTCAGGCAGGCGGCGGAGCACCAGCTTCACGCTGCCGCCCATGGCCTCTACCTTGCGGGCTGCTTCGGCCAGAGCCTTGTCGTCGGCGCTGTCCACAAAGTAGGAGCAGCCGTCGAAATGCTCTTCCACCACATGGCCCTTGCCGTAGATGGCCTCGGCCACCGCCGGGGCGATGCCTTCCACACGCACATAGTATGCGGCGGGAGCGGGGTCGGTGAGCATTCCTTCCACCGGCTCGGCGGGCTGCCAGAACAGGCTGTCGTGGACCTTGACGCCGTTCTTGAGGGCGTCCACCACGTCGGCCACCACGGCGCTGGCGGTGGGCAGCTTGCCCGCGCCCTTGCCGTAGAAGACCACGTCACCCAGCATATCGCCCTTGACGAGGACGGCGTTGAAGACGTCATCGACACCGGCCAGCTGGTTTGCCTTCGGCACGAGGCAGGGCTCGACACCGGCGGCAACGCTGCCGTCCTCGCCCCGCTTCATCCAGGCGATGAGCTTGATGACGCAGCCCAGCTTCTCTGCCGCAGCCACATCATCCACCGTGATGTCGCGGATGCCGCGGGTGGGGATGTTCTGGGGGTAGATCTGGTGGCCGCAGACCAGCGAGGACAGGATGGCGATCTTGCGGCAGGCGTCGCGGCCGTCCACATCGTCGCCGGGGTCCTTCGTCTCGGCGTAGCCCAGCTCCTGAGCGATCTTCAGAGCCTCGTCAAAGCCCAGATTCTCCCGCACCATCTTGGTGAGCATGAAGTTGGTGGTACCGTTCACGATGCCCTCCACCTCGGTGATGACGTTGGCCGCCAGGCACTGGTGCATGGGGGTGATGATGGGCGTACCGCCGCCCACAGAGGCCTCGAACAGGAAAGCGCAGCCGTGCTCCTTGGCCAGTGCCAGCAACTCTGCGCCGTAGGTGGCCACCATCTCCTTGTTGGAGGTGCAGACGCTCCGGCCGCTCTCGAGGCAGGCCTTGACGTAGGGGTAGGCGAAGCGGGTGCCGCCGATGGTCTCGACGACGACCTTCACTTCGGGGTCTTCCAGAATGGCGTCAAAATTCTTTATAAACAGCTTTGCAGCCGGATGATCCGAGAAGTCTTTGGGGTCAAGGATGTACTTGACTTCCACCGGTTCGCCTGCGCGGCGGGAGACGCCTGCGGCGTTGCGGCAGAGCACCTCGTACACGCCGCTGCCCACCGTGCCAAAGCCCAAGATCGCGATTTTTGCCATGATACAGCCCTCGTTCCTGTTTTCTATCAATATACTCTCACAGATTGTATCCGCAGTGTACGCCCACGACCATCCGCTGGCGCGAAAGCTTTTCTGTCAGCTCCTCGGGGGTCATCTGCATAGTGTCGGTGCGGATGGTGACAGCCACCAGCGCGGCTCCGTTCTCCGGAGTAGACTGATTGATGGTCACGATGCTGGCACCGGCGGCGCTGATGCCGGCCAGAAGGCTCTGCAGTGCGCCCGTCTCGTCCCGCAGGGTCGCCATAACGGTGATGACCTCGCGGCCATTCTCCGAGTCGAAGATGCAGTCCTTATATTTATAAAATGCGCTGCGCGACAGGTCCACGCTGCGGGTCGCAGCCGAGATGCTGCGCGCCTCCCCGCTGGCCAGAAGCTCCTTGGCGCGGACGACTTTGAGAAAGACTTCCGGCAGCACCTGCGCGTCCACCAGATAAAAACGGCGTTCCAACTTGTTCACCTCTCAAACACAAGTGTTCTTGCAGAAAATATAATAGCATCCGACTCCCTGCATTGCAAGAGGTCGGATGCTATTTTGTCAGATTATCCAGTTTTGAGCCGTGAAGTACCCCTTCAGCGCACCGAATCTGCAACCCGATGTGCCAAAAAGTATGATTTTTTGCCTCAGTCGGTGTCCAGGTTGGTGGTGTCCGGCTCAGGCGCGAGAGGTTCGCTGGCGACAGCTGCCTGACCGTGGGAATAATTGCAGATGTCGGGCAGGTCGTCGGCACGGTAGTAGCCCACTGCTGTGCTCGGGCAGGAGCCGCTGGCCAGCAGGCCGCTCTGGGTGCAGTAGCTGCGCTCCACGACGCCGTCAGCCGCCGGGAATGCCTTATAGGGCAGGTCTGCCTGGATCTGCTCCATCAGGGCCTTCCATGCCGTGACACAGGTGCGGGTCTTGGCCTGCTGCTTGCCGAGGGTCTTGGTCATATCGTAAGGCTCATCGTAGCCCCACCACACAGCTGGCCGTACCGGTCTTGCCGAAGGCCTCCATACCGTTGGAGTTGGGGTAGCGGCCGCTGGCCGTGCCGACGCTGGAGAACAGGACGTTCTTCAGCAGACGGTTCATGACGTAGGCCGTCTGGGGCGTCAGAGCCTGATAGCTGGTGTCGTTGCTCTCCATATAGATGTTGCCGTCCCGGTCGAGCACACGGGTGTAGAGGTGAGGCGTGGTGTACTCGCCGTCGTAGAAGATCTGGAACGCCGCCGCCAGCGCCATCGGGGTGACGCCGTGGGTCTGGCTGCCCATGACCATCTGTGCAAGGCCCACATCGTTGACGGGGTCCAGCGTGCTGAGCTGCAGGGTATTGTAGACGAAGTTGAAGATGTTGCTTGCGCCCACGAGGTCGCCCACCCGGATGGCGATGGTGTTCAGCGAGCGGGCAAGGCCGTTCCAGAGCGGCAGGTCGGAGCCGTCGCCGTAGTTGCCGCCGTAGTTGCGGGGCCAGCTGCGCCATGCGTTGGGGTAGGCTTTCAGCTGCTTGTCGGTCAGGCCCATCAGGCCGTTCTTCCGGCAGTAGTCCTCGTCGCGGATGACCATATCCTGCTTGAGGTAGAGGGGCGAGTTGTTGAGCATGGTAGACCAGTTGACCAGACCATACTCGATGCCCAGCGCATACGCACCGATGGGCTTGATGGTGGAGCCGGTCTGCCGGGTAACGCCGTAGGCGCGGTTCAGGGAGAGGCTCTTGGTCTTTTCGCCCAGACCGCCCACCATGGCCAGCACATTGCCGTCGTAGTCCAGCGTGACCATCGCGGCCTGTGTGCGGACGTTGCGGTAGTAGTAGACCGTGCCGTCCTCGCCGGTGCGGGTCTTGGGGGTGCCGTCCTCGTTGTACACCTGCACATCGTCGTCCGAGATGCTGGTCACCTCTTCCTCATGCCAGCCGGCCGGGAAGTAGGCGTCGTCGGTGTTGAGCATCAGGTTCTCCATCGCGGTCTGGATCTTGGGGTTGACCGTTGCCTCGATGGTATAGCCGCCGGTGTAGAGCATACTCTGGGCGGTGGACTCGTCCACGCCCTCCTTGGCCATGATGTCCTTCACCACCTCGTTGAAGAGGGCATCGGTGAAGTAAGAGGTGGTGGAGCTGCTCTTCTTGCTGTCATCCTCCTCCGCCAGCAGCAGAGTACGGATGGAGAGAACGCCGATGAGGTGCCGCCAGTCATCAATGACGTAGCAGACGTTGATGGTCTCCTTGTCCGGTCCGGTCCGGCGGATGCGCTTCAAGGCGTCCTCCACCGTCATGGTCTCCTTCAGATCCACAAACTCCGTGGTCATAATGGAGCCGGTGGAGTCCTCCGGATATTTCAGAATTTCGTTGATGCTTTTGCGCATATCCGGGTCGGAGTGCTTCAGGATCCGCTTGACCACGTTGGCGGGCATTTCCTCCACGATGTCCACGGTATCGTCCAGATACAACTCGTCCAGCACTTCCTTCAGCTCTGTGTTGGAAAAGCCCCGGATCAGCAGCTCCTGCTGGTCGCTTTCCAGCTCCACGAACACCTCTGCCGCCTGCTCCTTAGGCAGCAGACGGAACAGCAGGGGCAGCGTCTTTTCATCGTCCAGATCGTCCGCCAGAATGGCAATGTCCGCAGGCTCTAACGGCAATAGAAGGTCCCGCAGTTCTGTATATCGTTTTCGGTTTACCAGATCCTCAATTTTTTCGACCAGTTCCCCACGGCTTTCCATTTCAAACATAGCGTGACCTCCTTTCCGGGCCTTCCACCCGGTACTTCTGCATGGCGCGGAGCAAAATAAAAGACCTCGCCGCGTCCCATTCCGGTGCGGTGAAGTCCTGCTTCCAGGAGCGTCTCAGAGGACAGCATCCCTACCGTTCAAGCTTTAGCTTCACAGGGCGGTGAAATCGCGTTAGATGATACCTTGTTGTTCGATATCGCCTGTTCAAACCCTCTCATGATGTCTCCATCACTCTGCGGCAGCGATCCATATCCCTGTGGTAGCCTTACCTACCGGAACATTATAACTGGCGAAAAAACTTCGTTTTTTCTTCCAAAAGGTTTGCAGTCTGCTGCGCGCATAAT
>OHLN01001109.1_pt1 | contig 10546 bp, 5 predicted proteins | sample 1569071 | NCBI WGS metagenome assembly OHLN01 (sample SAMEA3879594, study PRJEB24766) | human gut metagenome | biome: human-associated habitat; feature: feces | place: USA | collected 1985/1987
TTCAGGAACAGCAAATGGCTCAGACACATACAGTCAGCCGACAGACACATATAATCAGTCTGTATCCCAGCAGGAAAGTGGGAATGCACATGGACAGTCATCAGACCAGACAGGCAGCACAGACGGATATGTCAATAATCCGGGCAGTGCATATGGTTATGCAAATCAGGGTACATACAATCAGAATCCAAATGCCCAGGGTGCATACAATCAGAATCCAAATGCCCAGGGCGCATACAATCAGAATCCAAATGCCCAGGGTACATACAACCAGAACACATATGCTCAGGGCTCATTTAATCAGTCAGCTTACGGACAGACGCAGTATGGCCAGCAGCCAAACGGACAGGGTGGCTACAATCAGACCGCATACGGACAGACAGCATACAATCAGCCACAGTATGGAGCTAATCCATACAACCAGCCGCCAAAGAACAGCAATGGCTTTGGTATAGCTTCTCTGGTACTTGGAATCGCATCTATTGTACTGTTTTGTACATGCATCAATTATGTGACAGCTCTGCTTGCTATCATTTTTGGTATTATACATATCATAAAGGGCAACAACAAGGTGTTTGGTATAGTTGGTATAGCAACAGCAGCTATCTCAGTTATAGTCAGCATCATATTCTGGGTTATAGCAGGCTCAAACGTAAGCACAGATTTTGAAAAGGAGTTCATGAAGGGCTTTGACGAGGGCTATGAGTATTATAATGATGACGATTCCTATGAGGATTACGATTATGATTATGATTCTTTTGATTATGACGATTATGATTATCAGAATTTTGAGTATGATGGCATTTATTAGAGTTAATTATTATCAAATTATTACAGAATCAATTACATCTTGACAACAGTGGCTTTTCAGTTATATACTTAAACACAGTTAGTAAAAGGCAGTGACGAAGACAGTAGAGATGGCGGGAAAGTCAAAGAGAGCCGGGGCAGGTGAGAGCCGGTATGAGTAGAGCCATTTTGAAAATCACTTCTGAGCCGCAGGCTAAAATCGCCATACAGCGTTGCGAGAGTAGGTTCTGACGTATTCCCTACGTTACAGGGGCGGGTATGCAAGGGTATTTCCCTTAAGTACATTGTAATAGGTGGTATAGACGTATCAGGCACGCGTTCCTAATTACAGGAATGTGTGCCTTTTTTGTGAATATTCAATAAACCGAAAATTATAGTGGAGTAAGCCACAAGGAAGCCTCGTAAGAGTCGAATTTGAGGTGCATGTTGGGATGTTCACGAACAATATAGAATAAGGAGAGATAGTCATGTACAACAAAGTTGACACCAATATGAACTTCGTTGAACGCGAGAAGAAGACAGAGCAGTTCTGGAGAGAGAACAATATCTTCAGAAAATCTATGGAAAACAGAAAAGAAGGAGAGACATACACATTCTATGATGGACCTCCTACAGCAAACGGAAAGCCTCACATCGGACATGTTGAGACACGTACCATAAAGGATATGATTCCAAGATTCCAGACCATGAAGGGCAAATATGTGCCACGTAAAGCAGGCTGGGATACACACGGACTTCCTGTTGAGATCGAGGTGGAGAAGCTTCTCGGCCTTGACGGCAAGGATCAGATTGAGAACTACGGACTTGAGCCATTCATCAAGAAGTGTAAAGAGTCTGTATGGAAATACAAGGGTATGTGGGAGGATTTCTCCAACACAGTAGGTTTCTGGGCTGATATGGACAATCCATACGTCACATATGACGACAATTTCATTGAGTCAGAGTGGTGGGCTCTCAAGGAAATCTGGAATAAGGGACTTCTTTACAAGGGCTTCAAGATTGTTCCTTACTGTCCTCGTTGTGGAACACCGCTTTCTGCACAGGAGGTGGCACAGGGCTACAAGACAGTTAAAGAAAAATCAGCAGTAGTACGTTTTAAGGTAGTAGGAGAGGATGCATATTTCCTCGCATGGACCACAACTCCATGGACACTTCCAAGCAACGTGGCACTCTGTGTGAACCCTAATGACACATATGTAAAGGTAAAGGCTGTTGATGGCTACACATATTATATGGCAGAGGCACTTGCAGACAAGGTGCTCTCACAGCTTCTTTCAAAAGAGGACGCAGAAGCAGGCAAGAAGGCATATGAGGTGCTTGAGACATACAAAGGAAAGGATCTTGAGTACAAGGAGTATGAGCCGCTTTATGACTGTGCTAAGCAGGTTGCCGATAAGCAGGGCAAGAAGGGCTTTTTCGTGACATGTGACACATATGTTACTATGTCAGACGGTACAGGAATCGTTCATATCGCTCCTGCATTTGGTGAGGATGATGCCAATGTCGGAAGAAATTATGACCTTCCATTTGTACAGTTTGTAAACGACAAGGGAGAGCTTACAGCCGAGACTCCGTTTGCCGGTATGTGGGTAAAGGATGCAGATCCTGAGGTATTAAAGGACTTAAGCGGCAGAAAGCAGCTCTTCGATGCTCCGAAATTTGAGCATGAGTATCCACACTGCTGGAGATGTGACAAGCCTCTTATCTACTATGCAAGAGAGTCATGGTACATCAAGGAGACAGCAGTAAAGGATGACCTTATCAGAAACAACAATACAGTAAACTGGATTCCTGAGTCTATCGGTTCAGGACGTTTCGGAAACTGGCTTGAGAATATACAGGATTGGGCTATCTCACGTAACCGTTACTGGGGCACACCACTCAATATCTGGGAGTGTGAATGCGGACACAGAGAGTGTATCGGAAGCCGTGCAGAGCTCGCCGAAAAAGCAGGAGATCCAAAGGCAGCAGAGGTAGAGCTTCACAGACCATACATCGACGCTGTGACAATCAAGTGTCCTGAATGTGGCAAGGATATGCACCGTGTACCAGAGGTACTTGACTGCTGGTTTGATTCAGGAGCCATGCCATTTGCACAGCACCACTATCCATTCGAGAACAAGGAAGTATTTGAGAAGCAGTTCCCGGCCAAGTTTATCTCAGAGGCAGTTGACCAGACACGTGGATGGTTCCATTCACTCATGGCTGAGTCTACACTCCTTTTCAACAAGGCCCCTTATGAGAATGTCATCGTGCTTGGACACGTACAGGATGAGAACGGACAGAAGATGTCCAAGTCAAAGGGCAACGCGGTAGATCCGTTTGATGCACTTGAGACATACGGTGCAGATGCCATCAGATGGTATTTCTACACAGCATCAGCTCCATGGATTCCAAAGAAGTTTTCAGGAAAGCTCGTGCTTGAGGGACAGCGTAAGTTTATGGGAACACTCTGGAACACATACGCATTCTTCGTTCTTTATGCAAATATCGACAATTTTGATGCTACAAAATACAGCCTTGAGTATGATAAGCTTGCAGTAATGGACAAGTGGATTCTTTCAAAGCTCAACTCAGCAGTGGCAGGCGTGGATGAGTGCCTGTCAAACTACAAGATTCCGGAGGCGGCAAAGTACCTTCAGGAGTTCGTAGACGACTTGAGTAACTGGTATGTACGCCGCAGCCGTGAGCGTTTCTGGGCAAAGGGCATGGAGCAGGACAAGATAAACGCATACATGACACTTTATACAGCACTTGTCACCATATCAAAGGCGGCAGCACCTATGATTCCTTTCATGACAGAGGATATCTACAGAAATCTTGTCTGCTCTATCGACAAGAGCGCACCGGAGTCAATTCATCTGTGCGACTATCCTGTAGTTGATGAGAAGCTGATTGACAAAAAGCTCGAAGCTGATATGGATGAGGTACTAAAGGTTGTAGTACTCGGACGTGCATGCCGTAACGAGGCAAATATCAAAAACCGTCAGCCAATCGGAAAAATGTTTGTAAAGGCTCCGGAAAAACTGGATGAATTTTATGTGGATATCATCGCAGACGAGCTCAACGTAAAAGAGGTTGAGTTCACTGATGATGTATCACACTACACCACCTACAAATTCAAGCCACAGCTTAGAACAGTGGGTCCTAAGTATGGTAAATACCTTGGCCAGATTAAGGCAGTTTTAGCTGAGCTTGATGGTCATAAGGCCATGGAGGAGCTTAACAGCACCGGCTCTCTCAAGCTTGACAGCATTAGCGATGAAGTTGTATTATCTAAAGAGGATTTACTTATCGAGATGACTCAGATGGAGGGCTATGTGACACAGTCTGACAACAATATAACCGTTGTTCTTGACACCAACCTCACTCCTGAGCTTATCGAGGAAGGTTTCGTAAGAGAAATCATCAGTAAGATCCAGACAATGCGTAAGGACGCAGGCTTTGAGGTTATGGACCACATCGCTGTGACATACGAGGCAGATGAGAAGCTTTCAAATGTATTTGAAAAGTTTGGTGATGAAATCAAGACCGAGGTTCTTGCCGTATCAATTAAATCAGGCGAACTTAAGGGCTATGAAAAGGATTGGAAGATTAATGGTGAGGCTGTTAAGCTTGCAGTTGAAAAACAATAATCTCTGCACGAGAGGGAGCATTAATTTGCTCCCTTTTAGTGCCATAAGGAGGAATATGATGAGAGATAATACGTTTAGCAAAAAGGTGTTTATTAAGACTGTATCAGACAATTTAAAAAATAAATATCGTAAGACTATAGATGATGCCACACAGCAGGAACTTTATCAGGCTGTATCAGAGGCCGTAAAGGATGTCATCATGGATGAGTGGATTGCCACACAGAGAGTGATGGACAAGGACGATCCAAAGGTTGTTTACTATATGTCCATGGAGTTTTTGATGGGAAGAGCTCTCGGCAACAACCTTATAAACCTCTCAGCATACAAGGAGGTCAAGGAGGCTCTCAATGAGATTGGTGTGGATATCAATGCTATTGAGGACCAGGAGCCTGATCCGGCACTTGGAAACGGTGGACTCGGAAGACTGGCAGCGTGTTTCATGGATTCACTTGCCACACTTGGATATCCTGCATACGGCTGTGGAATCAGATACAGATATGGTATGTTCAAGCAGCAGATTTCAGACGGCTTCCAGATTGAGGTGCCTGACAACTGGCTCAAGGACGGATATCCATTCGAGCTTCGTCGTCCGGAGTACTGCTATGAGGTCAAGTTTGGAGGATATGTGCAGGAGAGCACAGATGAAAACGGAGAGCTTCATTTCGAGCAGAAGGACTATCAGTCGGTGCTTGCAGTGCCTTATGATATGCCTATAGTCGGTTATGACAACAATGTGGTCAATTCTCTCATGATATGGGATGCAGAGCCAAAAAACGGCTTCTCGCTCGAGTCCTTTGACCAGGGTGACTACGACAAGGCAGTGGAGCAGGAAAATCTTGCAAGAAACCTTGTTGAGGTGCTCTATCCAAACGATAACCATGTAAAGGGCAAGGAGCTTCGCTTAAAGCAGCAGTATTTCTTTGTATCAGCAAGCATCCAGCGTGCACTTGCAAGGTTTAAAAAGCATCACAGCGATTTAAAAGATCTTCCGAATAAGGTCGTTTTCCAGATGAACGATACTCACCCTACAGTTGCAGTCGCAGAGCTTATGAGAATCCTTGTGGACGAGGAACATCTGTCATGGGATGATGCATGGGATATCACTACAAGATGTGTAGCCTACACTAACCATACAATCATGGCTGAGGCGCTTGAGAAGTGGCCAATTGAGATATTCAAGAGACTGCTTCCTCGTGTATACCAGATTGTTGACGAGATAAACAGAAGATTTGTGATGCAGATTAATGAGAGATATCCTGGCAATGAGGACAAGGTAAGAAAGATGGCTATCCTCTATGACGGACAGGTCAAGATGGCAAATATGGCTATCGTTGCAGGCTATTCTGTAAACGGTGTTGCAAAGCTTCACACAGAGATACTTAAGAATCAGGAGCTTCATGATTTCTATGAGATGTTCCCTGAGAAGTTCAATAACAAGACAAACGGAATCACACAGCGTAGATTCTTAGCACATGCAAATCCACTCCTTGCAGACTGGGCAACAAAAAAGGTAGGAGCCGGCTGGATTACAGATCTTACAATGCTTTCAAAGCTCAAGGCTTATGCGGACAGCCCTGTTGCACAGCAGGAGTTTGCTGAGATTAAGAGAGCAAACAAGGTGCGTTTAGCAAAGTATATCAAGGAGCACAATGGTATTGATGTAAATCCGGATTCTATCTTTGATGTGCAGGTTAAGAGACTTCACGAGTACAAGAGACAGCAGCTCAACGTGCTTTACATCATCCGTAAGTACTTTGAAATCAAGGCAGGCAAGAAGCCATCTACACCAATCACATGCTTCTTCGGTGCAAAGGCAGCTCCTGCATATATCATTGCAAAGGATATCATCCATGCAATCCTCTGCTTACAGCAGATTATCAACAATGATCCTGAGGTAAGTCCATACCTTAAGGTATTCATGGTTGAGAACTACAACGTAACATTAGCTGAGAAATTATTCCCGGCTGCAAATATTTCAGAGCAGATTTCTCTTGCTTCTAAGGAGGCATCAGGAACAGGAAACATGAAGTTCATGCTTAACGGTGCTATTACACTTGGAACAAGTGACGGAGCAAACGTAGAGATAGCTGAGCTTGTCGGCGATGAGAACATCTATGTATTCGGTGAGGATTCACAGACTGTTATCGACAGATATGAGAGAGGCGACTACTGCTCTAAGGATTACTATGACAAGGATGCAGACTTAAAGAAGGCTGTTGACTTCCTTGTAAGTGATGAGATGATGAAGGTTGGTTCTAAGGAGAACTTAGAGAGACTTTACAACGAGCTCCTCAACAAAGACTGGTTCATGACATTCCCAGACTTTGAGGATTACTGCAAGACAAAAGAGAAGGCTTACGCTGATTATGAGGATAAGAAGGCTTGGGCTAAGAAGATGCTTGTCAACATCAGCAAGGCTGGTTTCTTCTCTTCTGACAGAACAATCAAGCAGTACAATGATGAAATCTGGCATTTAGAGGCCTAGAATTTTTCTTCCTCCTTTAAATACAAATTGGGCTTAAGAACTCCCGTGGGTGCATCCCGCGGGGGTTCTTTTTTGGTAGGTCGGGACGTAAGCGCAGGGGACGGCGTGCACACATACTCTTGCGTTCGCTACGCTACGCTGCCAAGTGTCTGTACGGATTATGCCCGGAGTGTTTCGCAGGCTGACGAAAACGGCTTTTATGCGCCGTCCGTGGCGCATAACGCCTTGCCCCGCCGTCCATGGCGGTGCATTTCTGTGGTTCTAAGCATAATCCTACAGACACTAGGCAGCTTCGCTATGCGCTCTCGCAAGAGTATGTGTGCACGCCGTCCCCTGCGCTTACGTCCCTTACGCTGTGGCAAAATGTGTGTGGTGACGTGTGCGCACCGGTGGCCGGTGCTTACGTCTTGTTATGTTGTGGAGAGATGTGAGATGATGTGTTGCACTACTTACCGATACTTATATTTTTTATGGGAAAGTGAGGTTTGTGGGCGTGGTGGGGGATACACAGTCTCGTGAGAGCGAATAGCGAAGCTGTCTAGACACTGTTGAATTATGCCCATGCAACACAGAAATGGCCCGGCATGGACGCCGGGGCAAGGAGAAATCGAGCCATGGAAGGCGAGTTTCGACGGTTTCGTCGAGCATAGAAAGCCTGCAAGGCATAATTCATACAGTATCTTGGCAGCGCAGCGTAGCACTCACGAGAGTGTATACGTCACCGGCCCTGCGTCACCGTGAACTGCGGACTCCCTGGCAGAAATGTAAGGGCGGGATTTACAAGTTTGGCAAATACATATATAATAAGGAGAAGAATATACACATGGAGAACTATTATGATAAAGAATAAATTTATGGCACTCACGCTTACCGTAGTGCTCACAGCAGGCATGCTTACCGGCTGTGGCTCCGGCGACAAGGTAAAGGACAAGGATGCGTACAGACAGTATGGCATCAACTGTATAGAAAACGGCAGCTATGATGATGCGGTCGATGCTTTTCAGAAGGCACTGGACCAGTCGGTGGGCTCAGTAGGAGCAGAGGAGCTTGACATATGTTATTATAAGGCAAAGGCACAGTATTTAAGCGGTGACGTGGATGGCGCGATTGATACATATACGGCTATTATCGACTATAATAAGGATTCTGACGCATACTATCTGAGAGGATGTATATATTTTGCCAAGAATGATTCAGACAAGGGCTTGAAGGATTTTAAGACGGCGCTCAGTGAGAATAATGATAATTATGAGCTCTATCTTGGCGTTTATGAGACCTTGTCAAAGTATGGCATGAATGACCAGGGAAAGGAATACCTGGATAATGCCTTAAAGCTTAAGGCAAAAACTGCTGATGACTATATGCAGAGAGGCCGTATATACACCATGCTCGGAGATTATGATTCAGCAATAAAGAGTCTGCAAAAGGCTATTGATGAGAAACTTGTCAAAGCAAACTACTATATGGGTGAGGTATATCAGAAGAAGGGCGACAATGACAGCTCGCAGAAGTATTTTAAGAAATACCTGGACAGCGGTGAGGCAGATTCGTATGAGCTGATGAATATGGGACAGGCGCAGATGGACAATGGTAACTATGACACTGCGATTATTTATTTTCAGAACGCACTTGAACTTGAAAGTGTGCCGAATAAGCAGCAGATAACAAAGGCTATGATTATAGCATATGAGTATTCCGGCGATTTTGCCACAGCAAAGAGCAAAATGGAGGAATACATGAAGGATTATCCTGATGACGAGGATGCAGCAAGAGAATATCAGTTTTTGGAGACCAGATAGATTATGGCAGATACTATTAAGATAGAGGATATTGAGGAGAGAGTAGTGCTCGTCGGAGTAAGCGAGCAGGACGGTGATGATGCAGATGATTCACTTTCAGAGCTTGCGGAGCTGGTAAAGACAGCAGGTGCGACAGTTGTAGGCACACTTATCCAAAGAAGAGAAAAAATTCATCCGGGCACGTATGTCGGCACCGGCAAGGTGGCAGAGATTGCAGAGCTTGTGGAGAGTACAGGGGCAACAGGCATCGTGTGCGATGATGAGCTGAGTCCTGCACAGCAGAAAAATCTGGAGATGTACCTTGACACAAAGGTTATGGACAGGACACTTGTTATTCTTGATATTTTTGCATCAAGAGCCACAACAAGTGAGGGTAAGATACAGGTTGAGCTTGCTCAGCTTAAGTACAGATTAAGCCGTTTGTCGGGACTGGGAAAGTCCATGTCAAGGCTTGGCGGTGGAATAGGAACAAGAGGTCCCGGAGAGAAAAAGCTTGAGGTAGACCGTCGTCTTATAAATGACAGGATAGCACAGCTTCGAAGAGAGCTGAAAGAGGTGCAGAAGCACAGAGATATCACAAGGGCAAAGCGTGAAAAAAATAAAGTACCGGTTGTTGCGATAGTAGGATATACTAACGCAGGTAAGTCCACGCTGTTAAATCACCTGACAGAGGCAGATGTGCTTGAGGAGGATAAGCTCTTTGCAACGCTTGATCCTACAACGCGTATTCTTGCGCTTGATGGCAAGCAGCAGGTGCTTTTAACTGATACGGTCGGGTTTATCAGAAAGCTGCCGCATCATCTGATAGAGGCCTTCAAGAGCACCCTTGAGGAGGCAAAGTACGCTGACATCATTTTCCATGTGGTGGACGCATCAAATATGCAGCGGGAAAAGCAGATGTTCATAACCTACCAGACATTGGATGATCTTGGTGTAAAAGACAAGAAATTTGTCACACTTTTTAATAAGCAGGATGCCCGCACAGACAACGAACCGCTGCATGATTTCAGGGCAGATTATACTCTTAACATTTCAGCGGCAAAGGATCTGGGATTAGATGAGGTAAAATCTCTTTTAGAGGAGATATTAAGAGAGAACAAGGTATATATTGAGAGAATTATCCCATATGATAAGGCAGGCGTGATACAGCTCATCAGAAAACAGGGCGAGCTTGTGTCAGAGGAATATGTGGCTGATGGGATACAGATAAAGGCATATGTGCCGATGGAGGTGTACGGCAGGCTCGATTAGAGCACTGCCGCATACTATATAGGTAATCCGGGGTAAATATAAATGCAAAAGTCTAAAAAATGCAAGAGGGTAGCGTTTTCTATAAGAAATAAAATATTACTGCTGCTTACAATGTCGGCACTGCCGTTTTTACTGATAGCAGTATATCTTCTGGCATCAATCGCCAAATATAACAGCACTTACAATGATATAGTAAACAATCTGACAGTTGCAAATGCATACAATATTAGCTTCAAGGAGGATATGGATGAGAGCCTGTATAAGGTTGTCGTAGGCTATGTATCCTTTGATAATGTGGCAAGGGATGATAAGCTTAAGGATCCATATGCACTTATGAGGCAGTTAAAGGGCAGTTTTATTGAACTAAAGGATGTCACGAGTGATTACAATAGCCGTATGTGGCTCGACAGTCTGCTGCGCAATGTGGATACACTTAAAAACCGTGTGGATGATATTGCAGAAAATGTCAAAAAGGGTGATCGCTACGATGAGAATATCCGGCAGCTGGATGACAATATCTATATCCTGACAGAACTGATTCAGGAGGACATTCAGTACTATATTTA
>OHLN01001124.1_pt1 | contig 10349 bp, 9 predicted proteins | sample 1569071 | NCBI WGS metagenome assembly OHLN01 (sample SAMEA3879594, study PRJEB24766) | human gut metagenome | biome: human-associated habitat; feature: feces | place: USA | collected 1985/1987
GCATGCGCGAAGCGGGTCCGTCCGTTTGCAAAGATACGAACCGGCGAAAGCAAAAGCAAACTTGCCTGCATTTTGCCGGGCGGGCGTATCTTCGACGAAGTCAAAGGTACGAATAATTCCGGAAAAGCGGCAGAAACAGGGCCTCCGGAGGCGTTTTTTCAACCAAATGTGATTTTTTCCGCACGAAAATGTGCGAAAATAAAAAATATGTCTATATTTGCAGTCCCAAAACAACGGTTTTGGGTCGGGAGAACGGGGCAAGTCCTCCTCCCGCGACCGAAAAGGAGAGGTGCCGGAGTGGTCGATCGGGCCGCACTCGAAATGCGGTGTACGGGCAACTGTACCGGGGGTTCGAATCCCTCTCTCTCCGCAAAAGAGTCCTGTAAGTCGAAAGATTTACGGGACTTTTCTTTTTTGTGCTTTTAAGTAGTCCTCTTTTTTTTACCACCATATAAAGTGGTAAGTTACCACCTTAATTTTATTATTAACCTGAGAAGTCCATTCCCTTCTGCAGATTGTTTTTAGTAACAAGGCACGACATGAGGAATAAGCAATGTTTATGTGGCATTTACGATGTTATAAGAACTACTGCAAAAATAGTCGCATCATACGACTGTTTTTGCAGTGATTTCATTTTGTTGTTCTTTTATTTCAAACCAAGAACTCTACGGATTATCACATTTCTATTCGTTTATTTTGTGTAAATACACATTATTAACGACTACAAAGCTATTCTAATTCCTTTGTTCACGCAAATTTCAAGGCAAGAAAATGAGCCAATGGCCACATTTTTAACTCTTACAAAGCAGTTTTTCCTTCATACAACGCCGATAAACATTATCAATAGTTGGGGCATCTCAAAGATGTATGCCACCCAAATTGTCAAGAATGTCAATGGCGAAGACTTCACTATGGCGGCTATACATTTTCTATATCATTTCATACAAACCATCTGCAACGATGTGCTTATGGCATATACATAGCAGAAAGTTAGATTCAGTACAGCATAACTCATTGGAAATCTTGCATTATTCAGAGGGTTGAGACGATGGCTTTGCAAACGTTTGCAAAGCTTTTCCCCCATATTTTCCATTTTCCCTAATATAGCGTAATGCAAAAGTTCATACTTTTGCGGTCGAAAATAACACAAAGAACGAGAATAGTCTTGGTTCAGCATAATGTGCAGGACCTGCTCTAATAACATAAAACGTAGCATATTTATAACTAACGCAATAATTCTGAAAAGATGAAAAAGTCAACTAAATGCCTGTTTGCCCTTTTGTTGATGCTGGGGGGGGGGAAAATGTTGGAGATGAAGGCGGCAGATGTATATCTGCTTACAACCCAAACAATCAACGGTGACGTTGGTAAGTATGAAGTGCCAAGCAACCATAAGCTTACTCCGAACACTTCTTATGGCGACAATGTGTATTCCCTTAAAATCACTTCCATGCCCGAAACGGGATTCTGGTTCCGTATCGGAGTGTCAGGGTGGAGTAATCAGATGCAGCCTAAAGACAATGGTGATCAGCTTACGATAAACGAGGAAGGAACACAAGATCCCACCTCTTATTCTATAGAAAGCGGCTGTTATGGAAGCAGCAATGCCTGGAAAGTAAGCTATACGGCGGACGAATATGAATATCTCACGGTTAATGTAGACATCACGGAGGGCTCGACGCGCCGCGTATGGATAGAAGGAAAGAAAACTTCCGCTGGAAGAAGCGGTGAGCCTGTTACACGGCCGGCAACAGATGTCGAACCGGGTTACTATCTCGTGGGCAATTTCTTCTCGTCATATAATAAAGGTGGAGAATATAATCCGGGAGGCGACGACACGACGATAGACTATAATAACCATGTGTATTTCAAATTCGAAGAGCAAAAAGACAAGAGCTATGCGTTCAGCATCCCGGCATGCCTCACGGCACATGCACAGATTCTTGCTGTTGACGAGTATGACAATAAGATGGTTTACGGACCGGGCGAGGTATTCAACCTGCATGGCGCAAAGGATAATGCCAGCGCATGGCCGTCAACAAACGGAGCTGTGGGAACTATTTGTGGAACAACAGCGGCAAAGACACTTGTCGGTTCTGCGACAATAGCAGAGGGCGACAACTACTGGAATCTCGTGACCCGCAATGACGGAGTGACAGACGACGATGGCATGTATACCTTCAGCTTTACGCTTGACAAAGACGGAAACCCCTCCGACTGGCAGGTGAAGCATGATGCTACGACACGTGTGACTTATCTTATTGGCAACATGGAAGGGGCTACGGCGCAGCCGCTCTTCGATAAGCGTAAAAGTGGTGGAAATGAGGGCGAATTCAGCGACAATATGGAAGCTCCGCTCTATTTTAATGGTTCCAACAGCTATTGGGCAATAGATTATATTGTGAATGACGTATCCACTCCAGGGACACTTACTCAGGCTATAACGGCAACGCCGGATATTCATGCCACAAAGAGCGTAAACAACAATTCCGGAACTCACGATAAACTCTTCTTCCTCGGCAACGGAGGTGTTGACTACAATTCTACCAGCGAGTATCGTGACAAGGTATGGGCTAACCAGAAACCTTTCACCCTTAATCTGGACGGTATAAAGAGAATACAGTATAATCCTAACAAAGGACACAACAATCTGTCGACACAAGACGGCAGTTACGGTCTGTCGGGCAGTATACAGGTAATCGGCAGCAGTAATGCTAACGATGTTGACTTCCTGATAAAAACCATGTCTATGATAGGCGATGCTGTGGAAGGAACTTATGATGCAAAGACGGGCAAATGGATGTATACTTCTACTGCAGGAGACATGAAGTATGATGCCAACGAGCGTTGCTTCTCTCTGACGATATCTACAGTAGGCGATAAATACAATAATTCGCATTTCAGGTTTGTTGCCAACAATGACGCACACCAGAACTGGGGCGAGACGGACGGCAATATTTCAAGCAATACCGGATTTGCAAGACCTACTTATGATGCCGCCGATGATGGCAACCACTCTTGTATGGCTGACGATCCGAACGACGTGCAGTTCCGTAAAACGGCGAGAGAGGATGAGGAGGGCTTCGGAAGCACAACTCCTAATAAGAAGGATATCCTCTGGAACCGTCCCGAAGGAATATGGACGGTAAGGTTCTACCCAGAGCTCGACAAGGATGATAAAGACATCTCTCGCTATACCATATCAGGAACAAAAGTCATCAAGATTCCTTTCACACGTTGCGTTGGAAAATTTATCCGTACATACAGCAACAATGTGGCAATGGCACCTGTCAACGACAACGTGAAAGTGTATGAGGCATATAGATACGAAAAAACGGAGAATGCAAAAGACCCACAATCGCAGGGCACGGTTTATCTTCGTCAGCTCAAGTATATTCCGGCAAATATGGGAGTGGTACTCGTAGGAAAACAACCTGCGGAGGGAACCTTCTCAGACGGTGACAAACTGGATTTCTTTTTGAGGGAAGCACCGGCAGATATGCTGGAAGAAGGTGATAATTACAAGGCTGTGTGGACAAAGGCAGACGATTATGTCAATGACGAATGGAACAACTATCTCCAGCCGACAGTCACGGCTATCGACAATCTCGGAAATGCTGATACCGACGATAATGGAAAAATACTCTACCGTTTCTTCGGCCTTGCAAACTTCCATTCCACAAACTATTACAAGCAATATCAGACCGGAGACGACTATATCGGTTTCTTCCGCCTTACGCCGAATGGTAAAAGCGGCGCAAACAAAGCTTACCTGAGAATTCCGGCAAATGCTGTTATAGACGGTGGAGTAGGAGCGAAGTTCGGGTATATCGACTTTAACGGACAGTTTCTCGGAAATGAGACGGACGACCCGAACAATCCGTCGCTTGCCAAGATGGCTATTGTCTTCGATGACGAAGATGATGGCGGAAGCACTACTACTGTAACAGAAGTCAAGCCGAATAGTACAGACGACAACGCATCGTTCTATACCCTTCAGGGAGTAAAGGTGTCACGTCCTGTCAAAGGAGTGTATATTCATAATGGAAAGAAATTTATCAAATAAAGAACCAAGGAAATATGAAAAGTTATATTAAACCGGAAGCCAAGGTGTATAAAGTTAGAACCGAGCATCTTCTTAGTGGAAGCGAAGGTGGACAGATAGGAATGGGGCTTGTCAAAAAATATGACCCATCTCTCTTTGATGAGGAAAATGATGACGGACAGACTGGTCGCGTCTGCTGTCTTTGGGATGACGAAGACTTTGAAGATTGAATGAAATATTCTGAATAAATGTAGTTTTAGTTGCGTTAAGCAATCCGGTTAGTAGTGAGACAATCTGTAAGTAGCTTTAGTGGATATTATCCCTAAAAGCTCTTGCAGATTGTCTCTTTTTCGTTAGAAAAAGTGTGTATTGGGTTGATTATTCGTTAGAGAAAGTGTATAGTTTTTTTTCCATGGCATGACACCATATACCGATGATACCTCCACAATGTTTGTGAAGATAATAGGCTTGCGGATGCCCTACGATAATACCGTCAAAGTCTTCCTCCTCATCATTCATGCGGAAGTACAAGCCTTTGTTCGAACCGTGACCAAGCAGCATGATACGCTCACTTGGCGACGTATGGCGAAGCAGATGCCCCATCTCTTTGTTGGAGCAATCGGTTTCAATCAACCGTGCTCCCAACCCTTCATAAAGGATTGAGAGCATTTCGGTCGTTCTATCTGTCGGATGTATCACTAACATAGTCTTTCCTTTTATCTCGTTTATGATAATAGGGAGAGAAAAGTAACCTCTAATCTATCACTCCATTGCTCCCCATCCTCCAACCCATTCTTTATATGTCGTGAGATAGTGGACTTATTGCGCTGAAACCACTCTGTTCTCAGTCAAATATTCGTTTTTTTCTCAGATATGACGCTCAATAAAGTGCGGATAATGATATTTTTTCCCCCAGTTCTTTTGGAAACTTTATTTTTAATGGCTATCTTTGTATCTATTATATGTGACGACGCTATGATAAGGAAAAGACTATGGGCCGGTTTGGCCGCGCTGTGTATCTCTGTGGCCTCATGGGGACAGGCTGTGGATAGTTGTTACTACTCGGACGGCAGGGCCATGGTGCCCGTCGAGGAGGGGGTGGAGGCGCAGGGGTTCTTCGCCGAGCATGCTCCCGACGGACTGTTGCGGGAGGAGTGCGACAAGGTGTATGAACCCAACTCGCCCTGCAACAAGGATATGGGCGACCATCACTTCAAGGGTTTCCTCGAACTGTACAACCTGGTGCCGGTCAAGCGCACCAGCTACCTCTTCAGCAACTATTCGGGTGCCGACGACGAGGGGAGCATGGAGCGACGCTTTCGCATGATCATTCCCTATTTCCAGAAAAACCACATCGTGCCTCTTGAGCCGCGGGAAGAGACCGTGGTGAAGGGCGTGAAAAACTACGCCACATTCTTTGCCGTGGGCAAGAATCGCGTGGGCTACAAGACCGTGGTCTCGTTCGACGACCGATACATGATAGCCATACTGGGCTTTGTGCGCTTCGACGGCCTGTGGTTTCTCACGGAGTCACACGTCGGCTTCTTAAACTACCTAGAGTAGAATCGCTATTCTTTCTGTTCAAACCGCTTGAACGCTTTGTAAATGTTGCTATACGACTCGCCATTGGTGCCGAAACTCTCTGCTCGTTGCAGGGCTGTTTCAAGACGGTTGTCGACAAGTATTTCTGCCACCCATTTCTCCTTGGAGAGGAAAGAGTCATGCTTGTCGAAATTTGAAATGTGGCGACGAAGCACTTGTACCACATCACGCGAAGAGGCAAAGTACTTGTTGGTGTTCAGAAAGTGGATCAGAAACCAGAACTCGATGGAGGGCATACTGTCGCAGATGACAACATTTTTACGGTTTGCGTACTTCTTGCGCATGGCGTCAAGTTTGGCCTTCTCTGCCGGCTTGGCTCTTGCTACATCGGCATCGAAGACACACACGGCCACGCCTCGGTCTGCCAACACACGTTCCACCTGTTTCTGAATATCCTCAATTGACTGCTCGGTGAAGTTGCGTGGCTTGCAGGTATAACGATAATCCATCAACCTCTTGAGGTGGGTGAAGTAATAACGCTCCGTGAGCCCTTCGCCAATGATGGTGATGCCTGGGCTCTGTATCGCTCTTTCTTTAGTTTTGCGTGCCATAGTCTTTACATGATTACATTGGGCAAGGCTCCAAACTGGCCATTCATATAGGCGCGGTGGATGGAGGAAAGCTTGTTCAAGCCACGGAACTCTATGAGCGAATAGAGGTTGCTATTGCCATCCTTTGCCTTCTCGGTGAACCACACTGAGTCCTTGCCGAAGATATCATCAATATCCTTCAAGATAGGGTCATAGTGTGTGGTGATGAGCAACTGCGATTCATTGTCACGACTGTTGATAAACTTCGTGAGGATGTACTCCATCAGGTTTGGGTGTATGGACACCTCCATCTCGTCTATACACATCAGGCCCTGGCACTTGAGTAGATTGTAGATACTAGACTCCAGTTCGACCATGCGGGTTGTACCGGCACTCTGACATGATTCGGGTAGTACATACTCCTCCTCGCCTCTTTCTGTCTCCACATGGTGTCCGAACAGAGCTGCCATCTTCTTCACCTTGATATCTGAGATATTGAAGTCTGCCTCCTTGGCAAACATCAGCAAATACTCCTTGAAGTCTTCATCGTCAGAGATCATCGACTTGGTGGTCTGCGAGATTGAAACTGCCGATCCATTCTGCAGTGGCATCATGCGCTGGTCTATCCAGTTGCGAAGTTTGCTAGCGTAGGCCACCTCTATATTCACCTTCTTAAGGACAGCCAGCATTGACATGTTGCGAAGACAGTTCATCGAGAGCACATCCACCTCGGCCTGAGAGAGTTTCACTACGGCAGGGTTGAATGTAAGTTTAGAAATGCCGTTCACGTCCTGGCGCGTAAAGATCTTGGTGGGGCGATTGGTGTTATAGACAAAGAGGGTCTCGCTCATCACCTTTTCCGGATTGATGGTAAGCTGGTACAAATAGCGTACGCCCTCTACGTAGATGCTTGCCTCCAGTTCCGTATCGTGACTCAAGGCATCGGGTTGCATCAGGAAAGGCTGTACGTCGGTTCCCTCATCGTTCTTTATCGGCGTCTTGTTCCAGAACGCGCGAAGAAAATCGATAGCCTCCAGCAGATTACTCTTGCCACTGGCATTGGCACCAAGCACTACGGCAAAACGCAGCAACTTCACTTTGTCTGGCATAGTTACCGTGCTATTGTATCTGTCGTCGGTCGAAGCCTCGAAGCTGAGTACCACTTCGTCTCTGAACGACCTGTAGTTCTTAATCTTTAATTCATGTAGCATAAATGAATGTATTTATGGGTGCAAAAGAATTAATTATTGAAGGGAAAACGGCACTTGGAATCGAGCTTGGATCAACAAGAATCAAAGGAGTGCTGATTGATTATCAGGGCAATGTACTTGCTGTCGGAATACATGACTGGGAGAACTCTTTTATAGATAATATCTGGACATATAGCCTTGCGGAAATTCATGCAGGAGTGCGTGACTGCTATAACTCTCTGAGAAAAATTGTAGAAGAGACATATGGGGTTACACTCAAGAAGATTGGTTCGATCGGAGTCAGTGCAATGATGCATGGATATATGGCATTTGATAAAGATGGAGAATTGTTAGTGCCATTCCGAACATGGAGAAATACAATGACAGAAGAAGCTTCTGAGAAATTAACGGAAGCATTTTCTTATCACATTCCTCAAAGATGGAGTATCGCACATCTGTATCAGGCGATCCTGAACGGAGAAGAGCATGTGAAGGACATCGACTATATGTGTACACTGGAAGCGTATGTGCATCGTATGCTGACAGGAAAGCGTGTTCTTGGTATCGGTGATGCAGCAGGAATGTTCCCAATCGACATAGCTACTAAGAAATTTAATGAGAAGATGATGGATCAGTTTGATGAACTTACAGCAGAGAAGAATTTCCCATGGAAGATCCGTGAAATCCTTCCGGAAGTTCTTGTTGCCGGAGAAGACGCAGGTGTATTGACAGAAGAAGGCGCAAAACTGCTTGATCCTACAGGAATACTTCAGTCCGGAATTCCAATGTGTCCTCCGGAAGGAGATGCCGGAACAGGAATGGTTGCAACAAACAGCGTTGCTGTCCGTACAGGAAATGTATCTGCCGGAACAAGTGTATTTGCAATGGCAGTACTTGAGAAAGACTTGACAAAGCCTTACGAAGAAATTGACCTCGTAACAACTCCGTCAGGTGATCTTGTGGGTATGGTACATTGTAATAACTGTACATCAGATCTGAATGCATGGGTGAATCTGTTCCGTGAATTTGCAGAGAGTATGGGAATGACAGCAGATATGAACCAGATTTTTGGAACACTTTATAACAAAGCATTAGAAGGAGATTCCGATTGTGGCGGACTTCTGGCTTACAACTATTTCTCAGGAGAGCATATTACAGGATTTAACGAAGGAAGACCGTTATTCGTTCGTAAACCTGACAGCAAATTTAATCTTGCAAACTTTATGAGAGTGCATCTTTATACTTCTCTTGGAGCATTGAAGACAGGAATGAATATCCTTCTGAAAAAAGAACATGTTGCATTGGATCGAATGATGGGACATGGCGGATTGTTTAAGACAAAAGGTGTTGGACAGAGAATCCTTGCAGGAGCAATCGATACACCGGTTTATGTTATGGAGACAGCAGGTGAAGGTGGTGCATGGGGAATCGCACTGCTTGCCGATTACCTTATTAAGAAAGAGGACAAGGAAGATGTGGAAGGATACGAGAAATTTATGGAAACATATGCTAAGGGTCTTGCAATCGAGAAAGCAGCGATTGAAAATTTATAGTTACGTGTGTTGCTGGACGGTGGCAGATGAAGTGGAAATGATATTTTCAAGGGGCTGTACATGGTATCCCATCTCTTCCCATCTGGTCAGTAGTTCATCCAGGATTTCAGCATTAGTGGAAGATGTGCTGTGGAGCAGAACGATAGCTCCGGGATGAATCCTTCCGAGGAGTTTGGAGAAAGCTTCTTCTTTGGATGGCTGGTTATCCTGATACCAGTCTACATAGGCGAGACTCCAGTATTTGGTCATATTCTTTCCGGTTACGTTTTTATAGGCAGTTTCTACATATTCCAGTTCTTTTTGGAAATCTTCTATAGAAGAAATATGGGACATGTCGGGGTGATGCCAGGTATGGTTTCCCACGGTGTGTCCTTCTTTTATTATCTGTCGGATCAGTTCAGGCTCAGAGTCAATGTAGGTTCCGACAACAAAAAAAGTGGCTTTTACCTGATGTTTTTTCAGTGCATCAAGGATGGCAGATGTATTTCCGTTTTCGTAACCGGCATCAAAAGTAAGATACAGAACTTTTTCAGACGTATCCTGTGCGTAATAAGCATCCATAGATGCAAGTTCTTGGATCGAAGCATTTCCAACAGGAGTTTTGCCTTCTTCCTGAAAACTTAACCCCCAGTTTCCTTCTGAAGAAAGTGTGAGATCAGGAAGGGCACAGGAAATCGTCCGGGGAATAGAAGTCACGGAGTTCTGGTTGACAAGAGAGGGGCGAACCGAAGTTGACTCATTAGAAAAAGCGAAAATCTGTTCTTTAAGAAATCCAGCTCCAATACCTGAAAAATAAGAGAAGATAAGAAATAAAATGCAATATTTTTTTGATTTCAAAGGGTGTATGGGAAAATGGATACATTTCCGGGAAAGAGAGAGTTTCATTCGTTCACCTCGGAAAATCGTTAATAGAATATATGAAATTGTATTTCTTTTTATACTTGTTGAGCAGGCAAAGGAATGATATACTAATCCGGTAATTGTATTGTATCCCGCAAGTTGGGAATGATAACAAGGAGGAATTGAATAATGAAAACAAAGAAACATGACACTCCAATACACCGCTTGGTATGATCCAGCTCCCTATCATTAAGGCAACAACAGTTCATATTCCGGTGATCCTCGGAGCAATTCTGTTAGGACCTGGTGCAGGAGCAATTCTTGGAGCAGTTTTTGGTATATGCTCTCTGGTCAGTAATACAATGGCTCCGACACTCTTATCCTTTGCATTTTCACCATTTTTAAGTACAACCGGAATTCCTGGGGCGTTAAAGGCAATCTGGATATCTGTTGGATGCAGAATTCTGATCGGTGTGGTAGCAGGATGGCTGTGGGTACTTTTTACAAAGATTAAACTGAATCAGTTTATTGCACTTCCGATTGTGGGATTTGTTGGTTCAATGGTGAATACTGTCACTGTAATGGGAAG
>OHLN01001134.1_pt1 | contig 10260 bp, 10 predicted proteins | sample 1569071 | NCBI WGS metagenome assembly OHLN01 (sample SAMEA3879594, study PRJEB24766) | human gut metagenome | biome: human-associated habitat; feature: feces | place: USA | collected 1985/1987
GCAATGCGGAGGCAGAAGCCCGTTTTAAGGAAATTAACGAAGCTTACGAAGTTTTGAAAGACGAACAAAAACGAGCGGCGTATGACCGTTACGGTCATGCCGCTTTTGAGCAGGGCGGCGGTGCCAACCCGTTTGATTTTAACTTCGGCGGCGGCTTCGGCGACATTTTTTCCGAAGTGTTTTCCGATTTTATGGGCGGCGGCAGACGCGGCGCCCGGAACAGCGCCGGCAAAGAAGGCGACCCGGTCATGCTGGCCGAGCAGCGTCAAACGACCTACTGGGATTACAAGACGGTGCTGGTATCGACCCCCACCGACAAAAACAACAGCCGCATTTTGGACGAGTTCAACGCATCCACCCAAGAGGAATGGACGGTGCCTTGCCCGAACTGCGGCTTTTATCAGCCCTTTGTTTGGGACAACATGGTATTCGATAAAGACAAGTGGCCGGAAGGCGGCGTGCAATACCGCTGCGCCGAGTGCGGCTGCCTTGACAACGAATACCGCTGGAAGAAGAACAGCCTGAAAGGCAAGTGGCACGCAGAGCACCCGGAACGGGCGGTGCGGGGCTTCCACATGAACAAGATAGGCTCGACCCTCTGCGGGTGGGACAAGATCGTGGAGGACTTTATTGCCGCTGACCTTGATGCACAGCGCGGCGATTACGAGAAGATGCAGGTCTTTGTGAACACCGACCTGGGCTTGCCGTGGGAGGAACCGGGCGAAGCGGTGGAGGCAAACAACCTGCTGGACCGCCGCGAGTTCTACGAGGCCGAAGTCCCGGACGGCGTAGTGTACCTGACGGCTGGTGTCGATACACAGGATAACCGCTTCGAGGCCGAAGTGGTGGGCTGGGGTATCGGCAGAGAAAGCTGGGGCATCCGGTACCAACGCATCTACGGCGACCTGAAACGCGGTCAGGTGTGGGCAGACCTGGACGAGTTCCTTTCCCGTACATGGAAAAAGAAAGACGGCACGGAACTGTCCCTGCGGTCTGTCTGCATGGACAGTGGCGGCCACTTCCCGGATCAGGTCATCCGGTTTTGCAAAGAACGGGAGGAACGGCATATCTGGGCCATCAAAGGCCGCGGCGGCATGGACGTACCCTACCTGCGCAACCCCACTCAGAACAACCGCGTCAAGGGCGAACTGTTCACCTTGGGCGTTGACACCGGCAAGAACCACGTCCTTGCCCGGCTGAAAGTGCTTATCAAAGGCCCAAACTACTGCCACTTCCCGGCGGCAGAAGATGCCGGGTATGACGAAAATTATTTCAAGATGCTTACTGCGGAACACAAGGTCACACGCTGGAAGTCTGGCCGCAAAGTGGAACGGTGGGAGCTGAAGGATCCGGCGCAGAAACGTAACGAAGCATTTGACGTGCGGAACTACGCGACGGCTGCGCTGGAAATCAGCAACCCGTCCGGTCTGGAAATCCCCGGTGAGGATGCACAGCGTCCTGCACAACAGCGCCAGTACCGCAGAAGGAGATCGGGAGGTATCTAACCAATGCCTGTTATTTCAAAAGAGACCGCCCAGCGGCACCTTGATATGTGGCTGGAAGCTGAGGCTGCCGTATCGACCGGGCAGAGCTACCAGATCGAGCAGATGGTCTTGACCCGCGCCAGCCTGAAACAGATCCGGGAAAGCATTGCTTTCTGGGAAAAGAAAGTGGCTGAAGCGGAAGCGGAGGAAAGGGGCCGGGGCAGAAACCGGATCTACCACTTCTCTCCGCATGACGTGTAAGGAAGGTGGAGCACATGGCGAATTTCCTTGATAAGGCCATTGCGGCAATCTCCCCCGAAAAGGGGTATCGCCGCGCTGTGGCCCGCACGGCGCTGTCTGTCATAAACAACGGTACCGGCTACGGAAACTATGGAGCTTCCCACACATCCCGCTCTATGCGGAGCTGGCACGTTGGCGGCGGCAGTGCAAAAGAGGACATCGAGGACAATCTGGAAACACTGCGCAAGCGGAGCCGGGATGCTTACATGGGTATCCCACTGGCAGCCGGCGCAATCAAGACCCTGCGCACTAATGTGGTGGGGAGCGGCCTTGTGCCGACACCCCAGGTCGATGCGGACTATCTGCACCTGACCGAGGAACAGGCTGACCATTTGCAGGCGGAAATTTCCCGCGAGTTCAGCTTGTGGGCGGATAGTGCGGCCTGCGATGCAAGCGGCATGGATAACTTCTGGCGGCTGCAAACACTGGCATTCACCAGCTTCCTGATGAACGGTGACGTATTTGCAGCAGTGCAGTTCAAAGAACATGGGAACTGGCCGTATGCCTTGCAGCTCCGGTTGATCGAGGCTGACCAGGTGTGCAGTCCTGACCGCACAGACAGAATGAATCCCTGCAAGGTGGACGGTATCAATGTGCACCAGATCGTTCAGGGCGTGGAAACGGACAAAGACGGCGCAGTCATTGCCTACTGGGTAGCCAGCAGGCACCCGCTGGCCTATGATAATCCGCTGCCCCTGACATGGACGCGGGTAGAAGCCCGCGACAAAGAAACGGGAGAACCGAACATCCTGTGTGTCACCCAGAGGGAACGTGCCGGGCAGCGGCGCGGCGTTCCCCTGCTGGCACCGGTACTGCCCACGATGAAGCAGATGGGCAGATATACGGATGCAGAGTTGGCCGCGGCCATCGTAGCATCCTCCATTACACTGTTCATCAAACATGATAACCCGGTCAGCGGAGCGCCATTTGGTGAGGATCCGCCCGACAAGGCAGAGGATCCGAACACTCCGCCTGATGAACTGGCAATCAACCTTGCGCCGTCTGCGGTGTTTGACCTTGCGCCCGGCGAAACACCGGACACGTTTGACCCGAAACATCCGACCACGACATATGACGGCTTCATGTCGGCCATGTCCAACCAGGTGGCAACGGGTATCGAAGTCCCCAGCGAGGTGCTTTATAAGAAGTTCAGCTCCAACTACTCCGCAAGCCGCGGTTCTCTGAACGAGTTTTGGAGAACGTGTGACGTGATGCGGGACAGCTTTGCGGCGGACTTCTGCCAGCCGACCTACGAAAAGTGGTTTGCCGAAGCGGTAGCCCGTGGACGTATCAATGCGCCGGGGTTCTTCGATGATCCGGCGGTTGCAAAAGCCTATATGGCCTGCAACTGGAATGGCCCGGCACGCACCAATCTGGATGCGAAGAAAGAAATCGAGGCGGCTATCCTGCGTATGGAGCAGGGCATTTCCACTGCCGAGCAGGAAACGGCGCAGATGACCGGCGGAAGCTGGCGGGCCAATATGCGGCAACGCAAAAGTGAAATGGAGAAAATGAAGGAGGTAGGCTGCAATGGGCAAAGCCAATTCCCAGACGAACCCCAAGTCAACGAATAATAAGTTCTGGCAGTTCCGCAATCTGGCCGACGATGACCAGAAAGCGGAACTGCTGCTTTATGGCGACATTTCTGAGCGCAGCTGGTGGGAGGATGCAGCAACTCCGAAACGGTTTGCGGATGACCTCGCCGCCCTGGGCGATGTGAAAGAAATTACCGTATACATCAACTCCGGTGGCGGTGATGTGTTTGCAGCACAGGCCATTGGCAATATGCTGGAACGCAACGCGGCCACCGTGACCGCCCACATCGACGGCCTGTGTGCCAGTGCAGCAACCATTGTTGCCTGCCATGCAGACAAGGTGGTGGCGGCGGCAGACAGCAGCTACATGGTGCATCCGGTCAGTATGGGTGTCTGCGATTACCTGACCGCAGAGGATCTCAACAACTGCCTGAAAGCACTGGAAACCATCCGCAGCAGCATCGTCACCCTGTACGCCAAGAAGTCCGGCAAGACCGAGGACGAATGCGCCAAGTGGATGGATGAAACGAACTGGTGGACGGCAACGGAAGCCAAGGAGAAGGGCTTTGTGGACGAGGTGGACGACGAAGCGGACGATTCTGTTGTGGAGAACCGCAACGGCATCCTGTTCGTCAACAGCATCAGTATGAACACCCCGTTCAACAAAGCACCGAACTTTGTCAGAAGCCGGGTGGTGGATAAGACCACGGCCCAGCCTGAAAATACACCCCAGGCGGATCAGCCGGGGAACAAAACCCATGGGGAGGTAACAGACATGGACATTAAGGACATCAAGACCGTGGACGATCTCCGCAAGGCGTGCCCGGATATGGTAGCCAAGATCGAGACCGAGGCTATCAATGCCGAGCGCACCCGCATTCAGGAGATCGAAAACGCCACTCTGCCCGGTGCAGAGGATCAGGCCAACGAGGCAAAGTTTACGAAGCCCGTTGATTCTGCATCCTTTGCAAAGGCTGTCATTGCCAGCATGAAGGCAAAACAGCAGGAGCAGAGCAAGAAATATCTGAAGAATGCAAAGGAAGCTGCGGAAAACTCCAACGCCAACAGCATCGACAACACGCCGCCCGCAAACCCTGAAGCCGAGGATGAGGAAAGCAAGGCATTCATGAATGCAATCCGCAAGGCTAACGGCGTGAAGTAAGGAGGACGGAACTATGAGCATGGATCTTGCAAGAAAAGATTTCAGCACGGCCCCGGAATATTTCATTGCCGGAACCGACATCGGCATCGCAAAGGCCACCAAGACGGCCAGTGCAGCGGTTGAAGCACACGCCCTTGTTCTGATCGAGGGCGGCAAAGTGAAGCCGGTTGCAGATGCAGCCGGTGCAGGTCAGGCGGTTCTTACCGGCCTGTATGGTATTACCGCTGACAGTGCAGAGGCAGACAAAGAAGTGACGATTTATCTGACCGGTGAGTTTTTCGCTGCTGGCCTTGTGCTGCCGAAGAACGTGAGCGTAGACGACGTTGAAGTCCCTCTGCGCAATCTTGGCATTTTCCTGAAGTAAGGAGGACAACATTTATGGCTAATGAAGTAAGCATTTATGAGCCTCGGCACCTGATCGAGGTTGTTCGCACCACCCCGCCGATCCGCACGTTTCTGCGGGATCGCTTTTTCTCCAACGTGAAAACCTTCCCGACCCGCCGCGTTGACATTGATATTGTCAAGGGCAATCGCAAGATGGCTGCATTCATCCATCCGCTGGTTGGCGGCGAGATCGTGCAGAGCGAGGGCTACGAGACCAAATCCTATGCACCGCCCCTTATCAACCCGGCGACCATCAGCACGGCAGACCAGTACATGGAACGCCTGCCCGGTGAAGATCTGTTCTCTGGCCGCACCCCGGCAGACCGTGCAGCAGAAAAGCTGATCGAGGAATACAACCAGCTGAACGACATGACCACCCGCCGCGAAGAGTGGATGGCCGCACAGGTGCTTACCACCGGCAAGCTGAAGGTCAAGGGCAAGGGCGTGGATGAAGTCATCGACTTCGGCTTTGGCAACAAGATCACTCTTGAAGGCACGAAGCAGTGGGGCAAGTCCGCCGCTGACCCCTGGGGCAATCTGCGCGACTGGAAGCAGCTGGTGAGCCGTAACGGCTTTGCCAACGCAGATATGGTCGTCATGGGCAAGGTTGCAGCCGACAATTTCATGGCTGACGGTAAGATTCTGGAACTGATGGACAAGCGCCGCTTCGACATCGGTTCCATGGCACCCAAAGAGCTGGAAGGTGGCCTGACCTATTACGGCCACCTGAACCTGCCCGGTGTGGACGTTTACGGCTACGACGAAGTTTATCTGGATGACGCGACCGGCGAGACCAAGCCGCTGATTCCCGATAACATGGTGCTGATGATCCCCAGCAACGCAAACTTCATGCGTGCCTACGGCCTGTGCAACTATCTGGATGATGGCGGCAACTGGCACAGCTTTGAGGGCGACCGTCTGCTGCGCACCTATGTGGAGCATCGTCCCGACCGTCGCTTCATTGAGCTTCAGAGCCACCCGCTGCTGATCCCTGATAAGGTGGATTCCTGGCTGGTGGCTGAGGTTTGCTGATATGCTGGACGTTGACCAGAATTACGGCGAACCGGACACCCCGAAGCCGCTCCCTACGTTCAAAGACTATGTGGCGCAGGATGTGGAAACGGTGTTCTTCAACCTGAACGAGTTTGCAGAAGAACGCTACATAGATGATAAGCAGATGCTCTGCATTACCCAGCACCCCGGCGTAAATGAACGTGCGGCGCACTGGGAGGGCGGAGCAAAACAGTCCTTTGACCAGGGAATGTATAAGGCCGATCTGCTGCTGTTCGTGAAACAGAAAGACTACGGCCCGATGCCAAAGAACGGTAAGCAGATCACACTGGATAAGAAGCGGGACTACAAAATCAAGTCCTGCTCCCTGAAGGCGGGAGTTTACCGGATGGAATTGGAAAGGGTGAGGTAAGGTGGCATACTTCCATACCAACTACGACGCTTCCACCATGACGGTTTCCGTCAATGACGAAGAAGTGTCCCGTGCCCTTGGCGTGTTGTCGAACAAGACCCCGGCAGCGCTGAAGGTGGCGGTCAACACCACGGCCAGACAGACGCGAAAGCTGATGCTGACCGAGGTTAAGAACCGTTATGACCTCAACGCGGCTGGCAGGCGTATGATCGAAGATCTGCGTCAGCGGCAGAGAGCGACCAACCGCCACCCGACGGCTATCCTTGCCATCATGAAGAACGACCCCGGCGCATTCCGGGCAGACCTGGGCTATTTCAGAACCAGCCCCACAAAGCCCTTCATGGGTCCGTCTGTTCGCAATGCGCCGCCTGTTTTTCAGGCACACGTTCTGAAAGGCAGTCCGATGATTGGTCTGAGCGGAACCGGCGAAAGGAGCAAGGGCTTCCTGGTTCAGTTTAAGTCGAAGCACATCGGTATGGTACAGCGCCAGTTGGGCGTGCCAGCTGACAAAGACTATACCGAGAGTGGAAAAGAACGCTGGAAGCCGAACGAAAAGCTGGTCACGATGTCCAGCCCTTCCGGCTCTGCGATGCACCACACGGTGTGGGAAATGCAGGAAACGACCGTGGAACAGATGCTTCAGGACAACACCGAACGACGAATCCGGCAGCTGATCGCCAATGCAAAGCGAAAGGGTGTAATCTGATATGGCCGAAAAGATCACCGGGTATACCAGCGAAATGTGCCAGCAAGCCATGATGGACGAGCTGGAAGAACTGTTCCGGGACATGAAGTTTACCGGACAGGAGGGAGAAAAGCCCCTCAAGATTTATAAGCAGTTTTTGCCGACACAGACGGACAACGATGATGACATTGACACAAACGATGCCATGTACCCCTGCATCATCGTAATCGAATCGAGCGGCGAGGTCGATAATGACCATGATCCGCAGCTGGTTCTCATGCAGCTGGTTATTTGCAGCTATGACCGTGGAATTGATCGGCAGGGGTATGTGGAGACCGTAAACATCAAAGAAACGATTATGCAGCACTTCAAGCGCAAGCCGGTTTTCGGCGGGGCATTTGAGGTGGGTTATCCCAGAAAGTGGGAACTTTCGGACGATGACATGGATCACTACTACTGGGGAATTGTGAATCTGATCTGCAAGACCCCGAACGCACTGAAAAATGAAGAAGTGGAGGCGTTGATTTAATATGGGCACTGAAAAGAAAGCGGCGGCAGAAGTTCAGGAAAATCAGCCTGAACAGACCGTAGCGCAGGTGCAGGTTCCCGTGGCATATTGCGGCCCGACCATCAAGGGCATCGCACCGCAGTACACGGTTTTCGTGGACGGCCTGCCCGACAAGCTGAAAGAAAAAGTGGAACAGGTGCCGCTTCTGAAAGCACTGATCGTTCCGCTGGACAAACTCGCTGAAATGCGGGTGAAACTGGAACAGGACGGCACCAGAGAAAATATTCTCTGCAACAAGGCTGCTGCCCTGATGAAGTAAGGAGGATATGACAGATGGCTATTTCGCATGGCTTTAACAAGACCGAAGCAGCGACCAGCGTCACCGCTCCGGTAACGGTCAACTCCGGCCTGCAGATCGTTGTGGGTACGGCCCCCGTTAATATGCTGGATGACCCGGAAGCAGCGGTGAACACGCCGCTGCTGGTGAATACCTTCAAAGAAGCCGCCGCCGCAGTGGGCTATTCCGACGATTTTGCAAAGTATACCCTGTGTGAGGCAGTGAGCGCCAGTTTTCAGGTGATGGGCATTTCCCCCATCGTCGTGGTCAACGTCCTGGATCCTGCAAATGCAAAGCATATTACCGAGCTGTCCAACAAGATTGTGCAGGTGAATGATGGCATTGCAGAGATCGACGAGACCGGTATCCTGCTGAAAAAGCTGGTTGTGAAGAAAGAGCAGACCGTACTTACGGCGGACGAGGACTATACGGCCAGCTTCAACGACGACGGCACAGTGAGCATTGCGCTGGTCAACGGCGGCAAAGGCGACGGCGCAACGGCCCTGACTGTTTCCGGCTCCATTCTGGACCCGGCCAAGATCACCGCTGCCGACATCGTGGGCGGCGTGAATGCGGCCACCGGCGCAGAGACCGGACTGGAAGTGGTAAGACAGGTGTTCCCCAAGCTGGGCATGGTTCCCGGCATTCTGCTGGCACCCCGCTTCTCCAAGGATCCTATGGTGTGCGCAGCGCTCCAGGCAAAGTGCCGCAAGATCAATGGCGTTTTCGATGCAGTGTGCTTTGTTGACATCGACAGTTCCGCTTCCGGTGCACGCAAGTACACCGACGTGGCAAACCAGAAGGTCAAGCAGGGCGCAACTTCTCGTGAAGCATATGGCCTGTGGCTGTACGGCAAGATCGGCAGCGCCATCTACAGCGGTAGCTCTCTGGCCGCTGCTGCGGCAGTCTACAACGACAGCCTGTACAACGACACGCCCAATGCCAGCCCGTCCAATGTCAGCGTACCCATTTCCTCCGCCTGCCTGGAAGATGGCACCGAAGTCCTGATGGATCAGGAGCAGGGCAATGTTCTGAATGAGCAGGGCGTGGCGACCTTCATCCGCTCCGGCGACTTTGTTGTGTGGGGCAATGAGACCTGCTGCTATCCGAAAAACACCGACCCGAAGGACGCTTTCCTTTGTGTCCGCCGCTTCTTCAACCACTCCTGGACCAGCTTTGTTCTGGACAACATGAGCAAGCTGGATAAGCCCATGAACAAGAAGCGCCTTCAGTCCATCATCGACAGCGAGAACATGAAGGGCAGTGTCTATGTCTCTACCGAGGTGTGCGCCAGCTACAGCATGAAGGCAGACCCCGACCGCAACACGACCGCTGAACTGGTTGCAGGCCACTACTCCTTCTATCAGTTCTGCACGCCGTTCCCGCCTTTTAAGCAGATCAACAACACCATGGAGTATGAGGCCGGCGCACTGACCTCGGCTCTGTCTCTGTAAGCAGGAGGAATGACCTATGGCTCTGAATATTTCCAGTGACCTGGTTCCCCAGGTCATCAATGACTACAATGCGTACACGGAAGATGACCTGCTCATTGGTCTGGCGGATGAAATCACCCTGCCCAAGATCAAGAACAAGACCACCTCCGTGTCCGGCATGGGCATTGCGGGCGAAGTCGATTCTCCCGTGCCCGGTCAGTTTGAATCCATGGAGGCAACGCTGAACTGGAACACCATGTACAGCTACGCCACCAAGATGATGAACCCCAACAAGAACATCCAGATCACCCTGCGTGCTGCTATGCAGAACGACAACAAGAACGGCGGCTACACCTACAAGGGCCTGCGCGTCGTCCTGGGTGGTCGTCCCAAGGAGCTGGATCCCGGCAAGCTGAAGCGTGCCGACACCATGGGCAGCACCACCACGCTGGAAGTCACCCGTTACCTGATGGAGGTTGACGGCACTACCGTTATCGACATCGACAAGTTTGCGGGCCGCTACTATGTCGATGGCGAGGATATGCGTGCCGAGATCAACGCTCTTATCTAAACCCGATACATGAAGAAGTCAGCCGTCCCGGCGTGGGGCGGCTGATTGTCTTTTGGAAAGGAAACAGCAATGGACAATATCGTGAAGTTTGATAAACCTTATAAGTTCGAGGGCAAGGAGTACGACAGCCTGGATCTGTCCGGTATGGAGAAGATGACCGTGCAGGACTTGATTGACATTCAGAAAAGCATCGGCAACGAGACGGCGGCCATGTACGCGATGGAAATGACCACTTCCTTTGCACAGGAAATGGCTGTTAAGGCTACTGGAAAGCCGGTGGAGTTCTTCAAGCTCATGCCCCGCGGCAAGATCAAGAAAGTGCAGGCGGCGGTTATCAAGGGCATGGATAACAGCGAGAACGCCGATGAAGTGAAAAAGCAGCTGGAATCTCACACCCTGAAGTTTGCAGCGCCATACACCTACGAGGGCAGCGAAAAG
>OHLN01001153.1_pt1 | contig 10134 bp, 6 predicted proteins | sample 1569071 | NCBI WGS metagenome assembly OHLN01 (sample SAMEA3879594, study PRJEB24766) | human gut metagenome | biome: human-associated habitat; feature: feces | place: USA | collected 1985/1987
TTGAAATTTCCCAAAATATCATGTGCATACATCTCCGCATGGGCAACCTGATTGTCTGAAGCGAATCTGGAATACTCTACACACCCCTCGGTAAAAATCAGATCTTTTTCCGGGAAACGATTCCGCACCTCTGCAAGTGCCTCAAAATGATCACCCGTATACCAGTGGAACGCGATCCCGTCAATTTTCTTTTCTGCCTCTTCCGTGGAAAGGCTCTCTAATGCGCGATCCAGCACACGTTCCTTATTATGATCCCACACATTAATTTTCACATCATTATGACCTTCCTGATCTAATGCTGCTCTTAAATAATTACATACATATTCCTGCTCCTCGCTTCCTGTAAACAGGCAGGAATCCCATGTCTGCGTGGCATTCGGCTCATTCTGCACCGTAAGACGGCTGATCTTAATACCCTCTTTTTCATATTCTGAGACATAACGTGCAACAATTTTTGCCCACATCCCATAATATTCTTTTTTCAATTTTCCACCGTGATTCATGTCACCGTTTGTTTTCATAAATGCCGGCGGGCTCCACGGCGAAGCTAAAAAACAAAGGTCCTTTTCCTTTTTCTGTGCTTCATGTATAAACGGAATGATATATTGTTTATCTCTTTCAATCGAAAATGTCTTTAACTCACTGTCATCCTGATCTTCCACATACGCATAATTCCCTAATGCAAAATCACAGCTTTGAATATGCGTGCGGCAGAAATTATACCTGTTTCCCTTTTCTCCGAAATATAGTCCGATCAGTTCTTTTTTCTTCTCGTCACTCATTCTGGAATAGGTATAGGCTGCTGCTTCTGTAAGTGCTCCACCCATTCCAAGTACTTCCTGATATCTCACTTCCGGGTATGCCTTGATGAGGTTCATTTCGATTCTTTCGTCTTTTTCCAGTGTCTTTTCTGTACAGATAAACACCCCGTCTTTATTTGTTGTATAACATTTCATGATTGTGTACTCCATTTCCAAGTATTTATAAGGAGCCGAAGAAACAGACCCTTATTTTTTACATTCCTAATTTTTCAGCGTTGGCAGCCATTTTTTCATTTCTTACTTTCACAATTGCATCCCAGTCATTTTCTTCGCGGAACTGTCTATAAGATTCTAAAATACTGTCAAATTCTGCATCGTCGTTTGCGCGAATCATTCCGACAAGTGTAGTAGCCCAATTTGTTTTTATCGCACTGTATGCACGTGCCTCTGCGCTTCCTGTCTCCGGATCTGTATTCTCCAAAATAAAGTGCGGATATAATTTTCCGATTCCCCATTCCTGCATCTGTTTGATAGAATCCGGGTAAGCATCATCGCTGAGTGATTTATAACGGTCATGTCCGAATGGAATAAATTCTCCAAGACGCATTTCCTTTTTAAATCTGTCGTTATCGTTCGCCTGTAACTCTTTTGCTGCATCTGTCAGTTCATATTTGCCATCTGCGTTAATGGTGTAGGTTTCCCCTTCCACACCGTAATTGGTCAGGATCTGACCTTCATCACTTAATAAATAGGTATATAACTGAATTGCTTTTGCCGGATCTTTACAGGTTTTCGATACATAGGTGATCATCCATCCACTGATACCAGCCTGATTTAACTTTGGTTCATAACCTGCGGTGCTCTTTGGTCCATCAATTGCGATATATGCCGCATCTGGATTGGATGTTGCAAACGTTGTTAAAAATCCTGCCTGCTGTGGAGTTCCTTCCATCATAATACATGCGTATTTTCCAATACTCTCTTTTTCCTGCCATGCAGTATTATCATCCGTAAAGCTGTCGTCACTGATACATCCGTTTTTATATGCCTGATTCAAAGTTTTGATCCAGGAAAGATAATCTTCATCCATATCCCTGTCATAGAATGTATTATCATCATTTACAATCGGTGTACCCAGAAAATCCTGTAATTTATCTCCAAGAGAACTTGTTCCATCCGTCTCAAAATTATTGAATCCAAGTGGGATTAAATCCGGGAACTGCTCCTTGATCTGATTTAAAACATCCAGAAATTCTTCCTGTGTGCCCATTGAAGGTTTTCCCAGCGCTTCGTATACATCATTTCGAATTACAAATGCAGTTTTCGCATATATCTCTCCGCTGTCATAATCTTCCTGCGTATTGGAGTAATCCGGATAACCATATGTCTTTCCGTCATCCATAGCAAACCAGCTTAATGTCTGGGCGGAGGCAACTTTGTAAAAATATGGATCATAATTGTCTGCCAGATCCTGCAATGCATATGCCCAGGTATCCGCTTTCTGTGCCACACTTGAGCTGGCATCGAAAATGGTAATGATGTCCGGCATATCTCCTCCTGCAAAAAATGTATTTAACTTTGTATCATCACCGACAACAAAATCAATATTGACATTCATGTCCTTCTGGATCTGTTTTGTGACAACATCATTTCCCCATTCTGTATTCCACCACTCTGCGTTGACATACCAGGTAAGCGTTGTATCCTCTTTTGTATCAAGTTTCCATGCAGGCGTATCAGCATCTAATGTATAGCGTCCACTTTCCACAACGCCATCCTCACCTGTCTGAACCATTGCAGTGTCTTTGCTTTCGCTGCTCTCTCCGCATCCAGCCAGCATACCGGCTGTCATCATTGCTGCCATTCCCAGGCATACCCCTTTTTTCCACATCTGATTTTTCATCACTTTTCTCTCCTTCATTTTTATTCTTTCACTGCTCCAAGCATCATACCTGAAACAAAATGTTTTTGAAGTAACGGATAAATAATAATAATCGGGACCGTTGTTACTACAATTGTCGCCAACTGTATTCCTTTGGATGTTGTCGATAGTGCAACATTTCCGATACTGTTCATGCTTTGTGCCTGCTGTTGCACAATGATCTCATAAAGCTTCATCTGAACCGGATATAAGTCTTTATTTGTCATATATAATTTTGCAGTCATAAAGTCATTCCACTGATACACACCGTTAAATAATGCAATGGTCGCCAGTGCCGGTTTTGAAAGCGGCATTGCAATCGACAAAAATATTTTCCAAACTCCCGCACCATCGATCTGTGCTGATTCTTCCAGCGAAGCCGGTATCTGCCGGAAGAAATTCATCAGGATTACCACGTCATAATAACTGAAAAGCTGTATCTGCTCGCCCATCGCAGCAGCCCGAACAATATCCGCAGTTTTTTCCATACAACCTTCAAAGATTCCCATGTACAGTTCTCTGTCTGTTTTCCGCTCTGCCCTTTTCTTCAATTCCATATAAACAGATTTTTCTGGTTTTTCTTCCAACAGGAAATATCCATACTGATTTCCCTTCTGGATCTGCAGACCTTCCCTGAGTTCGGTTTCAGCCCATTTATGGATTATTTCCGTAACCCTGGACAACTCCTCTGTATCTTTCGCCAGTATACAGATTAATGTCTGATAATTACAGGCACCTGCCAAAATATCTCTGCTGTCTCTCACAATCTCTTCATAACGGATCTCACGTATTCCCTGCATATGAACCGTAATTCTTTCTTCTGTTTCTACCAGACACTTTTCCAGAATATTTTCCAGTTCATCGGAACTCAGATTTAGTTTTCGCAGATAATCATACGCACCAAGTTTCATTGCCTTTTTTACAACATCGAATTCTTCCTGGCAGCTTACTACGATTACTTTGGTTGGAATTTCTTCTTTTTTCAGAAATTCCAGAATTTCAAGCCCGCTAACTTTGGGTATGTTCAAATCGAGAAGAATGATATCCGGACAACTGTTCCGGTTCATTTCCAGTGCTTCTTCTCCATCTGTTGCATCCGGCAACAGCTCCAGTTCCAGTTTTCTCCAGTCTACAAGCTGACGTAGTCCAAGCCTCGCCAAAATTTCATCCTCTACGATCAGTACTTTTTTCATAGAATGTTCTTCCCTTCATCCAGATAATAATTACTGTCTTTTTATCCTATTTTATCACCTTTCTTCTGATTCTGTAATTTTTTTTGGAAGACGTACCCATATTTCAAAACCATTTCTGACCTTTTCATTATAAATCAGTCCATAGGATTCCCCATACAAGAGCTTCAATCTGGAATTCACATTATAAAGTCCAATTCCCGTTACAGCTATCTGGTTCTTCTCTCCCTTCAGAAGATCTTCAATCTTCTTTTTATCCGCAGAATTTCCATTATTAAATACAGATATGACAAAATCATTCTCATACTCTATTGCAGAGACTATGATTTGCCCTGCTGTCACACCTTTTACTCCGTGCAAAATCGCATTTTCTACAATCGGCTGCATGGTAAATGCAGGGATTTCATGATAGAACAGTTCCGTTGGAATTACATTATAATATTGAAACGAACTTCCAAACCGCATCTGCATGATATCTACATATGACTTCAGAAGTGCTGTCTCCTGCCCCACAGTAGTCATACCATTTTTATTACTGTAAACTGCATGTAGGATATCTCCCAATGCCTCCAGTGCTTTCTCTGTGTTTTCATTTCCGCCTTCCCGATTTTGTCCTTCTTTTATAGCCATAATTCTTATGGAATTAACCGTATTAAAGATAAAATGAGGGGAAATCTGCGACATAAGCATTTCATAATGAGCTTTTTCTTTTAATCTGCTCTCTCTTTCCACATTACCCAGAAGCTCTTCAATCTTTTTCCCAGCCTGATTATAGCAGAATACAAATTTACTCATCTCCTGAAAAGAGCCTTGAGGTTCTTCCAGAACTGCCATTCCATTGGGAGCTTTTTCCAGAGTCTGTGCCACTTCAACCAAAGGTTTGGCGATTCTTTTAGAAAAATATAACATGGTGCAGACAGTGAATCCAATCACCAGAAGTAACATTTCCAGAATCCTCTGGAGAATCTTTCTGTTTTCTTTCAGGAAAATTTTCTGGGGAACAAGGTAGACCAGTTTATTGGAAGTATTCTCCAGTTCTCCTTCCATATAATAAAAATCATCCTTCAGATTACCTGTCGTAATTTCATTATCAGAAATCTCCTTTACAATTTCCTGTTCTTTCAGTTCTTTCAGCTGTTTCTGATATTTCTCATTATACGCCATCAATATATCATTGCTTCTGTCCAGGATATAAAGGGCACCGCCTTCCTCTGTCACCATACTTGCTGCCAGTTTTCCCCAGATTTTTTTCTCGGAAAGACGAATCAGCATGATTCCCAGATTTTTGCCGGAATAATCCAGAATTTCCCGTCCCATATAAAAATATTTCTGTATATTGTCATGTATTGTCATTTCCTGGAACATGGTTTCTATGCCTGTACTGTAAGTTATCTTTCTTCCATTCTCCAAAATCTCCTGATACCACTGTTCCTTCTCATAATTTGTTTCTGTCTTACTTAATGTATAAGAACCGATCATATATCCTTTTTTCGTAAGTATAACTACTTTTCCGCCAACGGCATTTAAGACGGAGCTCTCTACATCCGAAATATCATTAGAAAGTTCTCTTTTCGCCTGATAGATCTCGTAGGAATCCCCGTCTTGCTCTAAAATTCGCAGATTTTTCAGTGTATTTTTATTTGTCATCAACATGCTTGTAGCATAATTGGTCACTTCAATCATCGGATCTGTGTTATCCCTGATCTGGGATAGCAAACCTGTCTCATTGTTAATCTTATTTTCCGTGGTAACTTTCTGAAGATAGAAATTCAGAAGCATCAAAGCCAGGCACAACGGCAGCACCACAAAAAGTCCCATATAAAATGTGAGCTGCCTTCTTATGCTCTGGTTACCCGGATTTTTACGTTTGAAACTCATACGCAAATTTCCTCTTTCTACATCTGACCTGTATTTATCCTTTCACTGCACCGGCAGAAAGTCCCTGTACCAGATTCTTCTGCACCAATGCAAAGAAAATCAGAATTGGTATCAGACTGATCACCACCGCTGACATCAGCAGTCCCCAATCTACAGAATACTGTCCTACAAAGTCCTGCATACCAACCTGAATGGTTTTCTTTGAAGTTGTATTAATAAAAATAGAAGCATACATATATTCATCCCAGGATGTCATAAAACAGAACAAGGCTGTAACAAAAAATCCCGGCTTAGCCACATGAATGATCACATGGAAGAAAGATTTCAACCTGCTGCAGCCATCAATCCTGGCAGCTTCCTCCAACTCCCATGGGATGGAAATAAAAAATGCACAGGTATTCCATATGGCAAAAGGCAGGGTAAAAGAGCAGTACATCAGAATCAGTCCTATATAACTGTCAATCAGATTCAACTGTTTCATAATAATATAGTAAGGAATACACAACAGGATTCCCGGAAACATTCTTGTCATAAGAACCGCCATCTTGATTTTCCCGGCACCTACGATTCTATATCTGGTAAGTCCATATGCTGCCATTACTGATAATATCATACAAATCAATGTTGTGACCAGTGTAATAAAAATACTATTCATAAAATATCTTACGAAATTCGACTGAAACAGCACCTGTCTGAAATTGTCAAATGTGATATGTGTCGGTATGATCTGCGATGGATCATAGATCTGTTCCTTTGTTTTCAGGGCAGTCAGTACCACATAGATAAACGGGGTCACTGCAAGAAAAACCATAGCTATTGTAAATACATATGCTACCACATGCCGTATGGCTTCATTTCGTTGTTTTGCATGCATATAGTTTCCTCCTCCCTATTCTTTCTCACTTACCATCTTCAAATAAACTCCGGAAAAAACAGCCATGAATACAAACAATACCACGGATGCAGCTGCTGCAGTTCCGAAATTATGATCAATAAATGCTCTTCTGTATGCATATGTATAAACAATCTCTGTGCTGTACAACGGTCCACCTTTGGTCATCAGCCAGATAGTGTTAAAACAGGACACAATACCGATCAGGTTCAGGATTGTGGAAATAGCCAAAGGTTCTTTGATAATCGGAAGTGTGATCCTCCAGAAACACTGCCAGCGACTGGCACCATCTATTTCTGCACTCTCATACACATCCCCGGAAATTCCCTGCAGTGCAGCCAGAATAAAGATCATCTGAAATGGAATTCCCTTCCAGATTGCCGTCAAGATTACACACCAGAACGCTGATCCCACATTTCCAAGCCAGGATACAGATTCTGTAATCATTCCCAGTTTCACTGCCAGAATATTAATGATACCTACATTTGCATTGTATAAAAAAGTAAAGGTCATAGCTGCTATGGCATGGGGAACTGCCCATGGAACCAGAATCAGGGTTCTGTATACAGATCTTCCTTTCAGTTTCTGGTTCAGTGCAAGTGCAAGAAGCATGGCTGCCACAAGCTGTACCACAAGATTCACCACTGTCCACTTTACTGTATTTCCAATAGACTGTAGGAACACTTTATCTTTGAAAATATCAATATAATTCTGCAGTCCTGCAAAGGTATTAAACGTGGGATCGTTTGGGCGTACAAGGTTATAATTTAAGAAACTCAGATAAATACCTCTGAAAAGAGGATACACGGAAAGCGCCAGAATCGCAATCACTGCAGGTGCCATCAGAAGATATCCCGGAAGATTTTTTTTCAGTTCCAGGCCTTCTTTTCTACATATTTTGGACATAATCTTCCTCCCTTCTCAACGAAGAAGCGCTGCCGCCATTTCACGCCAGCGCCTCTGTTATTATTTCATGTTTGTTTCCCAGAAATTTTTACTGATAGTTAGATGCAATATTTTCATTAAGCTTCTGTGCAAGAGATGTCAGCGCATCTTCAGCTGAGGACTGTCCGTAGTCTACTTCCAGAATGGCATTAGTAATCAGTTCATCGATGGATTTTTCATTGATAACAGCAGGTCTTGCCTTTGTATATGAAAGTTCTTCTGCAAAGACTTTCAACTTATCCTTTCCTTCCAGCGCTTTAGCATAATCATAGTCCTTGCGTGCAGATGCTTTTCCCTCTACACTCATAATAGAATCTCCTTTTTCTGAGTTCAGATACTGAATCAGATCATAGGCAAGTTCTGGATTTTTGCAATTTACATTAATATTCCAAGTCCAACCTCCCAGTATAGTTGCTTCTGTTTTCCCTTTCACCATCGGGGCAATACCATAATCCATATCCGGATTAATATTTTCCACTCCAGTAGAACACCAGTCTCCACCCAGCAGGAAAGTTGCTTCTCCATTTGCAAAGCTTTCATATACTTTGTCCCATGTGGTTGCTTCTTTAAAAGACTCTACCAGACCACCTTTAGAGATCAAATCACAGATATAATTCCATGCTTCTTTTCCCTCCTCATTGTCAATCACTACTTTCGGAACATCTCCGCTTGTATCGATTACCGGACACTCATTCTGATAGAAGAATGAATAGAACGCATACGCACTCTGATAAGTAATAATTCCACCGTATCCTGCCTCTTTCGCTTTATCTACTGCATCCGAAAGTTCTTCCCATGTTGTAGGAACATCAATTCCCAGCTCATCCAAGCGTTCTGTATTATAATAAAGGCCTGTACAGTCCATATACCATGGTACTGAATAATATTTGCCTTCGAATTTGCCGGAATTAAGAGGTCCTTCCTGATACTGTGCAGTAAGTTCTTCATCTGTAGTAAGTTCTTCTAATGGATACAGGAGCCCCATAGCAGCAAGGTCAATGGCATGTCCCGAATTATCCATCACTACAATATCTGCACCTCCGCCTGCCAGAGCAGCAGTCTGGAAAGATTCTTTAATATCCTGCTGAGAAGCACCCTGTAAGGTAATCTTAACTCCCGGATTCTCTTCTTCATATTGTTTAATTACTTTTAAAAATTCTTCACTGCTCGCTCCTGACTCATCAATCCAACTATTTGTCATCAAAAGTGTCAGTTCTCCTTCTTTTTGATCTGAAGTATCGGATGCAGCCCACACACCTGTCTGTGCGCCTAAAACCATAACCCCTGCCAGCATAACAGCTAATGCTCTTTTCTTCATTATATAGTTCCTCCTTCTCATCTTCTCTCTTATATCTCTGTATTTCTGATCTGCTTTCCAATCGATTGTTCTGCTATGCACTTATTAAAACATGAAATCCCTGATTTTTGAATAACGATATTATTCTTTCTTTTTCCATCTTTTCTAAAAAAAAGTAAGGTTAATCGGAATTGGTATTATTTTTATCTTTTTTTATCCAAACATCTAAATTATCTTTATTCTCTTTTCTTTTTTCATCACGTATAATCACAGACATACAAAACAGATGCAGGATTCCTGACATCCTGATGATTTTTTCTATATTAATTTTTTAAGGAGGGTTTTCCATCATGAAAAAACTGAATGTTGCTTTAGTAGGCTTAAGCTTCGGGCTTGAATTCGTTGCTATCTACTGTAAACATCCTGATATTGATAAGGTGTATGTCGTAGATAAAAATGAGAAACTTCTGAATATTGCAAAAGAACGATACAGCATTCCGGATGAACGCTGTTTCACAGATCTGCAGGATGTACTGGATATTCCTGAAATTGATGCAGTTCATCTTGTAACACCGCCAGCAACACATGCTCCGTTTTCTGTACGCGTCTTAAATGCAGGTAAACATTGTGGCTGTACAATTCCTATGGGAATGAGCATCCAAGAATTAAATGACATCATTGCAGCCCGCAAAGCCTCTGGCAAAAATTATATGTTTATGGAAACAACGATTTTCCAGAGAGAGTTCCTCTATATCCAGGAACTTTATAAGAAGGGTGAACTTGGACGTCTCCAGTACATGACCTGTGCACATTATCAGGATATGGAAGGATGGCCGGAATACTGGGAAGGCTTCCCACCACTGATGCACCCAACACACGCCGTTGCTCCTTGTCTGATGCTCGCAGGCCATCTTCCAGACAAGGTTTACGCAAGAGGTTCCGGAAAAATCCGCAAAGAACTGGCTGACAAATACGGCTGCCCGTTTGCATTCGAATCCGCATTTATTTCTCTTCAGGATAGCGATGTAACTATTGAAATGGAACGTTTCCTCTACGGTGTAGCCAGAAGCTATTCCGAATGCTTCCGAGTATACGGTGAAAACGAGAGCTTCGAATGGCAGCAGCTTGGTGATGAAGATCCTGTTCTCTTTACCCGTACAGGAGAACTGGAGAAAGTGGACATTCTGGATGAAGACAGCGAAAAATCCAGTCGTGGATCAGAGATTGTGGAAAAAAGAATCCAGATCCCG
>OHLN01001154.1_pt1 | contig 10132 bp, 7 predicted proteins | sample 1569071 | NCBI WGS metagenome assembly OHLN01 (sample SAMEA3879594, study PRJEB24766) | human gut metagenome | biome: human-associated habitat; feature: feces | place: USA | collected 1985/1987
AAACTGCGAATGTACGGTTCTAAAAGAAGACCATATAGAAATGTATGGGTGCGTTAAAGCGCAGTCAGTGTGGTTCAGTAGAAATTGACCCTACGAACGACCATGTTGTGTTACAGGCACATCCAAGCTGACAGGACTATAGCAGAGATCTAAGGATATATGTACAGATAGGATTATCGGAACGTGGAAAGGCATCAGATTCCATTATGGGATAGCCTGACGAAGAAAATAAGCAGGTGAACTGGTGCTGAAAAGCCGTGATCGAACTTATGATGAGTTCTGCAAAAAAGAGGAACTCGGAGGAATGGTCACAAGTCGGTTGAAATAAAAAGGCATTATTCAGTCTAATGATAAGGATTACGAGTAAGACCAAAAGGGTCACTTTCGAGAGGAGGTGATGCCTTATGCCAAAGAAAAGTAAAACATTATGTGTAGATGACCTGCGTCATGCGGAGTACTACGGGATGCAAGGTACTTTTGATGAACTATATCAAAAAAGTCAGAACGGTGAAGTATTTGAGAATCTTATGGATTTGATACTGAGCAGGGATAACATTTTACTTGCGTACCGAAACATCAAAGCGAACAAAGGCAGCTACACGGCGGGAACAGACAAAAAGAACATCACAGATATTGGGAGTCAAACTCCTAATGATGTGGTAAAAAGAGTGAGATTTATTGTTACGGGAAGCAAACACGGCTACAGACCAAAGCCTGTAAGACGGAAAGATATCCCGAAACCAAACGGAAAAACACGTCCGCTGGGAATCCCATGCATATGGGATAGGTTGATACAGCAATGTATCAAGCAGATCATGGAACCAATCTGCGAAGCAAAGTTCAGCAATAATAGTTATGGATTTCGTCCGAATAGATCCGTTGAACATGCCATTAACAGAACCTACACCATGCTTCAAATGATGAACCTGCATTATGTTATTGAGTTTGACATTAAAGGATTTTTCGATAACGTAAATCATAGCAAGTTAATCAGACAGATATGGTCGCTGGGTATCCATGATAAAACGCTGATTTTTATTATCAAGCGAATACTAACAGCTCCAATTAAAATGCCCGATAATACAACGGTACTGCCCAACAAGGGTACACCACAGGGAGGAATTATCTCACCACTACTGGCAAACATCGTTCTAAATGAATTGGATTGGTGGATAGCTAGTCAATGGGAGGAAAATCCGATTGCTATAAGCAGAGGGCGAGAAAGAATAATCGGAAAAACTAAGGTTTTTGATAAAAGCCAGGGTTATAGGATTATGAAAAACACAGAAATGAAAGAAATGCATATCATTCGGTATGCGGATGATTTTAGGATTTTCTGTAGAACGAAAGAGGACGCAGTCAGGACAAAAGAAGCGGTTACGGCGTGGATTGAAGAGAGGTTGAAATTAGAGGTGTCCCCTGAGAAAACAAGGATTGTGAACACCAGAAAACGGTGGTCAGAGTTTCTTGGATTCAAAATAAGGGTAAGGTTGAAGCATCATAAATATGTGGTGCAGTCGGCAATCTGTGACAAAAAGGTTGAAATTGAAAGAGCAAAGCTAGTGGAACAAGCGAAAAACATCGCAAAACCCCGAGAGAAAAAAAGTTGTTTATCAGAAATTCAGCTATATAACTCTATGGTGTTAGGCATACAGAATTACTATCAGCTTGCCACCTGTATCAGTATTGATTGCAGAGAATTCCATAGGCGAGTAATGACAGTTTTGACGAACAGGTTAAATACAGAAACAGGAAGTATGCTAAAACGTGAGGGTGGAACTATCACCCAAGCAGAAAAGGAAAGATTCGGACAGTCAAAAATGATTCGATATGTTTCAGGAATTGACCAGATGATCTATCCGATTGCATTCATCAAAAATAAAATACCGATGGCGAAGCGATCAATCGTTTGTAGTTATACAAAAGAAGGTCGTGCTCCGATTCATACAGAACTTAACCTTAATCAGTATGTTCTGAAAGGACTGAGAGAAAAAATATCCGTTGGTCATAGCACAGAATACCATGACAGTAAAATATCTTTATTTTCTGCTCAAAAGGGAAAATGTGCAATCAGTGGAGAAGAATTCGCAGATGCGGAACATGTAGCTGTATGGCTCAAAGTATCAAGAGCACTTGGTGGATTTGAAAGATATAAAAACATGGTTCTGATTCACAAAAAATATCTGATTCTGTTACAAGAACTGCCCCAAGCAGTAATAAAAGACCTGATAAAAACACTCAATATCACAAAAAAGATGCTCGTGAAAATCAATAGTCTGCGAGAGCAGGCGAACCTATCAGCAATAATATAAAACTTAAATTTGGTGACTGATTAAATGTCTCGTGAAGACAATCGATGGAGCGCCGGATGCGGTGAAAGTCGCATGTCCGGTGTGAAGTGGGGGAAAAGGTGGAGATAATATCAAAACCTTACCTATCACTATAGGCCGAGCGTCTTTTGTATTCTGCACTGATCGGATACATCTGGTATGAGGCACCAGAGGAAGAACAGAACTTTTCTACTCTGTTGGAATTTATCAATGCCAGTGAGACCAGGGAGGATGATGAAGAATTTAAAAATGCAGTGGATGAATTGTTTGAAGAACTGGAAGCAGAAAATCCGGAACACTTTGCAGTAAGGCAATATCGCAAGTACAAGCTTGCTGCCGGCAAAACTGCAAAATCGATTTTGATTTCCTGTGGTGCCAGACTTGCACCATTTGATATTCAGGAACTAAGAGAAATCATGTCGTATGACGAAATGGAACTGGATATGATCGGTGATCAGAGAACAGCTATGTTTGTCATCATCAGTGATACCGATGACACATTCAACTTTGTGGTAGCGATCATGTACACCCAGCTCTTTAACCTGCTTTGTGATAAAGCGGATGATGAGCATGGAGGCAGACTCCCCTATCATGTACGGCTGCTTCTTGATGAGTTCAGCAATATCGGACAGATTCCAAAATTCGACAAATTGATTGCTACGATCCGAAGCAGGGAAATCTCCGCTTCTATCATTCTGCAGTCACAATCTCAGCTGAAAACCATCTATAAGGATGCTGCTGAGACGATCACAGGCAACTGTGACACCGTTCTTTTCCTGGGTGGAAAGGAAAGTTCCACACTGAAAGAAATATCAGAAACCCTGGGAAAGGAAACCATTGATCTTTACAACACATCAGACACCAGAGGCAGCAACCGCTCCTATGGGCTGAACTATCAAAAGACTGGAAAAGAACTGATGAGTAGAGATGAGCTGGCGGTCATGGATGGAGAAAAATGTATCTTACAGCTTCGAGGAGTCCGGCCGTTTTTAAGCAACAAATATGACATCACAAAGCATAAACGGTACAAAGAGCTTGCCGATTTTAATAAGAACAATGCGTTTGATGTCGAAAAATATCTGGCACACCGACTTGTGATGTCGAAAGATACAGAATTTGAAATGTATGAAGTAACTGTAACACAAGAAGACGTATCAGCGATTGAAGCTGAGGAAAGTGAGGACTGATATGAAAGAAAGAATTCGAGCACCCTGCTACTACTGATAAGGGTACAAAAAGGTCTGAATAAAAGGGAAAGGAGTAGAGCCAAACGCTTACAGACCATAAGAAAAAGCGTTTGTTCATACATTTGATTATGGCTTTTTTTAGCAGTGCAATCAATATCCTTCAGACACTGGTCGTTGCAATCGGTGCCGGTCTTGGTGTCTGGGGCGTAATCAACCTGATGGAAGGTTATGGAAACGACAACCCGGGTGCAAAATCCCAGGGAATTAAGCAGCTGATGAGCGGTGGTGGTGTTATCCTGATCGGAACACAGCTGATCCCGCTTCTGAGTGGATTATTTGGTTAAGAGAAAGGAGTAGAGATCCATGTTCAGTCAGATTTTTGATGCGATTGAGGAATGGATGAGGGAACTCTTAACCGGGATGATCACTTCCAACCTGGACACGATGTTTACTGATGTCAATCAAAAGACTGGTGAGATCGCTACCCAGGTTGGACAGACCCCGCAAGGGTGGAACGGCAGCATATTCAGTATGATCCGGAACTTATCGGATTCCGTGATCATGCCGATCGCAGGTATTATTATCACACTCGTACTCTGCTACGAATTGATTTCTATGCTGACCGAGCGCAACAACATGCATGATATTGATACCTGGATGTTTTTCAAGTACTTCGTAAAAATGTGGATCGCTGTATATCTGGTGAGTAACACATTTACGATCACAATGGCGGTATTCGATGTGGGCCAGCACGTAGTTAATTCTGCGGCCGGTGTTATCACAGGAAGTACCGCCATTGATATTTCTTCGGCATTGACGGATCTTTCCGCAACACTGGAAAGTATGGAAATCGGAGAACTTGTTGTATTGGCGCTGGAAACCCTTATCGCCGGCTTCTGTATGAGAATCCTGTCTGTACTGATCACAGTGATCATGTATGGACGTATGATAGAGATTTACCTATATACCTCAGTTGCGCCGATTCCATTCGCAACTATGAGTAACAGAGAATGGGGACAGATCGGCACGAATTATTTCAGAGGACTCTTTGCCCTGGCTTTCCAGGCATTTCTGATGATGGTATGCGTTGCAATCTATGCAGTGCTTGTTGCAGGTATCCAGTATTCAGATAATCTGAGTTCTTCATTATTTGGCGTTATGGCTTACACAGTGATCTTATGTTACAGCCTCTTTAAGACGGCATCCTTAAGTAAGTCGATATTTAACGCGCACTAAATTACAGGAAGGAGTGAAAATCATGGCATATGTCAGCGTACCGAAAGATTTAACGAAGGTAAAGAATAAAGTAGCATTTAACCTGACCAAAAGACAGCTGATCTGTATCGGTATAGGTGCTGCAATGGGAATTCCAAGCTATTTCCTCTTGCGTAATGTGATGGGAAACAGTAATGCAGCAACGGTCATGGTGCTTTTGATGTTACCGGCATTTTTATTTGCCATGTACGAAAAAGACGGGATGCATCTGGAAGATGTTCTGATGCATATGATCCGGGTGAAGTTTCTTCGTCCACCCGTCAGAAAATATGAAACTGAAAACTATTATGAGACAGATCCGGAACAGATCAGACAGTCTCCGGATACAGGAAAACCGAAAGGAGGAAAAACGGTTGCGAAAAAAGAAAAATAAGAAAACTGTCGCAGATACCGGATACAAAAAAGTAGACAGAAAAGAGAAAAAGAAAAAGGAAAAGCAGGAGGAAAAACGCAGGCAGAAAAAACTGTCTGTTCAGCAGTCGATCGCTTATAAGGAAATGGGAAGAGATGGAATCTGCAGGGTACAGGGAAAAATGTATTCTAAGTGCATCCGCTTCTATGACATCAACTACCAGCTGGCTCAGAACGAAGATAAAAATGCAATCTTTGAAAACTGGTGTGATTTCCTCAATTACTTTGATGCCAGTATCCATTTTCAGCTGAGCTTTATCAACCATAAGAGCAGCATGAAGGAGTTTGAGCAGGTCATCCGGATCCGACCACAGGAGGATGCTTTTGATGATGTCCGTATGGAATACGCAAAGATGTTGAAACAGCAGCTGGCAAAAGGAAACAACGGTCTGGTGAAGTCAAAATATATCACCTTTTCCATCGAAGCGGATAATATCCGGGAAGCAAAGCCAAAGCTGGAACGTATTGAATCAGATATCCTGAACAACTTCAAGATCCTTGGAGTTCCGGCATATCCGCTGAATGGCGTGGAACGTCTGCAGATACTGTATGAGACTTTCAATCCGGATATCATGACAGACTTCCAGTTTGATTATGGTTCCATGATCCGTACTGGACTCAATACCAAAGATTATGTGGCACCGACCAGTTTTGTATTCAAGGACAGAAATACATTCCGTATGGGAAATACCATCGGAGCAGTCTCTTATTTACAGATCCTGGCACCAGAGCTTACAGATAAAATGCTGGCAGAATTTCTGGATATTGATAAGAATCTCATCGTCAACCTGCATGTCCAGTCTGTGGATCAGATGAAGGCAATCAAGCTGGTAAAAAGCAAAGTGACGGATATCAACCGTATGAAAATCGAAGAACAGAAAAAAGCAGTCCGGGCCGGATACGATATGGATATCATTCCATCGGATCTGAACACGTATGGCGGAGAAGCTAAGCGTCTGTTAGAAGACCTGCAGTCACGAAATGAGCGTATGTTCCTTGTAACAGCGCTCTTTTTAAATACAGCAAAGACCAAACAGGCACTGGACAATGCCATCTTCCAGACTGCCGGAATTGCACAGAAATACAACTGTGTACTGAAACGTCTGGACTATCAGCAGGAAGAAGGACTGATGAGCAGTGTTCCGCTGGGAGTCAATCATATCCCCATCAAACGTGCACTGACCACGACCAGCACTGCTATCTTCGTACCGTTTACCACTCAGGAACTTTTTATGGCAGGAGAATCCCTGTATTACGGATTAAATGCACTCAGCAACAACATGATTATGGTGGATCGTAAAAAGCTGAAAAACCCGAATGGACTAATCCTTGGTACACCTGGATCCGGTAAATCCTTTGCTGCAAAAAGAGAAATCACCAACGCTTTCTTTGTCACGAAGGATGACATTATCATCGGAGATCCGGAGGGTGAGTATTATCCACTGGTCCATGCACTTGGCGGACAGGTCGTACACATTTCACCGACCAGTAAGGATTATATCAATCCGATGGATATCAATATGGATTATTCCGATGATGACAATCCACTTGGAGTGAAATCCGATTTTGTCCTGTCTTTATGCGAGCTGATCATGGGAAGCAGGGATGGAATTGAAGCAGAGGAAAAATCAGTGATCGACCGCTGTCTTCCACTGGTGTATCAGAAGTACTTTGCAGATCCAAAACCGGAAAATATGCCGGTTCTCGGTGACCTGTATGACTGTCTTAGAAAGCAGAAAGAACCGCAGGCCCAGAGAATTGCAACAGCGTTGGAAATCTATGTAAATGGATCACTGAAAGTATTTAACCATAGAACCAATGTGGAATTGAATAACCGTATTGTCTGCTTTGATATCAAAGAACTTGGAAAGCAGCTGAAAAAGATTGGAATGCTCATCGTTCAGGATCAGGTATGGAACAGAGTTACGATCAACCGTGGCATCAAATCTACCAGGTACTATATCGATGAGTTTCATCTTCTGCTCAAAGAAGAACAGACAGCAGCTTATTCCGTAGAAATCTGGAAGAGATTCAGAAAATGGGGAGGCGTACCGACTGGAATCACACAGAATATCAAAGATCTTCTTGCCAGCAGGGAAATTGAAAATATCTTTGAGAACAGTGATTTTATCCTGATGCTGAACCAGGCGGCAGGTGACAGACAGATCCTTGCAAAACAGTTGAATATTTCCCCATATCAGTTGTCTTATGTGACGAATTCCGGGGAAGGAGAAGGACTTCTTTTCTATGGAACAACAATTATTCCATTTAAGGACAAGTTCGATAAGAACTTGAAGCTGTACAGTTTGATGACTACAAAACCGGAAGAAGTTGAAAAACGAGAGAAAGAAATGGAGGCGGAAAAGCATGAAGGAAATCGATAAGATCCGAATCAGGCAGTGGAACCAGGATAATCCTTACATTCAGATGAAAAATCTGGAAAATGCGCAGCCTGGATACCGTGTTCATACAGTTAATGACGATCATCATCTGTATGAGCTTCCGCTGGAAACACAGAATATTATCCTTGACTGGGTATTCTGGAATTTCTATCCGGCACAAAAGATCTACCCACATCTTACCAGTGATGATCTGAAAGAAGTTTTGTATAAACGAACCCAGATCCATCTGTACAATAACCAGTTCAAGGAAGCCATGCTGATCAATGGATTCTGGCCAAGAGATCCGAGTGAGCTGAACTGGGTATTTCATATTCAGGCAAGCTCTCCGGCAATCAGGACACAGGCAGATGGTTATCCTGGTATCCCGATTATAGGACGCCAGGAACTGAATGAGTACAGAAAGAAAAGTTGTGCCAGGAGGTGATGACCTATAGCTGGAAAAGAATTTAAAGGCAAAGATAAAAAGGTCGCAAAGATGACCAGGGATGGTCTGACAGAAGAAAATCTTCGTGATGGTAGTGTAAAAGATATCAGTCACAGGAGTCGAGGACGACCGGAAAATAAGGAAGAATTTGTTCCTGAACGGGAACGGAAAAAGGCTGAGAATGAAGATTCAAAATCGGGAAAAGGTAAACGACTGCAGATGGAAAAAATCCGGAAATCTTCTGTCCGGCAGGAAGCTGTTGAGAATACAGTTGAAGTTACACCGGAAGAAAAAGTATCCGGATATCGAAAGAAACTGCATCGCCATGAAAAAATCCCGGATGATGATAACAATCTGAACAGCCAAAAGAAATCCATTCGGAAGAAACAGCTGCAAAAACAGATGACCAAAGAACAGGCAAAAGCCGGAAGATTATCCTTTGATGATGAAGGAAATCAGATGGTGAAAGGTGCTGGCATGAAACCGGGAGGGACAGCCGGGAAATACATTGCCACACAAGCTGTTATATCTGGCATGAAAGCAGTCTCTTCCGAAGAGGAAGAAACAGATGAAAATGCAGGTGTGGAAAGTGCCAGACTTGCAGAGCGTGAAACAGAAGCTGCGTTACGTGGTCTGCGTCATGCTCAGATTCGAAGCAAACGAACGGATGTGAAAACCCATCGCAGAGGTTATCGTGAGGCTGCCGTAGAAAAAAAACTGAAATTTGGTTCTGCAGAAAGTATGGAAGGAGTCAAACATACAGAATCGGTAAAGAACGCTGAGCAAAAGAGACATTTCTATAACCGCTTCTTTCAGAAAAAACGATATAAGGATGCATACCGGGCAGCCAGAGCCGGAAAATCCGCTGGCAGTCTGGGTGGAGCAACAACCATTGCCGGTGTCGAGAACATGACGGTAAAAGCAAAGATCGCCTTGAAAGAGATCATAAAGCGTAATCGTGCCATGTTCGCAGGCATCGGTATTTTTGCGCTTCTTTTTCTTGTCATAGCGGTATCTCTGGGAAGCTGCAGTGCTTCTATCGAGGGTGCTGGATCTGTGATCGGTATTACAACGTATCCAAGTTCAGACGAGGATATTTATGCTGCTGAAAATCAATATGCTGCTTTGGAAAGTGCCTTGAATCAGCAGATCAATGAGATGGAACGAAGACATCCAAATTATGACGAGTATCAGTACAACATTGCTGAGATTGGTCATAATCCATACCATCTTATCTCGTATCTTACTGCAAAATATGGGGACTGGACGTACTCAGATGTTGAAAACGAGCTGCAATCTCTTTTTGAAGCACAATATCATCTGAATACAGAAGGTCGAACAGAAACGGTGACAGAAACTAGAAATGTTCGCGTTGGAGAATCATTGGGACAGGTAGTGACAAGCGGATATTGTAATTGTCGAATCTGTTGTGGTGTATGGTCCGGAGGTCCAACTGCCAGTGGGGCATATCCTACTGCAAACCATACCATTGCTGTAGATGCATCCAATCCATTTGTGCCGATCGGAACTAAGGTAGTAATGAATGGTGTGGAATACACGGTTGAGGATACCGGAGCCTTTGCACGATATGGTGTGCAGTTTGACGTTTACTATGATAACCATGCTGCCGCTTCTGCTCATGGACACCAGACCTGGGAAGCCTATATCGCAGATGACAATGGCAGTCAGGAAGTAACCGTTACCAGTACAAGCACCAAGAAGATTCTGTATGTGACACTGACAAATGGAAGCTTTGATGCTGTGGCAAGAGCCAATCTGAATGCGGAGCAGCTGATCATCTATAATGCATTAAATACGACCTATGGAAACAGAAATTATCTGTGGGATGTAAACAATGTGACCAGTGGATCAGGCGGTAATGGAATGAGCTATGAGATTCCACCGGAAGCACTGCAGGATGAAGAATTTGCCCGGATGATCCGGGAAGCGGAAAAATATCTGGGAGTACCTTATGTATGGGGTGGTTACTCTCCGTCCGGATTTGATTGCTCAGGTTTCGTATCCTATGTCATTAACCACTGTGGTAATGGCTGGAACTATGGACGATTGACCGCGGATGGATTAAGAGGCGTATGTACTTAT
>OHLN01001155.1_pt1 | contig 10129 bp, 7 predicted proteins | sample 1569071 | NCBI WGS metagenome assembly OHLN01 (sample SAMEA3879594, study PRJEB24766) | human gut metagenome | biome: human-associated habitat; feature: feces | place: USA | collected 1985/1987
ATATCCATCGTACCAGTCTCTGAGCTCATTTTCTTTTTCTGACATACCATAATACGCAAGCAGTTTCTCTATTTCTTTCTCTGTAAAACCAAAAAAACTGTCGTATTCTTCATCCATCACAGTATTTACTGAAAGGTTATTCAGTCCACTGAAAATACTCTCCTGTGCGATCCGCAGAATTCCTGTCAAAAATCCATAAGACAAGTTCTTGTTATCTTTAAATGCACCAGAGAAAAAAATTCTCATAAATCCGATAATTTCATCGTAGAAATCTTTTGAATATCCCTCCTGAATAGGTGTATCATATTCATCGATAATGATAATCGGAGCCTTACCATAATGGACTGTAAGCATTTTAGATAACCGCTCAAGTGCAGACGTAAGCTCCACATCATTTGCCAGAGCTCCTAAGATCTTCTCGAAATATTCTCTTTCATACTGAGAGATCCTGTCACTGCTCAGTAATTCCTGATGCCTCCCATATTCTTCCTGAAGTAATCCTCGGATTTTGCCTATGGTTGCTTCCCACGTATCGAATTTTACATCTTTGAACGTGATATATATAACCGGATATGCTCCCTGCTGTTTTCGATAAAACTCACCGCAATCCCATATCTTTTTATCCTGAAAATATACAGAATTGTCCTCATCCGTTTTTTCAAAAAAGACCTTCAGCATATCAACTGCCAATGTTTTTCCAAATCTTCTTGGTCTGGTAAATAATGAGACTAATGGTTTTCTGTCCAAAAACTCTTTGATCAGCAGCGTCTTATCAACATAATAATACTCCGATTGTGCACGTACATAATCCGAAATTCCTACTGGCAGTGTTTTTTTCTCTTTTCCTGTCTTTTTTCTGCTATATTTCCCGGTTGATATTCTTCCATCCAGAGGTTTTTCTGCATCGTCAGGAATTAACCAGGTTCTTTTTTCTTTTACTGCTCCCTGAATTCTTCCGTTTTTACACATTGCATTTACTGTACGAGGCGTAACATTCCACTCTAACGCCTTTTCACTGCATGTTTTCATCAAAACCACCTCCGTTTATTTGTAATTTTCCAATTCTTTATACGTAAATTATACTATTTAAAACGTAAAATATCAATTCCATTCGATATTTTGCGTTTGAAATTAACATTTTACGTTTATATTTCAACCTTATAACCAATTTCATTTTATAAATCATCTAATGTAGAAAAGCCAGCAAAAAAGATCTACTCAATCTTTTTGCTGACTTTCATTCTAATCCCGACGCTAAAAAATATTACTTTCTGTACCTGATATTCTATTTACTCAAATTTATAGATATCTCCACTCGGCACATAATGCACCGGCACCGCATTCCCGATCACTTCCGGAATCCAGTCCGCGGCATACTTCATTCCAAGCTCCTCCAGATTGAAATGTCCTACATTGAATGCTGCTTTCACTTTTCCGAGCTGTACTGCATCTCTGATATAAGACATCACAGTCCAGTCGATTGTCTCTCCCGGAATGATTGCATCCACATCTTCCTCTTCCATTATACGGATCACTTCGGTTGCATACTCCTTACAGAAGCCATCTCCGGTTGTTGGCTGATGTTCAAATATATTCGGCAGTAAATGTCCGACCATCGCAACTTTCTTAAGCTTATCCTTCGGATTTCCAATATAGCGGATTCCGTTTAAACACATCTTCTCTTTCAATAATGCATTCATCTTTTCCACTGTCATATCCGGAAACTCAAAGTACATTGTCATTCCTTCTGTATCTGCATTTACACGATATTGTTCCCATCCAAGATATTTGATCACTCCAGTGAAAATACCATCTGGATTGTGTGCATGTGTATGGTCATGATCTCTCCAGACCGCAATTCCATACTGATCTAAAAGTGCTTTTTTCTCCTCATAGATCTTGTTCTCAAATCCCGCTCTCCAGTCCGGATAATCCGGTGTAGAATAATAGGATGGTTCATGTACATATAAAAGATTGCATCCTAACGCTGCTGCCTTTTTAATTACTTCCACAGTTGGTACAAGTGCTGATACAATGCCTGTACATTCGTCGTCCGGATTTCCTGATTTGAAACCGTCGCATCCATCATAGGATGCATCGAATTTTGGATGGTACTCTAAAATTTTGTCTGTAATTTCTCTGATTGTCATATTTTTTTCCTCCTATACAATATAAGTAAACGGTTCTTCCGCATCCACAAAGGTAACCGGAAGATCTTCTGTGATACTCTTAAGCCATGCTGGAAGATGTTTCATGCCCCACTCTTCACTCCGTTCATGCCCGAGCACTAACATACCTTTTTTCATGCCAAGCTGTGCTGCATCCCTTACATAAGCAGAAAGTGTCCACTCTGTGATATCTCCGCAGATCACAACATCAATATTTTCTGCATGCATATGACGCATCGGAAGATTCTCCTGTCCAAGTCCAAGACTTCCGCCTCCGACCAACGCACTGACTCGTTTTACCGGCATCTTTGGATCACCAACAAGCTGTACCACCTTCATATCCAGCTCTTTCTGGAAAAAATGTGCCAGCTCCTCCAGGGTTGTTTCCGGAAGCTCATAAACTGCTCCAAACCATCCAAGGTCACCGTCATTTACACGGTATTTTCCCCAATCTAATTCTTCATCAAAACCACGGTAAATACCGTCATCTACATCCATATGCATATGGTCGTGAAAACGCCAGATCGCGATCTGATGCTCCTTGATCAGCTTTTTCTTTTCCAGATAAACCGGATCATCAGAAAGCCATTCTGTATCATCTGCCCCTGAAAACCAGGTTGGCTCATGTGTGATAATAAAATTTGCTCCCAGGTCGATTGCCTGTCTGATCACATCAACGGTTGCCATAAAAGTCGAAACAACTCCCTTTACTTCCATGTCCTAGCTTCCCGTCATCAGATGATCGCATGTCTTTTCTTCCGGAAGCGGTGTCACGCCGGTCTTCTCGCTAATCTTATTTACTAACTCTCTTACTGTCATATTCTTTTCTCCTAAAAAAGCAGCCCACGCAGAAGAAATATGCACACGAACACGAACTACTATTTCTTCTGTGCAGACTGTCTACACTTCTCTATGAAATTAACCCTTTACGGCTCCGACAACAACACCCTTTACCAGATATTTCTGTACAAAAGGATAGATCAGCATAATCGGAAGAATTCCGATCACTGCCATGGCCATTCGGATAGATGTTCCCGGCAAGTCGATCGCACCTGTTCCGATCAGGGCTGCATTCGAGCTGGAACGCATTGCCTGAATATTATTCATGATCTTCATTAACAACTGCTGGATACTATACAGCTTTTCATTGCCGATATAATACAGACCGTTTGTCCAGTCATTCCAGTAGCAGATACCTGTAAACAAACTGATCGTTGCTACGGTTGGAACCGCTAACGGAAGCATGACTTTAAAGAAGATTTTCAGTTCAGATGCACCATCTAACTGTGCTGCCTCGATCAAAGAATCCGGCACACTGTTCTGATAATAGTTTTTTACAAGAATAACATTAAATGCACTTACCAGATAGTTCGGAATGATCAATGCCCAGATCGTATTTTTGATATGGAAAAATTTTGTCCACATAATGTAAGACGGTACAATACCACCATTAAATAACATTGTAAAAAATACGAAAAATGCCAGTGCGTTACGATACTTGAAAGATTTTCTCGACATTGGATATGCGAGCATGGTTGTGATAATTACGCTTAATGCGGTACCAACAAAGGTTACCAGGAAAGAAACTCCATAAGATCTTAAGATCATAATACTCTGCTTTACCATGTAATAATAAGCATCTAAGCTCCACTGTTCCGGCCAGTAAGTATATCCGTTTCGGATCAGGGATGACTCCGCCGAAAATGATGCAATGACAATCAACAGGATTGGCAGCATTGCAATGATGACTAATATGGTAAGGATGATCGTTGCCACCCGGTTAAAGCTTTTACTTTCGGTCATATCTCTGCCCCCCCCTAGAATAATGCGTTTTCAGAATCTACTTTACGTACGATGCCATTTGCGATCAATACAAGAGCAAATCCCACTAATGACTGATAGAGTCCGGCTGCTGCTGACATACCAACATCATTTAATTCCATCAATCCACGGTATACGTAGGTATCAATGGTCTGCGTTACATTAAATAATGCTCCTGAGTTCTGTGGTACCTGATAGAACAGACCAAAGTCAGAGTAGAAAATTCTTCCAATCGACATTAAGGTCAATGTGATAACCGTCGGTTTTAACATTGGCAGCGTAATTCTGAAAATCTGCTGCATTTTGGTTGCACCATCAATCGCTGCGGCTTCATAAATAGATTTATCAATACCTGAAATACTTGCCATATAAACAATTGACTGATATCCCATGTTCTTCCAGAGATTTACGATGATAATAATTGCCGGCCATGCTCCGGTGTAGGAATACCATGATACCGGGTCTAATCCAAGTCCTGCAAGGATTGTTTTATTGATAAATCCGGTATCCGCATTTAAAAATGCATAGGCTATAAATCCAATAACGACCCAGGATAACAGGTTCGGCAAAAGCAATGCTGCCTGGAAAAATTTAACGCGTGTTTTTTTTCCAAGTTCACACATCATCACAGCAATTGCAATTGCAACGATCGTTCCGATAATAATGAAAGCCACATTATATAAAATTGTGTTTCTGGTCATAATCCAAGCATCTTTGGTCTTGAACAAAAACTGGAAATTCTGAAGACCGCACCAGTCACTTCCGAATACACCTTTTCTAAGACTATAATTCTTAAATGCCAGGAAAATACCAAACATTGGTATATAATTATTGATCAGTAAGTAGACGATTCCCGGCAGTGCAATCATAAAGAGCGGCAGATTTTTAAATTTTCTTTTTTTGCTTTTTGCAATTGCCTTTTCCATTCTATTCTCCATTTCTGTAGAACTGCCGCATTTTCATGCGGCAGCCTTTTGATATCTGTGAAACCGTGTCACTCTGTTTTATTTCTGCTGTGCAACCCAAGCATCTAACTGCTCCTGTTTTGCATTTAAAATATCCTGGTATCCGGCATCATCCAATGCTTTTACAAATTTTTCAATTTCTGTATCCGGATCTAAGCTTCCGCAGTTTAATCCCGGCATATACTGTTTGATAACATTGTTTACTGCGGTGTACTGTGTCTTCACACTGCTGGAATCAAAGGTGAAGCCCATTGCAGGAGATGTCTTTGCAATCTTGTTCTGCTCTAATTCCCAGTCAAGAGATGCCGGATCAGATCCTTCTAGGCAGTACATTAAGAAATAATTTCCTAATGTTCCACAGCTTAACTGTGCTGTATATGGTACGGTTGTAGAATCTTCTCCTTCTGGATAAGAAACAGTTCCATCATCGTTTTTCACATAGTCTCTTCCCTCAATACCATAGATCAGTAAGTTGATTACATCCGCATCTGTATAAGTAAGGTTTAAGAACTTCATAGCAGCTTCCGGAACATCTGTTGTGGAAGAGATCATCCAGCTTACCATATTAACATCACCAGTGGAAAGATATGCATCGCCGATCATTTTTGCCCCGATCGGATATCCGCCGCACTGAGCCTCTAAGGATGCTGCTGTGTCAGCTTCCGGATAGCTATATGCTGCGATGTAGCAGAAGTAGTTACCGGAACTCATTGTCTCTGCTGCTGCACTTGTCGTTGTTGCTGCATCCTGCATTACAAGACCATCATTGTACCAGCTTCTTACTAACTCACATCTCTCTTTATAGATATCTGTAGAATATAAATCTGTTACCGTAAGGTCATCACCCATTAACACACCTGTTGGAGAATACATAGAATCTGTCAGGAAATCAACATCTCCCCAAGTAACATCTAAACCGATACGGCCTGGTTCTACTGGTGCAAGCGGGATCATATCCGGATAAGCTTCCTTCACCTGTTTTAAAATATCAGTAACATCTTCAATGGAATTAACAGAACTCATATCCAGTCCAAGCTCATCTGCGATATCCTGTCTGTAGATAACCATTGGTGTTAATGCGATTGGTTTTAAAGTCGGTGTACCGTAAATTGTTCCGTCGGCTGTGCAGGCTGCAAGCCAGTCCTCTCCGATCGCATCTACAATTCCCTGTCCATACTGATCTAATAAATCATTTAACTCATATGTCATATCAGTAGATACATAATTATTAAAATCACCAAGGGATTCATAAATATCGATTTTTTCTCCGCCCTGTAAAGCAAGACTTACTTTGCTCGGATAATCTGCAAATGCGATCGGTTCTAACGTAACCTCCACACCGATCTTCTCTCTTGTGATCTTATTGATTTCCTCTTCTACAACATCTAAGTCTTCCTCTGTCGGGATATTATTAAATGTACTGTATGCATAAGTAACCTGCTCATAATCTCCGTCTGCTTTTGTGCTTCCAGTCTCAGTTCCTGCTGCAGATCCGTTAGAATCTGAGCTTCCTCCACATGCAGTAAGACCTACTGTCATTGCAGCTATTAATAAAGCTGCCAGAACTCTTTTGTTTTTCATCTGAAAAACCCTCCTCTTTTTTTTGATAGTATCAATTTATCAGATTTATCTCGTTCTTTCTTTCAAAAAAAGGATACATACTTTCAAAAAAAAGAGAACCAAATCTGATTCTCTATTTTTTGCAATATTGATTTGGCGACACGCCTGTATATTTTTTAAATATCGTAGAAAAATAAGTAAAATTGTCAAATCCTACTGTTTCTGCCACATCACTCACACGCTCACCGCGCTCTAACATTCTTTTCGCCTCATCAATCCTGTATTCTGTTATCGTATCTTTGATTGTTCTACCAGTTAATTTCTTATAAGTCTTTGATAAATATTCCGGTGCCAGATAAAACTGTTCTGCAATCTCAGTTCTTCCAATATTTTCTCTGTAATGCTCCCTGATATATTGATCAACCTTCTCGTTGAGACTATAATTCTTTTGGACACTTTCCTCATATTGGAAAGTACAGTCAATCAGATAATTTGTCCACCTTATCATATCCAATACAGATTGCGAAGCTTTCTGACCTAACTGATTTAAGTTATCATCCACAAATAAACCTGATATCTGAATCTCTTTTTTTCCAAAATAAGTATAAACCGCCTGAAGAATTTCCTCTTTCCCTCTGGATAAAACCCGATCACTTAAAGTCTTATCATAAATCCTTTCATGTAGCATTGCTTTCATATAACTTAAAATTTCTAATTTTTTCTTTTCGGATAAAAATTGTTCTATTTTATCAACCTCAAAAACATTTTTAATGTTTTGCTGAATTTCTGCTGCGTCATCCTCCTGAAAATAACTGCCATAAAATGCAACGTTCCTTTCAATCAGATTCTGCTGCCGGTGGAATGTTTTATAAAAATTTTCTATCTTACAAGGCTTTCCTACACACATGGTAATTTCAGATGAAAATATTTTTTTAAAAACTGTGTGTAATAATTTGCAACACTGTTTTAATTCTTCACTGTCTTTTTTCTGGCAAACCGTCGCAACAATATAATAATTATCATAGTCCATTGACACAACCGAGCTATTATCAGGACATCCGCAAAAAATCTCTGAATGAATATTCTCAACTACGAAAAGCATTAGATCCGGGCTCATTTTTGCTCGGTCTTTTTTGATTTCTGTTATCTTGGAAACAATCAGATTATAATCCTGTTCTACGTTAATCTGCAATTTACGGTTTTCGATTTCATTCTTTATAATCTCGTTTTTCCCTGCAATATGTCCCGATAATATTTCACTCCAGAAAGCAACCTGAACATGATTCTGGTTCTCCTTTAACCATTTTCCATACTCACTGTTTTCCTGTAATTTTTGAGTTTCCATGCGTTTTAAAATAATCTTCTTTAAAGCTGCCTCCATAACGTTCACATCAAAAGGCTTTAATAAATACTCACATGCCTGATACTTAATTGCATTGGATGCATAGTCAAAACTCTCATGACAGGTCAAAAGCAGAAAATCTCCCGGAAGCTCTTCTCTCCGAAACCACTCCAGCAAATCGATTCCAGATCCCTGTGGCATCTCAATATCACTGATTACAATATCAATATTATGTTCTTTTAAAATCTCTTTTGCCAGCTGGATATTATAAGCTGTAAATATATCTGAAACACCAAGTTCTTTCCACTTTACTGAATTTTTAATGACATCCACCGTTGCCATATCGTCATCTACAATTAAAACCTGCATTTGCACAATCCTCTTTTGTAATCTTATTAATCCATTTTTATCTGTTTCTGTTCTTTCATTTCCTGTACTGCATGCGCTGGTATCCGGAATGTATTTTTACATCCATGTGGTTCAATATTACTGATTGTAAATAATCCTTCACGCTCATACATAAGTTCCATCATCCGTTTCACACTCTTTAAACCTACACGCTCCCCTGTCTTTGAAATCGTATTTTCCTGATTTTCAAAAAATTGGAGTACTTCTTTAGGATATCCGGCTCCATCATCTTCTACCTCAACATAAAGCATCTCCTCGCCATTTACATCCGCTTTTGATGCTTTGATTAGAATCGTAAGCATCTGATTGATATTTACTGCATACTTATACTCATTTTCTATGATTGTATGGATAATCATCTGTGGAATCTTCCACTCTCTCACTTCCGGATTAATGTCTATATAGTAAAACACGCATCCCGGATATTTCAACTCCTGCATTTCAAAATAATTCTCTACATGTGTTACTTCTTCCTGCAGTGACACTGTATGCAAACCTGCACGGAACATATAGCGTATGTTCTTTGACAGCGCACTGATATAGCTTTCAATTTCTTTATTTTTTCCCTGCTGGCTCAAACTTGAGATTGTGGTCATTGTATTCAGGAAGAAATGTGGTCTTATCTGAAGTTTTATGCATTTAAGTTCTGTTTCCTGCAGATCTATCTGTTTTTCGTAGCTTTGGATTTTTAACTTCATGATCTCATCCATCAGACGGTTAAACGCATCTTTTAATACAATAAATTCATTGCTTTCAAATTCTTTTGTAATACGATATTCTCGATTTCCAGTCTGCATCTGTTCCATGCTTCTCTGCATATGTCCCATTGGTGCAAGCATTTCTCTTCGCAAAAAGTTAATAAAAAACACTGAAAAGCCTGCCAGTATCAGTATTACGAATAATACTAATATCATGTTCCACCGGATTTGTCCAACAACCTGAGACTTACTTACATACGCCGATAACTGCAATTTCCCATCGGCAAGTGTATAATCATTCTTATACACACCGAGACTTTGAGGTGTCGCCTGTAATTCTTTCCCAATTTCACAGGTAAATTCCTGTTTTCCACATCCACCCCATACCTTTTGCTGCTCATCTTTCAATAATATAAAAATTTTCTGCAAATTCTTTTTCGTTACATTGTCCATAAAATGATCAACAGAAATGAAAATACCGGCTGATCTTCCCTGCCATACATACATCTTGGACACATAATTCTGCAATCCAATCCGCACAATCATCCACTCTGCTTTTGCACTACCTTCCTTTGCTCTCTCCAAGGCATATTGACGTAAATCTTCACGTTCCTGATAAGCCATATCGCTATTCTCATAATCCAGACAGCTTCCATATGTACTATCTCCAATCACAACGGCATCCACATACTGATCGTAAGTAATCTGCTCCTGTATAATTTTTTTTATCTCTATGGAAGCATAATATCGTTCTGATTCTTTTTCGCTCTGAAGCATATCATAATCATTATTTTTATAAATCAAACGCTCTAACAGCATGTCTGCATTCTCAAGTTTATTCTCAAGTTCTTTTCCATATAACTGAAGCAGATTTCTGCTACTTGTCTGCATGTTTTCCAAAACTGTGTAATATGAGACACAAATATAGGTAACAATTACAATTCCAAGCAATGCACTTTGAATTACAAACATATGGATTGTCTGACTAACTAACGATTTATTTTTATTCTTTTTCTTCATATTGTGCCTCATTGCAATCTAATCTTTGTTTTTCTTTTCGAATCCGATTAACTTCAGTTCCTATCATACCTTTTTTTATGTTTTCTGAAAAGAATTTTTTAACTGAACAAACTTCTCCAACCTGCCGATATATAAATTATCGAAACA
>OHLN01001159.1_pt1 | contig 10086 bp, 10 predicted proteins | sample 1569071 | NCBI WGS metagenome assembly OHLN01 (sample SAMEA3879594, study PRJEB24766) | human gut metagenome | biome: human-associated habitat; feature: feces | place: USA | collected 1985/1987
GCCCGCGGCGAATTGCGAAGCACCCTGAGCAGAGCGGGCTCTTGCCGCTGTTCGGCCAACAACATCAATGAAGGCCGACTTGTTCTAGTCAACCTAATTGTCTGGTGAATTACCGGTAGAATGTGTAAGTGATGGTTCCCTGCTGAAGCTTAGGGGCATCAGAGTTGAGATTGAACATTGTCTTCAGCGCTGCTTTTTTGCAGGCTTCGATAACCTCTTCATCTGTGATTGTGGAGGCAGAGTTCAGTTTTGCAGACTTTACTTGGCCGTAAATGTCTATTGTGATGTCAAGTTTGACAATTCCCTCAGCGTTTCCAAGTTCTTGGGGATCATCTACCCCGTAACTGTATCTGTCCTCCATACGATAGGAAGACTTCACCTTGAGTCTTGGAACCACTGCCTTTTTAGGTGCATTTTCATTGGCCTTCTTCGCTGCACGATATTCTTCCTGCGCGTCACCGACGAGTTCATTTATAAACGACACTACTCCTGTAGGTGCCGGTTTCTCATCCGGTTTGGCAGCAGCAGACTTCGTTTCCTGTTTAGCTGTAACAGGCTTTTCAGCCGGTTTCGAGGCAGACGACTTCGAGGCAGACGACTTCGGGGCAGACGGCTTCGAGGCCGCCGGCTTTGCAATCGACATTTTCTCGGATTCGTCAGCAGCCGACTTCTCTTCCGGCTTGCCATTGCCCTCCTTTATGCTGGCCGTGGCCGGCTGGCAGAGTAGAGAGTCGATGGTGTCACGCAGGAACGCGTTCTCATTCCGGAGTTCCTTGACATCATCGTAGTTCTTGAACGTGAAATATCCAAAACTGAGGCACAATAACAAGGTCAGGACCTGCAATAATTTTCCGTTTCCCATAATTGATTATTTATTAGAGGTTTAAGTAATGAAAGCACATTGGCGTGAAGTCACTCACGAATTTTGGAGTCAATGATGATGGTGACCGGGCCGTCATTGACGAGGGCACACTTCATGTCGGCACCGAACACACCCTTCAGAACAGGTCTTCCGGCGACCTCGGAAAGGCGTTTGCAGTACTTTTCGTAGAGCGGAACCGCAAGTTCGTGGGCAGCTGCCCGGATATAGGATGGACGGTTGCCCTTTTTCGTGGAGGCAGTCAGCGTAAACTGCGAAACCGCCAGAAGTTCACCATCCACATCCACCACGCTTCTGTTCATAACACCGTTCTCGTCATCGAAAATCCGCATTGCCGCAGTCTTCGACACAAGCCACTCCATATCAGCCTCAGTATCACCGGTTTCCACCCCGACAAGGATGAACAGTCCCGCTCCGATAGAGCTGACCACTTCTCCGTCAATGGTGACTGACGCTTCCCTGACTCTCTGAATTACAAGTCTCATTGTCCTGTTTCTCCCATGTAATTATCTTACTATTTTTAACACCGGCTCAAGCAGACTCACTATTGTCGGCTAAACGAATACGGACGTGACACCGATGAAGTGCAACGTGACTTGTCAGGCTCGGACGACATTGAAAAATCTATAACCGCTCCAGCTGAAAGTTCGTCGAAAGTCAGGAACGTACGGTCCGCGCTCTTGCCGTTCACCTTCATTGACCTGACATAGAAATTCTCGGAAGAATTGTCCGGAGCATTGACAATGAACACTTTACCGTCAGGGCGAGTAACCTTCACGCTCTTGAACAGCGGAGTGCCGACAGCGAATTGGCCGGACGCCGGGCAGACAGGATAGAAGCCCATCGCCGAGAACACGTACCAGGCAGAAGTCTGGCCATTGTCCTCATCGCCGCAATACCCGTCAGGCGCTGCGGTGTAGAATTTCTCCATCACCTCACGCACGCGGGCCTGGGCCTTCCATGCCTGACCGCACCAGTCATACAGATATATGAAATGCTGGATAGGCTGGTTGCCGTGCGCATAATTGCCCATATTCATCACTTGCATTTCCCTGATTTCGTGAATCGGGAAGCCGTAATAACTGTCATCGAAGATTGGCGGGATATTGAAAACCGAATCCATCATATGTCCGAAATCCTCATCGCCGCCCATCAGGTCGATAAGCCCCTGCACATCGTGAAATACGGACCACGTATAGTGCAGACTGTTGCCTTCCGTGAAATCTCCACCCCATTTGAGCGGGCTGAACGGCTCCGAGAACGTGCCGTCCTCGTTACGGCCCACCATCAGGTTGTACTTCGGATTGAACAGATTCTTATAGTTCAATGCCGCCTTGCGATACGTCTCAAGTTCTTCGTCTGACTTGCCCAACTGCTTGCCCAACTGCCAGATACACCAGTCGTTGTAGGCATATTCCAGCGTCCGGGCAGCATTCTCATTGATTCCGACATTGCAAGGCACATAGCCGAGACGGTCGTAGTATTCCCAGCCCATGCGTCCAGTAGAACTCACCTCAGGATGCACTTTGTGAGCGCCTGAAGTCACAGCCTCCCACAGTTTCTCCACATCATATCCACGGATACCGTCGATGTAGGCATCTGCCACCACAGAAGCCGAATTGTTGCCCACCATACAGCCGCGGTGTCCAGGACTCGCCCACTCAGGCAGGAATCCGCTCTCCAGATAAGCATTGACAAGACCCTCCTGCACCTTCACGCTCTGCTCCGGATAGACAAGATTCATCAGCGGGAAAAGGCTTCTGAAAGTATCCCAGAAACCGGTATCCGTCATCATATATCCTGGGAGCACCTCACCGTTGTACGGGCTGTAATGCACCCTTGCACCCTCTGCATTGACCTCAGAAAGGTCGCGCGGGAACAGCAGAGACCGGTACAGGCATGAATAGAATGTGCGGAGATGGTCAATGTTGCTGTCGCTGACCGAGATGCGTCCGAGTGCGGAATTCCAGCTGTCGCGGCACGCGGTCTTCACCTCGTCGAAGGAGCGGCCGTCGATTTCGCGCAGATTGATCTGAGCCTGGTCAATGCTGATGAACGACGATGCCACGCGGAGATTCACCTGCTGGCCTCTGCCCGTCTTGAAGCCGACCAATGCCAATGCATGATCCGTCTCGACTTCATTCTTTCCAGTAACTTTATTACCATCAATGACTTGCATCATCTCAAAAGGCGTATCGGAAACGATTACGAACCAGTTTCTGAAATTGTCAGGCACGCCTCCGTGGTTATTGGTGACATATCCCACGATCTTGTTCTCCTCCGGTATGACTTTCACGAATGAGCCGCCTGCGTAGCCGTCCACCACCAGATAGGACATTTCCTTTTCCGGATATGTGAGGCGGACCGCTGCTGCACGCTCGGTAGGCGAAATCTCGGCAACCACATCATGCTCAGCGAGATATACCTTATAATAATAAGGAGTCGCAACCTCCGACTTGTGGGAGAACCAGCTTTCACGTTCATTCTCGTCAAAAACCGGCCCTGTAGTAACAGGCATTATAGAGAAGGCGCCATAATCATTGATCCAAGGGCTCGGCTGATGGGTCTGCTTCAGGCCGCGCATCTTCGTGGCAGTATATTTATAGGTCCAGCCGTCGCCGTTTTTCCCGGTCTGAGGCGTCCAGAAGTTCATTCCCCACGGCATTGCCACTGCAGGATAGGTGTTTCCGGCAGAAAGTTCATAGGTGGATTCCGTTCCCACGAGCGTACTCACATAATCCACAGGGGATTCCACATAATCAATGCTGTTCTTGCAGCATGAGAGACTCGCCAAAGCAAGAGCCATAAAGGCCAATGTCGGTTTCAGTTTCATATTATATATCAATATTATCAGTTTTGAGCAGTCCTCTGAACGCTTAACTGGTTTTCTACAGTGTCACGTCCAAATTGCGAAGATAGCAATAATATTTTTGCCGATAAGGAAAACGCGGGAGTTACCAAAACGTTATCTTTTGCCTTTTGGTCGAATTTCTTTATATTTTTGGTGCATTGATTTAAATTTGTCGCCGTTTTTACCAAAAAATTCGACAAAATGTACAAGAAACTAATCCTGACCGTAGCACTTGGCATCGCTGCCGTTTCCGCTTATGCCGGAGGCTACGTCACAAATTCGAACCAGAATGTAGCATATCTGAGGAACCCTGCCCAGAATGCAGTCATAGGCGTACAGGGCGCTTATTTCAACCCTGCTGGTATCGGTTTCATGGAAAACGGCTGGCACATTGCACTGGATGTGCAGACCGCTCTTCAGAGAAGATATACCACATCCACTTACGAGCCGCTTAAATACGGCATTGACAATGAAGGAAGAGGCTATAAGAAATATACCGGAAAGTCATTTGTGCCTGCGCTGCCGCATCTGGACCTCGTCTATAAGCACAACAACTGGTTCGGTTCATTCCATTTCGGAGTGATTTCCGGAGGCGGAAAGGCAAAATATGACCAGGGACTCGGCTCTTTTGAAGCGCCTGTGGCAATGATACCTGCATTGATCAACACCCTGGCAGGCGCCACTGCCGTAACTGCCTACGACGCTGACATCAATCTTACCGGTGAGCAGTACAACTTCGCCGGACAGCTCAACTTCGGTTACAAAATCAACAAAAACTGGAGCGTATCTGCCGGTGTCAGAATGAATTACCTTTCCAACTACTATGTGGGCAGCCTCAAGAACATCCGTCTTCAGCCTGCCGGAGGACAGATGATGCCTGCAGCTGCGGTTCTGGCAAGCGCCATCTCTTCATTGACAGGAGGCAAGGTGCCGGCAGACCAGATCGCTCCTATGGCATCACAACTCGTAAGTGACAAGGCTCTGGACGCTCATCAGAAAGACATCGCCTGGACTCCTATCATCTCCGTTGATTACAAGACAGGAAAGTTCAATTTCTCAGCACGTTACGAGTTCAACACCAAGGTACGTCTGGACAATACCACTAAAGAGAACAGCACAGGAATTTCGCAGTTCGATGACGGCAAACAGATTGCTGCGGACATTCCGGGCAACCTCAACCTCGGTGCACAGTATTCCGTAAAACCGAATTTCAGAGTGGCTCTCGGTTTCAACTACTATTTCGACAAGCAGTCCAAGCAGTACAACAATGAAACCGGTCTCAATGACAAGCAGAACTATCTGAAGCACAACTCATTCGAGATTCTCGGCGGTATGGAGTATGATGTATGCAAACTGCTGACTCTCAGTATCGGAGCCAACAGCAATACCTTCGGATTCGGCAATGACGCACGTTTCATCTCGGACATGAGCTACTCGACGAGTTCGATTTCCGGCGGTATTGGAGCGCGGTTCCACGTAAACAGCCGGATCAATATCGACCTCGGTGTGTATAAGACATTCTTCCTGCACTTCACCAAGGAGCAGAAGGATTATGGCGCAAACGGGGAGCTGATCTACAGAAAGCTCGCTCCTGTTGTATCACAGTTGCCGCTTTCACCGGAAATCACCGGAAAACTGACTCCGGAGAATCTTGCAATCACAGGACAGGATGATTTCTACCGCACCAGCATCGTGGCGGGCGTAGGCATGTCATTCTCCTTCTAAACTGGATAACAGACAATTATGGGGCTTTATCGTTCACCGACAAAGCCCCATATTTTAATTTCCGAATGAATAGCGCAGTCCGAAGCCCAATGAGAAATCGGTGGGTTTGTCCGTGTAGATGGAGCGGACTCGGGAGCCGTTCTTGAAATGATGGCTTACTCCGGGCTCCACGAAGAAGCCGAGTTGCGGAAGGATATTCGCCTGAACGCCTGCTGCGGCATTGACCGACCACTGCAGACCTTTGGGCGATATTTTTGTCGTCAATGTCCTGTCAAATTTCCCGTCCACGTATTCGTCTGTCTTGATGCTGCCGGAAATGGATTTTTCCATCATGCCGCCGCCGGTGACATAGATATTGACATAACGGGAATTCAGGATGTTGAAGGAAATGTTCAGCGGAATGCCGAGGTAATGGAGGGTCTGGCTACCTGTGCTCCAGTTTTTTCCGGTTTCGCTATTGCCTATCTTGACTGAGGAGGATAGGATGGAATAAGTCAATCCCGTTTCTACCCCGAGTCTGCCGGTAATATTGTATCTCGCTGTCAATCCCACTTTTACAGGGATTTTATGTGAGTATTCCTCCTGGACTTCCGGCTGATTGTAAACGATGGCCGAGGCCTTGGAGTCCTTGTCTATCCAGTCGGTTTTGGTTACGCCTGCGGCCAACGGGTTTGCCCCCATGACCATGGCTGTAGGTTTACTTCCAGATGTATTTTCTCCGACTGCGCCGCCCGCCAAGATTCCTGCTGAGAATCCGCCTGAGCGCCTCGCCCTGGCTTTTTCTGATGGAGTTTCTTTCAGGTATTCGTCCCAGGACATCGCCGGCTCAGACTGCTCCACCGTGTCGCTTTCTACCGTCGCTGCTTCTCTTGCATCATGGTTCTCCGACGAGACCTCTGCCGCATATTCCTCGGTATTCACTGATGTAACATCCTCAGCTACAGCGCTTACGCTACTCTCGACCGGAACGGCTTCCGCTATTAGTGCCGACTTGGCTTTTCTGGCCTTCACCTCCTGCTTTATCCCGACTTTCGCAGCCTCTTGCTTTCTTCCGACCGCCACATCTGCCAATGATACCGATTCTGCAGATTTCACTTCCGCCAGGTCCTCAGCCAATGTCCTTTCCACAGGTTCCGGCACCGCAGCGTCTATCGGTTCGGACACTGCCACATCCGCGGTAATGCCGCCTAAAGCATTGACACTCTTGTCATTGACCTTAGTAACGACGAAGATTCCCGCCATCAGCGCAGCGGCGGCGGAGAGCCCCCAGAACCAGACAGGGATGACCTTCCTGCGGCTTTCCTGCAGTCCGGCCTTTTCGCTCAGCGCAGCCCACAATTCATCCGACGGCCGCTCTTCGTAGCCCGCCATCTTCTGTTTCAATGTATCTGTCCAATCCTGTTTCATACCATCTTATGATTCTTATGATTCACGCTTCATGTATTCGGTGAGTTCCTTTGCGAGAATTTTCCTCGCCCGATGATACTGGGACGCCGAAGTGCTCTCCGTAATGCCCAGCATATCAGCTATTTCCTTATGAGATTTCCCCTCAAACACATAAAGGTTGAATATGGTCCTGTAACCGTCCGAAAGCCCACGGATCTTGTCCATTATGACCTGTTGCGGAATCCGGCTTACATCCGGGTCCGGAGCGTCATCCGTATCCGGAAGATTGTCGGTATATTCCACGAAACTGCATTTCTTCTGCTTGCGCAGATACTGCAGAGCCTCATTGACCGTAATCCGGCTCATCCACGCCTTAAGGGAGCCCTCCCCTTTCCACTCGAAACTGCCTACGGAAGATATGATCTTCATGAAACTCTCCTGCAGGATATCCTCGGCAATGTCCTTGTCCGAGATATACCTCCGGCACAACGCGAAAAGGTATCCGGACCAAGTGTCATACAGCTTCTTTATAGCCGCATTGTCCCTTTTCCGGATATCATTGACAAGTCTCTTTTCGCTGCTTGTACCTAAATTGAACTTCATGACTGCCACCGCTGCAATTCCTTTGCCATCAATTACTTTTGCGGGACAATGCTACTCGACAATGCCTTATTTCCTCGTCTTGTAGTCGAATGTCGCGATTTTGGTTTCGCCTGAAGAAGCGGTAAATCTCACTCTGAGTTTCACTGTCTTGCCCTCAGTATCAGGCAGTTTGTCCAGGCGGAATGCCACGTAGCCGTCAGAAACCACTTCATTGACATCGCCGCATTTGTCGTGCCTGAACTCTACCAGATACGGATCAGACTCGTCCACGCCTGTTACAAGGTTCACTTTATGCTTTACGTTGGAGAATCTGCCCCACAATGTCCTGAATCTGAGGGTCAGGTATCCGTCCTCGCATACGGTAGGGAACGCGTTCACCAGCTCCACAGGGTCGCTTCCGTACTCTGCCTTGTCCTCGTCCTTGCCTTTGCTCTCGACTGTCTGCTTAGTGTAAAGTTCTGTAATCCAGTTCACATGGCCCATCTGGACACCTTTTTCCTCTGAAACCACCTTGTAGTTTATGAATGCCCTGGTCTCCTTGAGTTCAAATGGAAGTCTCGGATTGTTTACCGGCTTGATGATGGTATTGTCGTCGAGCTGAAGATAAAAGCCGCTGCCCTCACCTTCCGGCTTGACCGTAACTACTGCATTCGGGACAATTTCATCATATGACGGGTAGTCGTTCTTGGTGCAGGACGCTGATGCGACCACTGCCAATGTTGCTGAGATAAATGCTAAAACTCTGTTTTTCATAATATTGTATCTTTTAGTTTTTTCTTCCACTCTCTTAAATACACATTTCTCAGAATCTTGCATCACATTGTCCCGAATTTTTCAGAAAATCATTCTGCCTTCACGACGCTGACCGTGTCATCCTGCCAACACACCTCGATGCTGTCCTCTACATTGTCCTCCGCCGACTCCGTAGAATCCTCCACAAACATGGAGTAGTCTTCAATGAATTTTTTATGATCTTCCAATGCCTTGAGCATTTTGTCCTTGTCGAAACGTATGACGCAGGATGTGGCTGCGAGAGCGACCAGCGTTATGACCGAAATGTATTTTAATGCTTTCATAATCATTGACTTAATTAAAAATTTCCGGGCCGAATCCGAGCAGCTGGAGCTGTCTGCGGATTTTGGGCACTGTTTCATTGACAAATTCTGTTTTCTTATATTCCAGGACCTTTTCCCTGGCGTCCTGCGAGATAAAGAAGCCGAGTCCGCGCTTGTTGTAGATTATTCCGTCCGTCGTCAGTTTCTCGTAGGTACGCATTATCGTGTTCGGATTCACGCCGAGCTGGGCCCCGTACTCCCTCACTGACGGGATACGGCCGTCCGGGACAAGCGCTCCTGAAAGCACCTGGTCGCAAATCGTGTCGTAAATCTGAAGATATATCGGTCTGTTCACATCAAATTCCATAATACTAATGTTTTATCGTTTTCAGTCTGAAGAACACGGCGCAAGCAAATGCAGAGACTACCAGGATATCCCAAAGCGTCGCTGCCACATTGGCGAAAGGCACTGCCCAGGAGATGAAATCCGGATCCGTAAGATATTTGCCTGCAAACAGTTGGCTCCACTTCATCAAAGTATCCATATCTATAAGTCCGGTCGTGAACAGCAGTCCGAAAAGCATGCTCATAACCATATTGAACCCTATGAATATCAGTATCGGATAGAGAATCTTATGCTTCTTGAAGAGCAATGCTCCGAGCAGGAAGAACAGGATGGCGAAAGCGAACTGCATGTAGATCGAGAACATGCTCACCCTGATAGGGGAATCAGTGGTGTATGCGAAGGAAGCGATCCGGGTCAATGCATCTGTGAATGATGCTGCAAGTGTTCCGCCGCAACTGCTGTCACACAGGCAGATCAGGCCGTCAGCCGCAAGATATATCCCGACGAAGATTGCAGGAACTATTATCAATGTGTTCAACATCATTGACAGAAATTTCTCTAATGTCGAAGCCGGTATCATCAGAAGCACCGATCCTGCGCGTTTTTCGGTGATGTAGCCGTAAACATTTTTAGGATATGTTATGAAGAGCACGACTGCGACGAAGCAGAAAACGGAGACTCTGAATGTCAGACCAGGCGTTCCCCATTCCTGACTGAAAATAAGTGAGTAACAGAGAGTTATCACATAGAGGATAACCGGGGCGAGAGACATCAGCATGAGCGTAAGTCCGTATGATGATGTCCATCTCTTGAAGTCATATTTGAAGAATCGGCCGAAACGGCTGAATGAAAATGTATTGTTCATGGCGATATGTGTTACAATGTTTCGGCAAACAGGCCTTTTATGAATTCTTTATTGTGGTGAACCGCATTGAAAAGAGCCTCGATATTCACCTTGCTGTCAGCGCCTTCCGCATTCGGATAGACCTGGATGAAGCCGCCCGGAAGCTGCTCACTGTAAAGCGATTCCGGATGGAGCTGCGTGCCGTAGTCGAAATACAGTTTGCGGGAAATCTCCTCGAGACAGGCATTGAGCAGGACATCCTGACGGTCAAGAATGATGATCGGGTCAATGATGTTCTCCAAGTCCCTTACCTGGTGGGTGGATATGACTATCGTGGAGTCCTCACCGGTGTATTTCATCAATGCGCTCCTGAACTGCGCCTTGGACGGGATGTCG